>ERZ777011.943-NODE-943-length-37899-cov-3.605512_pt1 | contig 37899 bp, 31 predicted proteins | sample MGYA00374964_ERZ777011 | MGnify/ENA primary metagenome ERZ777011 (study PRJEB29310, sample SAMD00008975) | mouse gut metagenome | study: EMG produced TPA metagenomics assembly of the Metagenome analysis of fecal microbiota from mouse which was promoted...
TCCGTTGATGAATTTCTAACACTTTTCTCAATGCTTTAAAAAATATATATAACTCCCTGTCCCCGCCACCACCCTAAGGTCTTATACTCCCTTTATTCTTAAGCCCCGGACTTCATGTGAAGAATTTTCTTTTTCACCTGTACAAATTTACATTTTCCTATCCACCACATCCCTCCCTAACCCCCATATAACCAAATTTATAACTCCATCAGCTTGGTATACGGCAGTTAAGCCCGCTGTGATAAGATTTGCTTCCTATATTGTTTATCAGAGCCGAATATGAATACTCTGTCTTAAGACTTGGGTCAAGATAGCTGTCTAAGAGAAATATAGTAAGCATATAGCCCTCTCTTGCCTTATTCAGCATATCAGGTACGCTTAAGGTATATGATTTTGTCATATCCCATGGATTATACCATCTTTCATGGTTTAAATTAAGCGGGTCGTCATTTTTAATCTCGTTTCCACCCGGTATTAAAGGCGCTATAAATTGCTGTCCTGCAAAATATTTTTCTATATTTCCAACCAGATATTTCAATCGGTCAGAGGCAATCCGTATAAGCTTCTGCTCTTTTTTTATAGAGCCTATGGCGTATTTTATTCCGCGTCTTGTAATTCGGGAATCATGGTATGTCTTGTGTATTGCATAATGAAGCATATCGCATATTACCGGCATCTGTAAGACAGTTACCCTTATTTCGCTGTTCCTTGTAAAATCATAAGGCGTAGTATCCAGATAGCTTTTTAAAAGCATTATGTCTATGTCTGTCTCCAGTGAAAAGTGCTTTTCCGTGTATCCCTTTGTCTTGTGAAGATAATCGGTTTTCCAGTATACGTAAGGGTGGCAGATACAATCAAGGGAGTAATGTGACAAAAAGCCTGACAGATATGCTATGGCTATATCCCTGTCACTTCCCTTTCGTTTTTCTGCATATTCTATAAGATACTTAAAAAATATACCTGTGTTTGTCGTATGCATAATAGAGCCGATATTTTTTCTGGCCGCCGCCACCTCGGTGGCATAATAAAAAAATATGTCAGGTCCGAATAATCCAAGGGTATACGCGCCCCTGTTTGCCCTTATAGCCCTCTTTACATTTGAATTTGGCAATCTTCTGTATGAATTTATTCCATATAAATAATGGGTGTCATATCCCGGCATGGTTGCTTTCCTTTCTTGTCTATATGATAATAATACCTTTTTAATTTATTGTAACAGAGCCAAGTGTTACTTCATCCCATATGTCTTCATTTTCCCACAGGGAATACGTGCCCTTAAGCTCCTCATAATACTCTCCTCCCACGTCAAGCTGCTCCTCTGTATAGCCTTTTTCCATAAGAGTATTTATGTATTTTTTTACTATTGCTATCTTTTCCATTACATAACACAAATCAGAGTACTCATAGCCTGTAACCTCCAGCATTTTTCCGGTCATAAGCTTTTCCTGCTCATAGGCATCGTCCATAACCTGCTCCTTCTCCTCCTTAGATAAGCTTACTCCCGCTTTTTGCGCCTCCATATAATATATGGCGTCCCTTATACACGACGCCTTCATATCCTCCTTTGCCTGCGCGCTTAAGAAATTACTTCTATTTTCTCCATCATTCATATATATATTCCAATAACGCTTAGGGTCATTGGCATTATACTGCAAGGCGGCTTCATTTATATTTGACTCAATCACCATAACATAATATGACGCCTCCTTTAATGTTATTTCAGTATCATTTACCTTAAACGCCGCATCATCAAGATGCTCGCTATAAACAAACCTTCCCCTTCCTGAATGTACATACATAAACCCTATTATACAGAGAAAAATCACACCTACCGTTGCCATAAGCCACGCATCAAAATTCTTCTCCATGCTTTTTTTAATTCTATCCACAAAATCCCTCAATTCATCAATGCTTTTTTAGTTTTTATTAATTTCCTGATGCATATTTTTATATTTTATGCACATACATTATTGCACAAACCCTTTTTAGTACGGCAGCTTCTAAATTTATCTTTCTATATTTAGTATAACAAGCTTTTATTATATGTCAAGAAAGTAATTAAGCCCTGATTTATCTTTAGTGTTGGGCTTGCGGGTGATGTAAACCAGAAACGGACTGACAATTATATATCCGATTTGTACATTTAAAAATACTTTTCATCACATAACCCCGCGACTTAAAACAAAGAAACCGCCCAGCTTATAACGCGGCTTATATTAAAGCGGGCTCTCGGCATAAATGCAAAACACCTGATTATAGAGCCCCAAAAAACCATAAACAGTACCGACACCGACCGCCACGGAATACGGATGGATGTTTCCATAACGGAAAAAGACGGAGAAACAGAAGACTCAGAAATTATCAGGGTATACGACATAGAGCCCAACACAAGAAAATCCTTCTCACTCCCAAAACGAAGCCGTTATTATCAGGCAGTCACCGATATAAAGCTGCTGGGAAGCGGCGTAGGCTACGACAAGCTTCCGGGGCTTATAACCATATGGATACTTCCCTACGACCCCTTTGGAAAAAACATGATGATATACCACGTAAAAAATACAGTGGAAAAAATGAATTAATTTATCAGTAAAATGTGCAAAAGACGGCCGGGTATCCGGCCGCCTTTTTTTGCTCCTCTCTGGAAAACAATATTCCTTTAAGAAAAATCTTTCTCCTAACATCAAAATAAGTGAATGACAAATTAACATAAATAACCATACAGGTACCTTCAAGCCGTCATGTGCCTCTTAGCCGCAAGCCCCGCAGCCAGAAACGCAGCGGCAAACAACAGCTCTATTCCCATATTTCTCCATACCAAAGCAATATCTCCAAAGCCAAATTCCAAAGCCTCATTGAGCATTTCATTTGCACTTACAAACCAATATGCAGGAGTAAAGCTTCCTATGATTTTCACCTCGCTGCTTAGTACATTAAGAGGAACCATAACGCCTCCTATAAAGCTAAAGCCAAGGGCAATCACGTTTGCAGCTATAGTCCGTCCGTTTACGGATTTAATTATGGTGCTTATAAAAAATCCTAAAGCTAAGGAGCTTACGCAAAATACAAACATATTAAGTATCATATAGTATGTAGCCGTACTCGTACCCTCATTTCTAAGGGCAAAGGCTATAACTGCCACAAGAAGACCCCATATAACAACAGTATATAAAAAACTGCAAAGTATCTGATAAATTCCAAGCTTAACCTCCGATACAGGAGATATGGAGTTTCTCATTTTTATTTCCCTCTGGTTAAACGCCGCTATAAGGGCTCCTACTCCAAATATAATAATTGCCATAATTGCATATGCCGTAAAATTAAATGCGTACACTGCATTACTTTCGTTTTTCTCCCTGCCCTTCATGTTTACCGTCGTTTCCACCTTGTCCGGCACGTCAGGTCCGTATATTTTCATTTTTGCAATATATTCATTTATCATATTATCCATAAACACACCGCTGTAGGAGCCTGTTACCTCATACTTATCAATGCTCACCCTGTTATTATTTGAAACCGCTTCACCAAAGCCCTTTGGTATTTTAATGACATATTCCGTATACCTGTAAAACAACGCGTCAGAAATACCCTCGTCGCTTTCAACTATCTCTACGATATTGCTGTTATCCTTAAGATATTTTATAAGGCTGTCTGCATAAGCGCTGTCATCCTCATTTATAACGGAAACCTTTACGGTCTTTTTCTCAAAGGACAATTCTTCGTTGTCAGCTTTATTGCTAAGCATAGACATGGACATTAAAACAAATATTCCGAAATATATACATAGCAGCACCTTATTTTTTAAAAGTATTTTTAAGCATACCTTAAATATTGTCATATCTCTGCCTCCTTAAAACAAATATTGTAACTGTCATGCAAACCGCCATTATCACTAGAAGATTTACGATATCCCACCAGAAATAGCTTAAATCCTTATAATAAAACAGCTTAAGATATGCGTCTGTAAGTATGCCGACAGGATTTATGTATTCTACTGCCGGGGCATTCTGCATTACCCTGTATTTCATTGTATTGTCCATCATGCCTGCCAGATATGAGCCAAGCATAGACACTGCCAGACATATGCCAAGCTTTGTGTTTGCCCCTGATTTTAGCACCGCGCCAATCATTGCTCCTACGGCTATACCAGTTATTCCCGCTATAACTGATGCAAGAATAATATAGCCCTGCCTGCTGCCAAAATTTATATTCATAATATATCTGAGATACAGATATATTAACAGCATGTTTACCGAATGAACGGTAGCTCCTGCTGAAAAGACAGCGCTAAAGCCCTTCATCTTAGACGCAGGCGCAAGATTAAATCTCATAGCCTCCTCCGATTGATTTGCCTGTATCATCTGTATTATGGTTAATCCGATTAAGGAGCCATACATAGCCGCCATACCAAGAATGGTGTAAAACCAAGCGGCGATAAAATCCTGCTTTTCCCCGCTAAGCTGTACATTATTCAAAACATTTTCCACATTCATTAAATCTGATATTCTGTTTTCATCCACGCTGCCTGACATAACAAGTCGTACGCCTTCATTTATCTTGTCAATAACTTCCTTTACAATGCTCTGATTAATGAGGTTTTCCTTGATTGTCATGGAAAGCATTGGCATATTCTCCCTATACTCTACGGTTAAGTACGCTGATATCTTTCCTTCGTCAAGCAGCTTATCTGCGCCTTTCTCATCTGTATAAGTAATATCAAGCATATCCTTAAGCCCGCTTAATATTCCCTTATAAATATTTACAGCCTCCTCATTTTCTTCATCACATACCACTGCAACAGGAATTATCTCAAAGCTTTCATCATCTGTTAAGCCCGAAAACGCCATCTTAAAAAATATTGCAAGAATCATTGGAAACAGAAGAAGCCAGAACACCGTATTTTTTTCTCTTAAAAAAATTTTAAGACTGTTTACATATATATGCTTAAACATTATCTCTAAGCTCCTTTCCCGTTATCTCCAAAAATACGTCATTTAATGTAGGCTCCTTTGAGGTAACGTTTCCTACTGCCACATTTTTTTCCTGAAGCATATAAAGAATTGCCGACAATGCATGCTTTCCCTTAGCTGACCTTATTTCCAGATACTTTTCATTGATATCGGCGCTTTCAACCACAGACATTTCCCTTATTTCCCGCGCCAGCTCCTCTATTCCCTGTCTGTCTGCGCCAAGTATTTCTATGGAAATCTTTTCATGCCTTCCTATCATATCCTTCAGCTCCTCCTTTGTACCTGCCGCTATAACCCTGCCCTTATCTATAACGGCAATGCGTGTACAAATCTGCTCTACCTCCTCCATATAATGGGTAGTATATATAATGGTAGCCCCTTCTTTATTTAATCTTTCTATCCCCTCAAGTATACTGTTTCTGCTTTGGGGGTCAACTGCCACCGTAGGCTCGTCAAGTATGATAAGCTTAGGCTTATGCGCTATACCGCAGGCTATATTCAGTCTCCTTAAAAGTCCGCCGCTAAGCTTTTTAGGATAAAACTTCTTAAATTCCCCAAGCCCGGTAAATTCAACAGCCTCCTCCACAAGCTCCTTTCTCTTTGTCTTATCGGTAATATACAAGCCGCAAAAATAATTAATATTCTCATAAACGGTAAGCTCATTAAACACAGCCACATTCTGCATCACTATACCAATATCTCTCTTAATGTCATAGGCCTTAGGGCTCATTCTCTTTCCAAATATGGTTATGTCACCCTTATCATACTTCAAAAGAGACAAAAGACAATTTATAGTAGTGGTTTTGCCTGAGCCGTTAGGTCCCAGCAATCCAAATATCTCTCCCTCGTTTATTTTTAAGCTTAACCCGTCAACCGCCGTAAGGCTGCCATATCTCTTAACAAGATTTTCAATCTCTACTACCATCTTATTCCCTCCATGTTCAAATATTTAATTACAAATAATGTAACAACATTATAATAAATCAAAAATCAACTTATCTCCAGTTACAAATGTCCACATATCTGCCATAAGATAATATGACAAATGTCACTATTCACCCCTGTTTATTCTTGTAATAAAAAATAGCTAACTGGGTTCTATCCCTTAAATTCAATTTTTCCAGTATAATGCTCAAATAATTTCTTACCGTACCCTCACCTAAAAACAGCTCCTCTGCAATCTCCCTGTTACTCAGTCCATCCGCTACCTTTTGTATTATATCCCTCTCCCTGTCCGTAAGGTCATATTTCTCCAATAAATTTTTCTTTTGCTCCTCTCCTGACACCGGTGAAAGCTTTGCCACTATCTCCTCCCCGTAAACGTTTTGACCGCTGTACACCGCCTTAACAGATGGAATTATACTCTCAAAATTCTGCTTAAGGAGATAACCCTTTGCTCCCAGCTTTAACGCCTCTATTATATATTCGTTATCTGCAAAGGTAGTAAGAAAAAGTATTCTTGCATCAGGATTTTCAGCCACAATACGCCATCCTGCGTCTATACCGGTCTTTTCTCCCATTCTTATATCCATCAATATAATATCCGGCTTATATTCCTTATATAATTCCACCGCTTCATCTGCGGTGTTGCCTATAGCCGGCACATGTATTTCCCCGTCTGATTCTAATATTGTTTTAAGCGCCTGGCATACAAGCTTATCGTCATCTGCTATTACTATATTCATTTTTCGCTGTCTCCTATTTCTTATTTTTTGGCAGTGTAATATATATCCGGCAGCCTTCCCTAAACTCTATATTTATAATTCCATTCAGCTCCGTAACCCTCTCATACATTCCCACTAAGCCCATATTTTTCTTACTTTCCCTGATTTCCTCGCTGTTTAATTCCATTTCACTTCTTTTTCCTGTGCCGTTATCCTCTATAATAATTTTGTAAAAGCCCGGCATTTCTGCAAAAACCATGTTTATGACTGTTGCATCCGAATGCTTCATTGTATTTGTCATTGCCTCCTTTACAATAAATAATATTGTATATTTCTGCTTCATTGTAAAGTCATTGTTTATCCTATAATTTATATTTACACGGCAAAAGACATAATTTTTTGCAAGCTCCCTTATTTTACTTTCAAGCTTCATTGAGTCCTCGTGTATATTGTGTATGCTGCTTCTTATGCTGTCCATTCCCTCTGTCAGCGTCTCCTTAACCTGCTCTAAATACATTTTCTCTGTCTCATTCTTTGTTATTGCAAGCAGAGCTCCTATCTGCAGTAATGAGCTGCTTATTATATGTCCTACCGTATCGTGTATTTCCCTTGCAATACGGTTTCTTTCATTTAATGTGGCGTTTTCTATCTCATAATCCTGCCGTTCCATAAGCTCACTGCTCTTTTTCGCCAGTCTCTCCGTTTTTATCTTTATCTCATCTCTCATATAGTACGCCTGCTTTATTCCATTTAAAAGACCTGACGTTCTTCTTTTTAAAATATAGGACAGCGCAAGCATAAAAAATATATAAGCCATAGTCCAATAGGACATTTCCTTTATTCTTACAAAAATTATAAACACGGCTCCTATGGATATATACATATTGCTTTCCATAAAGAAATCATAGCATATGACCGGCGCGAAATATATAAGCTCCCTGCAAAAAAAAGTAAGCAGCAGATATAAAATATAAACTGCCCCATGAACCTTCATATAGTCAAAAGCAATATTTACCGATACTAATGTAACTGCAATAATAACGGTAACAGACGTATAAATGTTTACATTATTCACCATTAATACAACGCCGCAGCATATCATAAGTATCAGCCTGTCAAAAAGTCTCTCCATCTAAATAAACCACCTTACGCATAATATATAAGCTGCCGCATAGCACAATGCGGCAGCCTTTTCATAGCTTAATTATTCATTACAAACCTGTTATCCATGGTTTTTAAGATATCCCGTATCTGTATCTTTTCATATGTCTTTCTCTGACCTAAATCATATATAGTGTTGCTTCCAAATACAAGAATCTTTGGTCTTAAGAGAAAATACTCGCTCTCCGCCAATACAAGTCCCTTTTCTCCGTTGGTCAGCTCTACGCAGGCTCCAACCGGAAGTATATTTATACTTTCTATTAATGCCACTACCAGCTTTTCATCATACTGGTCTTCCCGCTCGTTAAAAAATTTAATGGCAGAAAACTCCGACATTGGCTCCTTATATACCCTCATGGCAGTAAGCGTATCAAACATATCTGCTATTTTAATTATCTTCGTTCCAAGCAGCAGCTTTTGCTCCGACTCATTTTGTTCGGTCATTTCACTTGAGCGCTCTGCTCTCTGCTGAATAATAAACCTTCTTATGCCGGCTGATATACTGTAATTATCCTTAACCAAATCATAGCCCTTAAGCTCGGCCTCCTTCACCTTTTTTAACTCGGCTTCCGTAAGCTTGCCCTGCTTATTTAATATTTCCTGAGGCGCTATAAGCTTTCCCAAATCATGTATAAGCGCTGCGCTGACTATACATACCTGCTCCTTTGGCTCCATATTAAGCTTTCCGCATATAATGGAGCAGAGCATTGCCACGCTTAACATATGCTTATATGGAAAATCCTCGTTGCTCCTCATGGTTTGAATATAAGTAATTTTCTTACTCAGGCTTCCAAAATTTCTTATGATATTTGCCGCAATAGGCTCTATCTCTAAAGAGCCTCCGGCTACAAAGCTGTCCAGCTCCTTCTTTAGCTGATATGTGGTAAGCGTCTGAAACTTTTCAAATTTTTCCTCCTCCGGGGATATGGGAGGTAACGGCTCTGTAGGCTCTAATATATACATGCCGTAAAAATTCAGCTTTTTTATGTTTGCCAGTACGCTTTCGTTTATGTTTGTATCCCGCCCATACAGCAATATGCCTGTATCGCTGTATATAGGCTTTGCAATCCTCATTCCGAATTTGATTTCATCTACTCTTATATACTTCACTTTTTCCTCTCACGGTTCATTATATTATCAATTTTATGTTGATTATCGACTTTATGTTGATTTCCAACTGCACATTGATTTTCAGTTAATTTTCAACTGTATGCTGCCTACACCCTTTTGCTTATTTTTTGATTTTTCCCCATAAATAGTCATTATGTTTAATAATATAACATAAGTTATCTGAAAAGTCTATACTAAGATTTTAAATTAATCAGCGTTTTAATCTGCTATTGTGTTAAACTAATGTTCAGTACCAAAAGGGAGCATAGAATATTTATCCCATGCTCCCTCCTATATTGTTTTACTTTTCTTCAGAAACAGCTATCATTTCGCTTTCTTTAGCTGCTGCAGACGCTTCTTCTGCATTAGCGTCCTCAGATACATCTGCTTCTTCCGTATTTTCCGCTTCTGTATCCTCCGCTGCTTCTGCTGCTTCAGCGTTTTCTTCCTCTGATGCAGTTTTTTCTTCTTCTGAAACCTTTACCTCTTCCTTTTCCGTATCAAGCATAACCGAACGATACCTCTTCATTCCCGTACCTGCCGGTATTAACTTACCGATAATTACGTTTTCCTTAAGTCCGATAAGAGGGTCTACCTTTCCGTTTATAGCTGCCTCCGTAAGCACCTTTGTAGTCTCCTGGAAGGATGCTGCTGAGAAGAATGAGCTTGTGGCAAGGGAAGCCTTTGTTATACCAAGCATTACCTGCTTGCCTGTGGCAGGAGTCTTTCCTTCTGACATAAGCTTTTCATTTATCTCATTGAAATCAAGGACATCTACGCTTGTTCCCGGCAGGAAATCAGAATCTCCTGACTCGTCAATCTTTATCTTCTTAAGCATCTGACGGACAATAACCTCAATATGCTTATCGTTGATGTCAACACCCTGTAAACGGTAAACACGCTGTACCTCCTGAATCATGTAATCCTGTACTGCGCGCACTCCCTTAATCTTAAGAATATCGTGAGGATTTACCGAGCCCTCCGTAAGCTCGTCGCCTGCCTCTATCATAACATTATCCTGAATTTTAATTCTTGAGCCGTAAGGTATAAGGTATGCCTTCTGATTTCCGGTTTCTGTATCAGTTATAATAATCTCGCGCTTTTTCTTTGTATCCTTAATCTCTGCCATGCCTCCGAACTCGGCAATAATAGCAAGTCCCTTCGGCTTTCTTGCCTCGAAAAGCTCCTCTACTCTAGGAAGACCCTGCGTAATATCATCACCGGCAACGCCTCCTGTATGGAAGGTTCTCATGGTAAGCTGGGTACCCGGCTCGCCTATAGACTGGGCCGCTATAATACCTACAGCCTCGCCTATCTGTACTGCCTGACCTGTAGCCATGTTTGCTCCATAGCACTTTGAGCATACGCCAATATGTGATTTACATGAAAGAATAGTCCTTATCTTAACAGACTTCTTTCCTGCCTTTATAACATTTGCGGCCCGCTTTGGAGTAATCATATGATTTGCCTTTACAATTACATTTCCGTCGTCGTCGGAAATAGTTTCCGCCGCATATCTTCCCGTAATTCTCTCCTCAAGGCTCTCGATAACCTCTGCGCCATCCATAAATGCCTTTATTTCCATATATGGAATTTCCTTGCCCTCGCAGCAGTCGATTTCCCTTATTACCAAATCCTGTGATACATCTACAAGTCTTCTTGTAAGGTATCCTGAATCGGCTGTACGAAGAGCCGTATCTGAAAGTCCTTTTCTGGCTCCATGGGCTGAAATAAAGTACTCCAAAACGTCAAGTCCCTCTCGGAAATTTGACTTAATAGGAAGCTCTATAGTCTTACCTGTAGTATCTGCCATCAGTCCACGCATTCCCGCAAGCTGCTTAATCTGCTTATCAGAGCCACGGGCGCCTGAATCAGCCATCATAAATATATTGTTATACTTGTCAAGCCCCCCAAGCAGAGCCTTTGTAATCTGATTGTCGGCATCCTGCCATGTGGTTATTACTTCCTTATATCTCTCGTCATCAGTTATAAATCCACGGCGGTAATTTCTTGTAATCTTTTCTACTGTCTTTTCCGCATCGGCAAGTATATCCTTCTTTGATTCCGGCACCGTCATGTCCGAAATAGAAACAGTCATTGCCGCCCTTGTTGAATACTTATAGCCGATAGCCTTTATGTCGTCAAGAACCTCTGCCGTTCTTGTAGCTCCGTGGGTATTGATAACCTTTTCAAGAATTGGCTTAAGCTGCTTCTTTCCTACATGATAGTCTACCTCCAGCTTAAGTAAATCCTCCTCTGTATTTCTCTCCGTAAGACCTAAATCCTGAGGAAGAATTTCGTTAAACAAAAATCTTCCAAGAGTTGAACTTATGGTGCCATTGATAACCCTGCCGTCGCTAAGCTCCTTTGATACCCTTACGGATATCCTTGAATGAAGAGTTATTGCTCCGTTTTCATATGCAAGTATTGCCTCATTCACACTCTTAAACAGCTTTCCTTCACCCTTTGCCCCCGGTCTTTCCTGCGTAAGGTAATATATACCAAGCACCATATCCTGGGAAGGTACTGCAACAGGACCGCCGTCTGACGGCTTAAGAAGATTATTTGGGGAGAACAGTAAAAATCTGCACTCTGCCTGTGCCTCAACTGAAAGAGGAAGATGCACAGCCATCTGGTCTCCGTCGAAATCCGCGTTAAACGCTGTACATACAAGAGGATGGAGCTTTATAGCCTTACCCTCTACAAGTATTGGCTCAAACGCCTGTATTCCAAGCCTGTGAAGTGTCGGAGCACGGTTAAGCATAACAGGATGCTCCTTTATTACCTCCTCAAGCACATCCCAGACTTCTGTCTCCAGTCTTTCAACCATTTTCTTTGCAGACTTTATGTTGTGGGCTATTCCTCTTGAGGCAAGCTCCTTCATAACAAAAGGCTTGAAAAGCTCTATTGCCATCTCCTTTGGAAGACCGCACTGGTAAATCTTAAGCTCAGGGCCTACTACAATAACTGAACGGCCTGAATAGTCAACTCTCTTTCCAAGTAAGTTCTGACGGAAACGTCCCTGCTTACCCTTTAACATATCTGAAAGAGACTTTAGCGCTCTGTTGCCCGGTCCTGTAACAGGACGTCCCCGTCTGCCGTTGTCAATAAGAGCATCTACCGCCTCCTGAAGCATTCTCTTTTCATTGCGGACAATAATCTCCGGCGCCCCAAGGTCTAAAAGCCTCTGGAGACGATTATTTCTGTTTATTATTCTTCTGTATAAATCATTTAAGTCTGAGGTAGCAAAACGGCCTCCGTCAAGCTGCACCATAGGGCGCAAATCCGGCGGAATAACAGGCACTACCGTAAGTATCATCCACTCAGGCCTGTTTCCTGACGCCCTGAACGCCTCTACCACCTCAAGCCTCTTTATAATTCTTGCTCTCTTTTGTCCTGTGGCATCCTCAAGTGATGACTTTAATTCCTCTGAATCCTTGTCAAGGTCTATAGCCGTCAAAAGCTCCAATATAGATTCTGCGCCCATGCCTACCCTGAAAGAGTTTCCATACTTTTCATAGGCCTCTCTGTATTCCTTCTCAGAAAGCACCTGCTTATATACAAGCTCCGTATCTCCTGAATCAAGAACTACATAAGATGCAAAATAAAGCACCTTTTCAAGATTTCTCGGGGACATGTCAAGAATAAGTCCCATACGGCTTGGTATACCCTTGAAATACCATATATGGGATACGGGAGCAGCAAGCTCTATACGTCCCATACGCTCGCGGCGCACGCTTGCCTTTGTTACCTCAACGCCGCAACGGTCACAGATAACGCCCTTGTACCTGAGCTTCTTATATTTTCCGCAGTGACACTCCCAGTCCTTGCTTGGACCAAATATTTTTTCACAGTACAGACCGTCTCTTTCAGGCTTAAGAGTTCTGTAGTTTATTGTTTCAGGCTTAGTAACCACGCCTTCCATGTTCCACTTTTCCCAAGCGTCACTGTTCTTATCCTCCGGCTCCGGTGTTCTATGAGCCCATTCCCTGATTTTTTCAGGTGAAGCCAAACCTATTTTTATCTTGTCAAATGACATTGGCTGATAAGTTGTATTATTATTTTCCGGCATTTTTTTGGTACTCCCTTCTACTATTCTTCTGAATCTGCGTCATCATAGCCATCATATGAAGCGTCTGCATCCTCGTCTTCCTCATAGTCGGCTTCCTCTACAGACACAAATTCTTCTCCCTCTATAACCTGCTGTGAAAATCCCTGTGAGCCAAGGTTTTCATCCTTCCGGCCATAGTCGTCACCCGACATAATTGAATGCCAGTCTGAATCTGTCGTATCAATGTTCTCCTTCATCTCTACCTCAGTATCATCCTCTCTGAGCACCTTTACATCAAGGGCCAGTGACTGAAGCTCCTTAAGAAGCACCTTAAAGGACTCAGGTATTCCAGGCTCCGGTATGTTTTCACCCTTAATGATAGCCTCGTACGTCTTAACACGGCCTACAACGTCATCTGACTTAACCGTCAAAATCTCCTGAAGTGTGTATGCGGCGCCATAAGCCTCAAGGGCCCAAACCTCCATCTCTCCGAATCTCTGTCCTCCGAACTGTGCCTTACCGCCGAGAGGCTGCTGTGTAACAAGTGCATAAGGGCCTGTTGAACGGGCATGAATCTTATCATCAACAAGGTGATGGAGCTTAAGGTAATGCATGTGTCCTATTGTAACAGGACTGTCAAAATACTCTCCTGTCCTTCCGTCACGAAGCCTTACCTTTCCGTCTCTTGAGATAGGAACGCCCTTCCAAAGCTCTCTGTGCTCCAGATGGCTTCCAAGGTACTCCATAATCTCAGGCTCAACCGTGTCCTTATATTTTTCTTCAAATTCCTCCCACTCTGTATTGACATAATCATTTGCCATATCAAGAGTGTCCATAATATCATTCTCATTTGCGCCGTCAAATACAGGAGTTGAAATATTAAAGCCAAGGGCCTTTGCCGCAAGACTTAAATGAATTTCAAGTACCTGTCCTATATTCATACGTGAAGGCACGCCAAGGGGATTAAGCACAATGTCAAGAGGACGTCCGTTTGGAAGGAACGGCATATCCTCAACAGGCAGCACTCTTGAAACAACACCCTTGTTTCCGTGACGGCCTGCCATCTTGTCTCCTACGGAAATTTTTCTCTTTTGGGCAATGTAAATACGAACTGATTCGTTTACGCCCGGTGACAGCTCATCTCCGTTTTCTCTTGTAAATACCTTGGCATCCACTACAATACCATATTCTCCGTGAGGCACCTTAAGTGATGTATCTCTTACCTCTCTTGCCTTCTCTCCGAAAATAGCTCTAAGAAGTCTTTCCTCGGCAGTAAGCTCAGTCTCGCCCTTTGGAGTAACCTTACCTACAAGAATATCTCCTGCGCGAACCTCGGCGACTATACGAATGATGCCTCTCTCATCCAAATCCTTAAGGGCATCATCACCTACGCCCGGAACATCTCTTGTGATTTCCTCAGGTCCAAGCTTTGTGTCCCTTGCCTCTGTCTCGTATTCCTCTATATGAATAGACGTATATACGTCATCCTGAACAAGCCTTTCACTTAACAGAACTGCGTCCTCGTAATTATAGCCTTCCCATGTCATAAAGCCTATGAGTGGATTCTTGCCAAGCGCAATTTCTCCCTGTGATGTTGACGCGCCGTCAGCAATAACCTGACCTGCATCCACATGCTCTCCCTTTACCACAATAGGTCTCTGATTATAGCAGTTAGACTGGTTGCTTCTTGCAAACTTAATAAGCTTATATGTTTCCTTTGTACCGTCGTCATCATATTTGATAATGACCTTTGTAGACTCTGAACGCTCTACCACACCTGCTCTCTTTGCAACTACACAGACTCCCGAATCTATAGCCGCCTTTGTCTCAATACCCGTACCGACTACAGGAGCCTCCGTTGTAAGCAGGGGAACTGCCTGACGCTGCATGTTGGAGCCCATAAGAGCTCTGTTTGCGTCGTCATTCTCAAGGAATGGAATCATGGATGTTGCCACAGAAAATACCATCTTCGGCGACACATCCATAAGGTCAATTTTTTTCTTTTCAAACTGAGAGGTTTCCTCTCTGAAACGTCCTGAAACGTTGTTATTTACAAAATATCCGTTTTCATCTAACGGCTCGTTAGCCTGCGCTACCACATAGTTGTCTTCCTCGTCAGCCGTAAGATAAATTACCTCATCCGTTACTCTTGGATTTGAAGGCTCTGACTTATCTACCTTTCTGTAAGGAGCCTCAACAAATCCGTACTCATTTATTCTTGCGTATGTGGCAAGAGAGTTAATAAGACCGATGTTAGGTCCTTCAGGCGTCTCTATAGGGCACATACGTCCATAATGTGAGTAATGAACATCTCTAACCTCAAATCCGGCCCTGTCTCTTGAAAGACCGCCCGGGCCAAGAGCTGACAGACGTCTCTTATGGGTAAGCTCGCCTAACGGATTGTTCTGGTCCATAAACTGAGATAGCTGTGAGCTTCCAAAAAACTCCTTAACAGCCGCAGTTACAGGCTTAATATTTATAAGGGACTGAGGCGATACCCCTTCAAGGTCCTGAGTGGTCATTCTTTCCCTCACCACTCTTTCCATTCTTGAAAGGCCTATTCTGTACTGATTCTGTAATAATTCGCCTACTGCGCGTATTCTTCTGTTTCCTAAATGGTCAATATCATCAGCATTTCCTATACCGTACTCAAGATTCATACAGTAATTAATTGACGCCATAATATCTTCCTTTGTAATGTGCTTTGGCACAAGCTCATTTATATTTTTCTTTATCGCAAGCTTTATATCCTCCTCTGTTTCATTCTCCGAAAGAATTTCAGCAAGCAGCGGATAAAATACAAGCTCGTGAACGCCAAGCTCTGATGCGTCAAAGCTTACCCATTCCTTAATGTCTACCATCATGTTTGAGAGAACCTTTTCATTCTTCTCCTCTGTGGCAATCCATACAAAAGGAACGGCTGCGTTCTGAATCTTATCTGCAAGCTCCTTTGTAACCGTATCTCCTGCTTCGGCAATAATCTCTCCTGTAGACGGGTCTGCTACCGCCTCTGCAAGCGTATGATTTTTTATACGGTTTCTAAATGCAAGCTTTTTATTAAACTTATAACGTCCCACCTTTGCCAAATCATATCTTCTCACGTCAAAAAACATGGCGGAAACAAGGCTTTCCGCGCTTTCAACGCTCAAAGGCTCACCGGGGCGAATCTTTTTATATAACTCTAATAAACCATCCTGATAATTGTCAGAGGTATCCTTTTCAAAGCTTGCAATGAGCTTTGCCTCCTCTCCGAACAGCTCTGTAATCTCAGCATTAGTTCCTATACCAAGGGCTCTAATCAATACTGTAACAGGTACTTTTCTTGTCCTGTCAACACGCACATAAAAAATGTCATTTGAATCTGTCTCGTACTCAAGCCATGCTCCTCTGTTTGGAATAACAGTAGAGGAATAAAGCTTCTTGCCAATCTTATCATGGGCAATTCCGTAATAAATACCCGGTGAACGCACTAACTGGCTAACGATAACTCTCTCTGCGCCGTTTATAACAAATGTGCCTGTGGCAGTCATCAATGGCAAGTCGCCCATAAAAATCTCATGCTCAGTGATTTCGCCTGTCTCTTTATTATGAAGTCTAACCTTGACCTTAAGAGGAGCAGCGTAAGTCGCATCTCTTTCCTTACATTCCTCGATAGAATATTTTACGTCATCCTCACAGAGCTGGAAATCAACAAATTCCAAGCTTAAGTGATTGCTGTAATCCTCTATCGGAGAAATATCGTCAAAAACCTCCTTCAGCCCTTCATCTAAAAACCACTTATAAGAATCCTTTTGAATTTCAATAAGGTTTGGCATATCAAGAACTTCTTTTCTTCTCGAATAGCTCATTCTTACAGTTTTTCCTGTTCTTACGGGACGTATCCTGTTTTTCTCCATTTGACCTTTCACCCCTGTTCCTATATTCTTATACCCTGCACTTATGACTAATAAATACGGGTTAAGTGACTTAGTTTGCTCCTATACCTGACCAATACAATGGGTAATGCCTATAAATAGGCATAAATATCCCACTACGCCACAATAGTGCATTTTTTATAGTAGCACTCTTGAAAGGGGTTGTCAACTTATTTTTTGAAATTTTTGGGTATTTTTTGGATAAATACCATTCCAATAATAAAAATCACTGCTTCCTGTATAATAAAATCCTGATTAAACATGTTTCTCCTCTGCCACATAACATTCACGGATATTGCCCCTGCAGCCGAAATATATTTAAAGAAATCAATACCTATGTAATACGTACATGACGGAAGCAGCACCGCAGCTATATTAACCGCAATGCTTATCACATTGTTTTTAGCCCTTGAGGATATATACATAACAACTGCCGCTGCAAAAAATGTATTAATAAAACGCAGCAAAGGGAATATAATAAGAAACATCCCTATGGAAATATCCGGTATGCCTTCCCTGAAATAGCTTAAGCTTTTAACCGATAAATTAAAATTGTCCAGGCCATATTCTTCATTTACCTTAATACATCTAAGTACAAACAGTATTGCAACTGCTATTGCCGTGAAAATTGCTGCTATTGAATATTTTACCACTATACTTTTTCCTCTGCCGTTAACACACGACCTTATACATGCTGTCATTTCACATTGATTATCATATGACTGAAAACCTGATACCGTTAAAATCATAAATACAAGTACAATAAATGCATCCGTATTTGAGTCTGTCTTTCCTCCGCCTCCTATAAGCATATCATAGCCCGTATTGTTTACAAATCCCACATTATATCCGGCTCCCTTTAACTTATACATTTCCACTGCGTCCTGATATATTGTCTCAGTCATTGATTTTGCTTTCTCGATATTTTTTATTTTCTCAAATATAGTTCTTATTTTACTGTCGTCATTAGAGGTTTCTGATTTATTTTGCAGTTCAATCAACTTCCCCTCCCATGCTGCTATTTCGTTCTTAAGATAATTTATCTTTTCTTCGCTTACATCTCCTGATAGGTTTTCCATATATTGATTATATATAACCGTACTGTAATCATACATTATTTCCTGCGGTCTTGTAATAATATATGCCACAATAATAAACAAAACAAATATAATCCAAATTTTTTGAGCTATAACATTCTTATACAGCTCCTGCAAAAAAATTGAACTACTTCTCCGAAAAAGCTTTATTTCTCTATTGCTTCTTTTTACCGTAAACGGTCTTCTTCCTCCTAAACATATAGCAAGACCCAAAACAAAAAACAGTAATACTGCCAACACCATACATAAAAATGCGATTCTGTTTACCGCATATCCGATAATATTAAGATTCATGTATGTTCCCAGCATTTCCTGACTGTCCAATATTCCAAATATATTTATGTATTTGAGATTTTTCCATGTACTTCGTGTATCTATGAACGAATAGAAAAAATACTGTGTAAATATAATGCTTCCAAATATCAAAAACGGCACAACATGTCCTGACATGTTTGATATAAGCAGCCATAGCATTGCACCTGCAAAGATAAGTACAAATATTTTTATAAGAAGAACAAATAAAAAAGCTTCTCCCAAAGATATTTTTATTACAAGATTTTCAAAATTTTCATTTGACTGGGCTGCCCTTTTTAGGTCGCCTATGTCACCATATCTTATATATGCACATACAAAATTGCTTACATACATTAAAAGTGAAGCAATTATAACTCCAATGGCTAATGAACAAAGCTTGTATGCGGCAAGCTTTGTTCTGCCGTTTTCCGCAGAGTATACATAATTCCAAACGCCCTTTTTCCGCTCGTCATACATTGACATAATTATACTAATGGTAAAAATAATCATTGCATAATCCGTAAACTTAAACTCAATCACACGGTTGGCAGCCGTCTCGTCAACCTCCGACACTTCTATGGTGTCAACCACAGCAAAGTCCTTAAGCGTCTTCCTTATGTTTCTTCCTGAAAAACTGCATATATCAGAATATTCCTTTCCTCTTAAAAGCATATCTGCATTTTTCTTAACGGTTTCATACTTATTTGAATATGCACTTATATACTCACTATGGGATGGTTTTACATCAAAAAAATTTTCACTTTCTGTTTCCCTGCAAAAAATAATTATATTCAATGCAAACATTAATATAAATGTAAAAACCACTTTTTTATTTAGCAGTATTCTCCTAATTTCATACATATACTTCCCCTTTTATAATTATAAATCAATCCTTGTAAAGGTATTATCTTCTTTATTCTTCTTTATGTCATCTGTGTCAAGTATATACAAGACTCCCTTTTCACTTTCTCCATAGCCTCCAGGATATTGTTCATCTGATAAACTATTCCAATCATAGGATACAAATATATCCTTTCCTCCCATATTTATAACATCATTTGCCGGAAAATCAATCTCTGCCACGCATTCTCCTGATTTATTGTATACTGTATACAGCTTATATGACTCATCATCAAAGCTTGTTACATACATATAATCCTCACAAGCACGGAAATCCGAACTTTTTTCATGACCTGATATTTGTGTATCTATATACAGCTCTTCCTTTTCCAAATCTGATGACACTTTATAAATTTTTGTCTCTGTCCAATCCTTTTTATAATAAATATCCCCATCCCATACAACGAAGTTTTCCATTGCCACCACTCCTAAGTTTAATGCTTCACTTTTCAATGTTTCAGTATTAAAACGATATACTGCTCCCATGCCATATGAATCAGGTATCATATAATATACATATGAGCCTGTTGCCTGAAGCCTCAAAAAACTAACTATAAGACCGTCTGTTCTTTCCATATTGGCTATACATTCCTTATCACTATTATTTTCTATACTTATTCTATATAGAGAATTACTTCCGTTATTATAGAAAATATCCTTTTCGCCACCTGTCCCCACATCATATATGTAATACAAATATCCCCTATGCTGAATGTAAGCTATGGAATAAAACTCACTTCCATCCTCTGTAAGTGCTGTCGCTATATTTTTTACTTTTTCACGTTCCTGTGTTTCTATTGATACCTTATATAAATTTATTTCTATTTTATCCCATGTATCCTCATTTGCAAAATACTCCTGTCTCATTATATATAAGCATCCCTTATAATAGAACATTCCAAGCACATCTTTAAAGCAACTGTTGCACTCATTTGTTGTATGGCTGCACTCAGGTTTATTGCAAAAGGGTTTAGTTGTTTTACTTTCTTTATCCAGCATTTTTATATATGCCTCATTAAAATATTTATTGTAAAAAAATATTGTGCTGTCTGTTTCTGCAATATCAAAATCACTGTATATGGATTTACTATAATAATTTTGAAAATCCGTATCCATATTATATGTCTGGTCTGCCAAAGGAACCGAATAATTCTTGGGGTCTGTTATAGTCTCATATGGAGTAGGAATATCTTCGTGATTAAAAAAATCGTTGCCTGCCACTGATGCCAATGTTTCCTTCTGTTTATTTTCGTTATTCTCATTTCTATTATCATTACTGTTGCAGCCAAATAGCACACCTGCTAATATTACTGAAATATATAATACACTTATTAATTTTTTCATAAAAACCCTCCTCATATAAAATTTCGTTCATAAAAAGCTTTCACAATAAAATTTCCTTAGCAGATTGCATTAACTAACTAATTATTATGATGCCAAGGTCAAAAGAACCTCAACAAACCATTTATAGCGATTGAGTTAAAATCCCTTTTGACCCCGGCATCTTATTATATGCATAATAATATTTCTAATGTGACAGTTCCACGTTTAAATTAATTTGTAGTTTTTGTTGCCACCAAAACATAGTTCCCTGAAACAAGTGTATAACCTTTTTGTATATATTTCACATATGTTTTATGGCTATCAACAGCATATAAATAGTTCACACTTCCTCTTAACTGTACCACTCTTCCAGAATAAGAACTAATCCCTTTTGTAGTGTCTTGCAATAATTCGGCAGAACCTCTCAAACTATAATATGGAGTGATATTTAATGCTAAACCTGCATCTGATGATGCATTCATAGACAAATCTATCTTCATATTTAACGTAGTTTGTGAAGATGTTCTTGTGATAACCGGGTCCGCAATTGAATATGTTATAGCAAATACTGTCATTACACTAAAGATGCATATTACTAATGTGGTTGCTATAATGTTTTTAATTTTTCTTTGTTTCATATGTTTTATTCCTTTCTTTTATATTTACATCCCTATGTGGTTACTGCTTTCCGTCAGCTATCACCATACCAGCCTGCAAGGTATTATCTTTTGATAAAGCTTTTAATTAAGGCGTTGTCTTTTCAGCCACTAAGCTGTACTCGCCTGAATTGTTTACATAACCCTTCTGCTCATACTTTACATAAACCTTATGGCTTGCCAGATTAAATGAATATACTGCTCTTCCCTTTAATTCAGTTACCTTTTCATCGCCTGAGTTAATCCATTTTGTAGTATCCGGAACCAAATATGACGAGCCTCTTATGCTCATATATGGAGTAACGCTTAATGCAAGACTTTCTTCTTTTTCTGCCTTCATTGTCATATCTATATTTGTCTGCAGCTCATTGTCCTCAAGCAATTCCGTTGTTATAACCGGAGCCTCTATGGTATATGTATTTGTTGCGGCAAACACTGTCATTGCGCTGAATACGCCTATTGCAACTGTTGGTATTATAACCTTTCTTAACTTTCTTAATATCATAATATTATCCCTTTCTTTTGAAATCATTTTATTTTTTCATTTAACTTTTTTAGAATTATAAGATTTTTTAAAAGCCGACCTGTTTATCTCCGGAATATAAAAATATTCCTGTGCTTTGCCATCCCAGATGGTATGTTTTTCCTCCTTTTCAATTTATTTCAATATAGTACTATCTTGTTGTTTTTATATTACCCCTCGCAAATACGTTTGTCAATGCCTGCACCTTTAAACGGTAGTCAAACCCATTAAACGGTATTTTTCATTATATTTCCAGCTATCTTTTTTATATGCTAAAGTCCGTATTTCATCCAAAGATATTCAAAATATTTACGATTTCCCCTTGACACGCGAAATCTGCATTTTCCAATTTTCATTATACCGTCGTTATATTTAATTATCCACTTTAAATTTACTATATAAGACCTGTTTATTCTCACAAAAAATCTGCTGTCAAGCCTGTTCTCCAGGCTGCTAAGGGACTCATCCAGCCTGTACTCGTCAACCCTTGTATGTATTCTTGCCGCGCCTTCATACGCCTCTATATACATAATATCCTTTTGCATTAAGTCAACGCTAAACCTGTTTTTATATACCCTTATGGTTTTTAAGCCTGATATTTTTTCTTCGACTGTGGTTAATACGCTTGTTAACTCCTCCTCATCATAGGGCTTATTTATAAATCTTAAGGCATTTATCCCGTATGTCTCCTTAAATCTCTCTGCACTTTCAGATGCAATAATTATAATCACATCAGGATTTATTTTTCTTATAAGCCTTCCTGCTTCTATTCCGTCAATCCCCGGCATATCTATGTCTAAAAAAATAATATTGTATTCGCCGGCACAGCTTACAATACTATCTGCATCATTATTTATATCAACATCTGATATTTCATATTTAAGCTTTGATGATTTAATATGTTTTCTAATAATTTTTACCAACTGCTGTGCCATTTGAGGCACACCGTCACATACAGCAATCTTTATCATCCTGTTTTCCTCTCGAATATATTATGTTATTTTATATTTTAAATTTATCTTTAGAATAAAATATCTTTATTTTTATCTTTAGTATGATTTTTAATCACTTAACATCTTAATTATTATAGGATGTCAGCAAAAATTATTTTTTATTATATCAAATTAATTCATTTTTTTCAATTAATTGTATTTTGAAATATTTTTGGAAACATTGACTTGATGCAAAAAGGCTCCAAGGAATTTACCTTCCTCAGAGCCTTTATAAATTTCATAATATATAAGCCTTGCAAAAACTATTTAATTGTAGCCTTAGCTCCCTCTGCCTCAAGCTTAGCCTTAAGCTCCTCAGCCTCTGCCTTAGAAACAGCCTCTCTTACTACCTTTGGAGCTGAATCAACTAAAGCCTTTGCCTCGCCAAGACCAAGTCCTGCCGCATCCTTAACAACCTTGATAACCTTAACCTTGTTTGGTCCTACCTCTGTAAGCTCTACGTCAAACTCTGTCTTCTCCTCTGCTGCTGCCGCGCCTGCTCCTGCTGCTGCAACTACAACGCCTGCTGCTGCAGAAACACCGAATTCCTCCTCGCAAGCCTTTACTAAATCATTTAACTCTAAAACTGATAAACCTTTGATTACTTCAATAATTTCCTGAGTTGTCATTTTAATTTCCTCCTGATTTTTCTTAATTAAAATATTAGATACACAGCTTTATGGTTTTATAACCATAGTTTCTGCTATGCGTTTGCTTCGTTCTTCTCAGCAATCTGCTTAATAACACGAGCAAAGTTTGTAATAGGTGACTGGATACTTCCAAGAAGCTTTGAAAGAAGCTCTTCTCTTGAAGGGATAGTAGCTATAACCTTAATGCCATCCTGGTCATAATAAGTACCTTCAACAACGCCTGCTTTAAGCTCAAGAGCTTCCGCCTCCTTAGAGAAGTTAAAAAGTATTCTTGCAGGAGCTGTAGCATCTTCCTTAGAAACAGCAATAGCTGTAGGTCCTTCAAGGTGCTTTGCCAGTTCTTCAAACTCTGTGCCCTTAACGGCAAAGTTAATGTATGTGTTCTTATATACCTTATAAGTAACACCGGCTTCTCTTAAGTTTTTACGAAGCTTAGTGTCCTGCTCTACGGTAAGACCACGATAATCCGCAAGAACTGCTGACTGTGCGCCCTCAAGTAATCCCTTAATCTCGTCAACGATAGGCTGCTTAAGTTCTACTTTTGCCATGATTTCTGCCTCCTTATATAATATAAAAAGCCGAAAAAAACTCTCTGCACAAGACAGAGAGGGACAAATCAATTTTAAATCAATATGTTTCCTCGGTAGGCGTTTTCTCCTTACTCGCATTGCGAACCTACTGTCTTCGGCAGAGAATATATTATCATACTGCTTTTTTATTGTCAACTGTTTTTTAGACATGAAAATTTATGTGAAAATTTTCATATTTTTATTTGAAAAGCATTATTTTTTCATCACAGCTTCTTCAAATAATTTCCGTCTATTCTTACACCTTCGTTCTGCACAATAAACGCATAGGGGTCATATTTATGAACGACAGCCTTAAGACGGCTTATTTCATATTTTGACAGCATAATATAAAGCATCTGCTCCTTTTCATTGGTATATGCTCCAACCGCCTGCCACTTAGTTACTCCTCTTCCAAGCTCCTCGAATATCTCCTGCTCCATTGCCTTTGTATCCGCCTTTGTAATTATGTTTACCGCCATATTAATATTTTGCGCATGCATCCTGTCCATTGCAATGGAAAAAACAGCCGCATATATAACAGAATAAATCACTATCTCTATATCGAACATAAAAAGACATGCGCTGTAAAGAAATATATTTACCAGAAGATTAACCTTTCCTACGCTGAAATCCTTTTTCCATCTTATAAGAAGAACTCCCACTATATCCATGCCGCCGCCTGAGCTTGCCATTCTAAGGGGTATTCCTATGCCTATGCCGGAAAGTATGCCTCCCACCACGCTTGACGCCATTCTGTCATCAATAATAATCTCTGACGGAATAACAGACAAAAACACTGTCATTGCCGTAACCGTCACGAGAGTTTTCGCAAGAAATTTTTTTCCCATCTTTTTCATTGCCACAAAAAAGATAGGTATATTTACTACATAATATATAATACCTGCAATGTCTACATTTCCCACATTCAGATTAAAATAGTCCACAAGTATGGTACGTATAACCTGACATATTCCCATAAGCCCGCCTGTATATAAGCTTACCGGCACAATAAACAAATTGACTCCCACAGCATAAAGCAGCGCTCCAAATATACAGCCCAGCGTTCTTTCCGTCTCGTACAGAAGCTTTTTACTTTCAATCCTTTTTTGCAAATTACTTTCCACCGATTTATTCCTTCCTTTTTAATTATTATTCCAAAGCTTATTCAAATTAAACATAAAAAGCTTTCCTATATGCCAAAAAGCAGTAAATGCCTTAAAGTATAAAATCCTTCACGGCATTTACCGCCCTATTATTTAACTTATATCCAACTGCCTTAGTGATGGAATAATCTTATTCCTGTAAACGCCATAACCATTCCGTACTTATCGGCGCACTGGATTACCAAATCATCCCTTACCGAGCCTCCCGGCTGGACAATATATTTTACGCCGCTCTTATGGGCTCTTTCTATATTGTCTGCAAACGGGAAGAATGCATCGGAGCCTACCGTTACGTCTGTAAGCCTGTCAAGCCACGCTCTCTTTTCCTCCCTTGTAAATACGGGAGGCTTAACCTTAAATCTCTTTTCCCACTCACCGTCAGCAAGAACATCCATATATTCGTCGCCAATATATACGTCGATAGTATTGTCTCTGTCTGCCCTTCCAAGTCCGTCAACAAACTGAAGTCCAAGCACCTGTGGAGCCTGTCTTAAAAACCAGTTGTCTGCCTTGTTTCCTGCCAGCCTTGTACAATGTACTCTTGACTGCTGTCCCGCTCCTATACCGATTGCCTGTCCGCCCTTAACGTAGCATACGGAATTTGACTGTGTATACTTAAGGACAATAAGGGAAACCTTCATATCAATAAGAGCCTCGTCGCTGACTTCCTTATTTTTTGTAACTATATTTGAAAGAAGCTCTTCGTTTATGCAAAGCTCATTCCTTCCCTGCTCAAAGGTTATGCCGAATACCTGCTTTCTCTCTATTTTAGCAGGCTTATAGCTTTCGTCTATCTGGATAATATTGTATCCGCCCTTTTTCTTCTGCATAAGAAGCTCCATTGCCTCATCTGTATATCCCGGAGCAATAACGCCGTCGGATACCTCTCTCTTTATAAGCCTTGCCGTATCGGCGTCGCACACATGGGAAAGGGCAATAAAATCGCCAAAGGACGACATTCTGTCTGCCCCTCTTGCCCTTGCATAAGCGCACGCAAGAGGCGAAAGCTCTCCTAAGTCATCCACCCAGTAAATTTTTGCAAGAGTGTCGTCTAAAGGAAGTCCTACTGCCGCCCCTGCGGGAGATACATGCTTAAAGGACGCCGCCGCCGGAAGTCCTGTTGCCTCCTTAAGCTCACACACAAGCTGCCAGCCGTTAAAGGCATCAAGAAAATTAATATATCCCGGTTTACCGTTTAATACCTTTACGGGAAGCTCGCTTCCATCCTCCATAAAAATGCGCGAAGGCTTCTGATTTGGATTACAGCCGTATTTTAATTGTATTTCGTTCATGTTTTCCTCCATTTCCTTACTGCAAAATTTCTGCGTTTGTAACTATGACTGCACATTTTTGTTTATAATGCGCGTCTCATACTTTCCTGTCTCAATATCTATAAATCTTACAAAAAGCGACACCTTGTTTTCCTCGTTAAGATTATCCCATATCATATTTGCAAAGGTATCTATATCCCCGTCTATATCCACAAGCTTTGGCTCGCCCTCAAAGCTTGGAAGAGGATTTCCGTCATGCATATACGTATGTATAAATCTTCCCTCTCCTGCCAAAGGATTATCGTAGCTGTATGTATATCTGTTGCAGCAGTCAGGATTGCCGTTGCAGCTCTTAAGTATGGACATTTGAAAATCAAAGCTACCGTCTGATACGTGCATAACTCCCGATATTCTCGGCGTAAAGTTTGGCACGTCCGGCTCAAATTCCTTGCTTCTTAAGGCTTCCTCAAAGGAAAGCTGATTATCCATGCCCTCATATATAACGTCTGTCTGGTCTCCGTTTGTAACTATTGTGTTTCTTCCTAAAACCCTTACAGGCGCATAAATTATAAGACTTGGGTCCTCAAGCTTAGACGGGTCAAACGCCTGCGTTCTTATTCCCTCTCCCTCCTCTACAAATACCCTGTTTCTGCTGTTCACACTTCTTCCCATAATAAAGTATGCCGTGACTGCTGTCCTTCCGTCCTTACTTCTGCCGATAACAATACCCCTTCCCGGATATACGTTTGAGCTGAGTTCATCTGCAAGTGATAGCTTATTCATCTTTACCTCTTTTCTGTACGGCTTTATGTTCAAAGTTTGCGGATGCCGTACGGACACAAACCTGCGGTTGAAAATTTTAAATTTTCAATCCTTCCTCCTTAATGTTTTTCACAATATACAAAAAGCCCCTTACCTGAGCCACACTAAAAACATCTATGCTTATATAATGCGGATACCCAGGCGGTCGGCTTTAAATTTCAAATATGTATAATCCGCTCCCTGTAGGTTGCCCTACCACAGAAATAATATCTGTTTACCGCCAGTTACGGACCTTTCAGGTTTGTACCTTTTGTTACTATTATGGTACACTTTATTTTACAAAATTTCAAGGGGATTTTAAAAAATAGTTAAGGCGTCAATTTTAAAAAATAATCAAGGCGTCAAGAGGATTTTCTCAGGCTTATCCGAAAACAATCCTTTAACGCCTTAAAATCAAATAATAATAATATTATTATTATTTATTATTATTACAGCTTAAAATGAGCCACCTGCGACTTTAAGCTTTCAGAAAGTACTGTTAATGCATGAATCCTTTCGTTGCATATATCTATATCCTTTGATACAGCTTCCATGGTTGCGCTGGTTTCCTCACAGCTTGCAGCGTTTTCCTCAGATATTGACGATAAGCTTTCTACAATATCGCCTAATGCAGTCTGGCGCTGTTCCATTCTCTCATTGCCCTCATTTATGCTTTTACTTACATCCTCAACAGCCGTAATCTCTTTTTTCAGGCTTTCAAAGCCCTTAATCGTAAGTCTTAGCTCCTCCTTCTGTTTTTCAAGTATATCGTTTAGCTTTACGGTTTCGCCAATGCTTGCGTCTGAATTTTCCACCAGGTCGTTTATAAGCATCTCAATATCTGACGCGCTTTGGGCGCTTCCGTCAGCTAAATTTCTAATCTCGTCAGCAACCACCGCAAAGCCCTTACCTGCCTCTCCTGCTCTTGCAGCCTCTATAGAAGCGTTTAATGACAAAAGATTAGTCTGTGTGGTTATGTTCTTAATCATATCAAGGGCCTCTCTTATTTTATCACTGGACCTGTTTGTGGCCTGTGTTTTTTCAGCCACCTCATCTATTCCTTTTACTGTCATTTCCGAAATATCTGTTAAGTCTCTTAAAATACCCGTCATTTCCTCAAATAAATCAGCGGTCTTTGACATAGCCAAATCCAACTGTATTACGTTTTGAGAATTCTGGCTTACCTCATCTGCAATAGCCTTTACCTCATTTTCCGCCTCCATAGTATCCTGCGCCTGGCCTGTTGCTCCAAGGGCTATTTCCTCCACTGCCTTATTTGCGTTGGAAACTGCATCATATATTTCGGCAAAGCGTTCTGAAAATTCCTGATTGCTGTTATCAAGCTCCATTGCTTTGTCAGTTATTCCGGAAACTATATCCTTTAAATGATTTTGTAAATATTTTACAGATACGCTTATCTGTCCAAGCTCATCATTTCTTTTTACATATTTCTCTATATCATTGTTGGCTGATATATCGCCTTCACCAAGCCTGTTTACCGCATTGTTTATTATAGTTAACGGCTTCATAACCGTAATCAGCAATACAAATGTTAATATAGTTATTCCAACTGCTGCTGCGACACAGATAATCAATAAAATTATTTCTATTTTGTTTGAGGCTGCAAATATTTCATCCTTTGAATCCTCCATTATAAACGCCCAGCCTTTATCAGCCATATAATAGTATGATGAGATATATTCATCCTTTCCAATCTTATATTCACTATAGCCGCTTTCATTGTCAGACTTATCCTTTAACAGCTTTACCATATCCAATATGTAATCTTCCTCTGCAACAGCCGCTATTTTTTCCTTATCTTCATTATAAATGTACTCTCCTGTTTTAACATTTATAAGATAAAATTTACTGTTTTCCAAGCCGTTTTTTGGAAGCATGTTCAATTCATCAAACATACCTGTGGTAAATATTGCTCCTCCTACAAAGCCTATAGGCTTTCCGTCATCTCCATAGCATGCCCTGTACATTGATATAACCTGCTGCTTGCTTGCAGGAGATATAATAATACCTGTATTATACACGCCTTCAGCGCTAAGAAGCGAATCCTGAAGCGACTTTAAGGCCTCATCCTTTCTCATTATCATACCGGGAACAGCCGGATTTGTATGAACAAGAACATGTGAATTCCACTCGTCGGCATATATTCCTTCAAGATACTCCCTGTCAGCGCTGAAGATTTCGGTATATTTCTGCGCTGCCGCCACAATCTCATCATCGTTTGGATTCAACAACAGGCTTTTTATTTCTCCTGCCCTGCTGTATGCCGTAAGAAATTCCTCTGATGAATGTATATAATCCTCTATAAGCTTTGCTCTGTCTGTGGATATTGTCTGCATATTGTCTATCGTTGACTTCTTCATGGTATCCGATACGGAAAAACTGATAAACAAAAACATACATACCATGACTATTACCTGCATAACAGCTATATACATTGATACCTTAACACTTATTTTACCCTTTTTCCCATTCATATTTTTATCTCCTTATATACTTTGTATATACTCTGCAAACCTTTCTCTTTCTCTTGTCCACCATGTAAACTCTTTATCCTCCTCTGTTTCTGCAGGAAATATATTATTATCAGAGCTGTCTGCCACACTATATTTTTCACAAATAAAGCCTTTGGCTTCCTCCAGCCGTTCCTTACGTGAAAGCTGCGACGCCATATATCCCTCCTTATCCTGCCTTAATATGCTTTGAGGGATTATAACTGCTATTGCCTCCTTACATTTTCCTTCGTATATCATATTATCCATAATATAATTGAATCTTCCCTGATATATCCATGCAGTTTCATCCTCGTTTTTATTATGCTCCAAATATATAACAGGATATACGTCACATGAAGCCGTATATTCAGGAGGAGTATATACGTAGCAGTATTTGTATGCATTTTCAAGCCTTGAATACATTATATGCCTGTGTATGCTTCCGTGAGGAATATCCCTTAAAACGCATTCCGTAAATTCCTTTTGCATAATGTCCAGATAATTTACTGCCCTTCCTCCCAAAAAAGCAACGGGCGCCTGTAAATTAACAGTCTCTGTTCCATTTACGTATATATTATAGTAAAAAAAGCCTTCCTCCGGCTTCTCAAATTCAGCCAGAAAATATCCATTATCATCCTTTATCATGTCTACAGTCTGTTTTCCAAATATATGAGCCTTGACCTCCTTTGCATAAGGAGCGCAAAATGCAATTCTTACCCTGCCGTTTTCTAAAACGCTTCCGCCCGGTAATATATCTATATATACGCCAGCCGGTCTCCCTTCACTGTCGCATCTGAATTCCACATTTTTATATACCGGGTCAAAAAACAGGGCGTCCCCTTCCGTCCACTGTTTATATTCCTTTAAGGAGTATTCATTCTGCTTTTTTTGTTCCTTTGGCGTCTCAAAATCCGTATGCTCCGCAAACAGTACGCTGGCAAAATCCCTTAAGCTTTCGCGCCAAGGGGACCACTCATGAAATCCGTGATACGAATGAAATTCCGCCCCTATGCCTGCCGCCTCAAGTTTTTCCTTATACTCCGGAAGTAATTTGCACAATTCCTTCTCTCCCTTTCCTGATGAAAGGAATATTCTGTTAAATATCATTTTTTCTTCTATAATTTTTTCAATTTCCTGATAGTTTGCGCCGCTGAACAAGCCAATATAGCCAAACATTTCGCTGTGCCTTACGGCAGTGTTAAGCACCTGCGCCGAGCCAAGTGATAAGCCTCCTAAGGCGCGTCCGTTCTTATTATTTATTGTACGGTATTTGCCGTCTATAAACGGTATGCACTCCTTTACAAGCTGTGTGTCAAAATCCCCCGGGAAAAATACGGCCATTTCACCCTCTTTAAATGCATAACCGCTGTTTACAACCACTATCATCTCACAGCACTTTTTTTCTTCTATTAAATTATCCAGTATGAAATTCATTTTTCCGTTATTTATCCAGCCGGTTTCATTTTCTCCCACGCCGTGCTGTAAATAAAGCACCGGATAACGCCTGCTCTTATTTTCCTCATAGCTCGGCGGCGTATATACAATGCACTGCTTCATTCTGTTATTTACCTCTGATGGATACATCTCGTAGTTTAAGACTCCGTGAGGCACAGGCTTTATCTTCCAAAATTCATCCTCCTTAGTTGAAACCTCAAAATAATTTATGGCGCTGAAGCAGCCGTAACAAAAGGCTCCCCGTGGATTTCTTACCATAACGTCGTCAACAAAGTAATTAAAATAATGAAAGCCTCTTTGTATTCCCCTTATTTCCTTGGAAAAATACCCGTTTCCCTCTGGCAGAAGCTCTGTTTTCTCTCTCTGCATGCTTCCCGATATGCCCTCTACCTGTACCTTTTTTGCATTAGGAGCATAAAAAGAAATCTTAACATTATCATCATTTACAGTTATCTGCTCTCTGTCCATATTTTCCTTTTCACTCATACATTCTTCTCCAATCCCTCTAAATTTTTCACTACTCTTGAAAATAACTCTAAAAACTGCTCCTTTTCCCCGTCGGAAAAACCTCTAAAGCTGTCTTCTTCTAGTTTTCCAACTATTCCGTTTACCTTATGAGCCAGCCTCCTTCCCTTTTCAGTAAAAAAAATCCTGTAGGCGCGCTTGCCCCCTGATACTAAATCCTTTCTTTTTTCAATCAAATCATCTCTTTCCATGTTTTGAAGCAATGAAGTCATGGTAGCGGCCTTAACATGGCACTTCTCCGCCAGCTCCTTCTGAAGACAGCCTTCCATAGACAGCAATATGGATAAAACCTTTGGCTGTCCCTCTGACAGATTAAGCTTTTGAAACTGTTTTCTGCTTTTGTCGCGATGAAGCGCCGACGCCGTAATTAACAAAACATGTAAATACTTATTATTCATTTATTCGCCCTTCTTATTTGTCAAAAATTCTCTTTGCAAAATTATAAAGTCCATGCTTCCATACCGTAAAGTCATGACCTCCTCCCGTTACATAATATATATGCTCCGTTCCGTTATTTGTAAGAGTCTGGTGATACGTTTCCGGCCATTTTCCCACAACCGTATCATTGCTGCCTGCCACAATCATAATAAGACTCTCATATCCTTCCGGTAATTTAAAATTTTCAGTGGTAAACAAACCGGCTTCAACATCATACGGCAATACCCCCGGAGCAGGGCAGAACGCTCCCACATATCCAAATACATCCGGCATGGTAAGACCTATATATAAGGACTCTCTTCCACCCATGGACAAGCCTGCAATGGCAGTATTCTCCCTGCCCTTCGCAACAGAGTAATTTGCTTCTATGTATGGCATTAAATCATTTTTAAGCTCATTAATAAAATTATCAAAGGCTTTAAAATGTTCTGTTGTATAAATATCCGCCGGATTTGCAGCGTCATTTTTTCTTGCCCTGACATTAGGCATTACTATAATCATCTCCTTAGCTTCACCCTCAGCAATTAAATTTCCTATAATTGCTCCCGGATTTCCACCCATCCATTCCGTATGATTTCCGCCTATGCCATGGAGCAGATACAATACAGGATATTCCTTTTCCTCAGTATAGCCCGGCGGCAATAATATATTTGCCTTTCTTACAGAGCCTGTTGTATTTGATGAATATTCAACAGGCTCAAGCTTTCCATATTCAATATCCTTTTTTATTGATGCAAAATTATCTGCCGTATCATACATTTTTGTTTCCCTTTCTGTTTCAGTTTTTTTCTCTGTTTTTTCTTCCTTTACATTTTGAACGGTTGTTTCCTTTTCCTTTGCTGCTCCTTCTGTCTGTCTCTCCTGTTCTTCTTTTCCACAGCCGGCTGCGCAAAGAACAGCGCCTATAACAGCCAGCTTAAACATTATTTTTTTCAAAACATTTCCTCCTTTTAGTTTACGAATTAGCATTCTAATTTAATTATATTATTCCCTAAAAACTATGTCAATATAATTTTTACGTATTTTTGACGTTTTAATTAAATTTCCTTACGCACTCCTGCGCACAAAAAAATGAGCAGGATTTTCTCCTGCTCATTTTTTTATAGTGACGCCGGTTAATTTGCAAGCTTAACTACGTTTAACTTAACTCCCGGTCCCATTGTCGGAGCTACCGTAACGCTCCTTAAATACTGACCTTTAAGCGTAGATGGCTTTGCCTTATTTATAGCATCAATAAGTGCTTGGAAGTTGTCTGCGAGCTGCTCCTCTGTAAAAGAAGCCTTTCCTATTGGAACGTGGATGATATTTGTCTTGTCGAGTCTGTATTCAATCTTACCAGCCTTAATATCATTAACAGCCTTTGTAACGTCCATAGTAACTGTTCCTGCCTTTGGGTTCGGCATTAAGCCCTTTGGTCCAAGTACACGTCCAAGACGGCCAACAACGCCCATCATGTCCGGTGTAGCAACTACTACGTCAAAGTCAAACCAACCTTCATTCTGAATCTTAGGTATTAACTCCTCGCCGCCAACAAACTCTGCTCCTGCAGCCTCTGCCTCTGCTACCTTGTCACCCTTGGCGAAAACCAATACTCTTACGCTCTTGCCTGTACCGTGAGGCAATACAACAGCGCCACGAATCTGCTGGTCTGCATGACGTCCGTCACAGCCTGTTCTGATATGAACTTCGATTGTCTCATCAAATTTAGCAGTAGAAACCTTCTTTACAAGCTCCATTGCCTTATCTGTGTCATAGAGTGCTGTCCTGTCTATTAATTTTGCAGCCTCTGTATATTTCTTACCTTTTTTCATTATAAATGAACCTCCTTGTGGTATTATCGGAGTGCGCAATGTGTAATATAATGCTCCTCCCACTTTAATCTGCTTCTGATTTTTCTCTGGCAGCAAATGCCGCCGGATTTCTTTTTATTATTCCTCTACCGTGATTCCCATGCTTCTTGCCGTACCTGCTATCATGCTCATAGCGGCCTCAAGGGATGCGGCGTTTAAATCCGGCATTTTAAGCTCGGCTATCTTCTGAAGCTCAGCCTTTGAAATCTTGGCTACCTTATTTCTGTTAGGAACGCCTGAGCCTGACTGAATCTTGCAGGCCTTCTTTAATAATACGGCTGCCGGAGGCGTCTTTGTAACGAAGCTGAAGCTTCTGTCAGCATAAACCGTAATGACAACAGGAATAATCATACCGTCCTGGTCTGCCGTTCTGGCGTTAAACTCCTTTGTAAACTGTGCAATATTTACACCGTGCTGACCTAATGCAGGTCCGACAGGTGGTGCCGGCGTTGCCTTTCCGGCAGCAATCTGTAACTTGATATATCCTTCTACTTTTTTAGCCATGTGTATCCTCCATTCTTGGTACCGACCTTAATGTGAATTTGCCACACTAAGCTCTTTTCTAAATTTTTTAAGACCTTCTGATAAGTGCGCACCCTCGACATGATGCTTAATACTCAACTTTTTTGACCTCTGCAAAGCCTATCTCTACAGGAGTCTCTCGACCAAACATATCTACGCTGATAGTAACTGTCTGCTTATGCTCGTTAATCGCCTTGATAACACCTACCGTATTTTCCCATACGCCTCCTGTTACCATAACGGTATCTCCCTCGGCATAATCAATAACTACCTGCGGGACATTAATTCCTAAAGGCTTCATTTCCTCCTCAGTCAGGGGCACCGGCTTGGAGCCGGGACCTACAAAGCCCGTAACACCTCTTGTATTACGTACCACATACCATGTATCGTCATTCATGTACATATGAATAAGAACATAGCCCGGAAACATCTTTTTTGATACCTGCTTTTTAGTACCGTTTTTCATTTCCAGCACATCCTGCATAGGAACAGTTACCTCTAGAATCTGGTCCTGAAGCTTTCTGTTTTCAATTGTTTTTTCAATATTAGCCTTTACCTTATTCTCATATCCGGAATAAGTATGGACTACATACCAATTTGCTTCTGCCATAAATTCACCCTAATCCTTACATTACTAAAACAATAAACTAAATGCAGCCTGGATTAACAAATCCGCAACCTTTATAACTACACCTATAAATATAGAAGCAAGGACAACGGCTGTTGTTCTGCCTGCTGCAGTTCTCTTGTCAAGCCAGATAATTTTCTTAAACTCGCCCTTAAGACCTGCAAACCAGCTGGGTTTCTTTGCCTTTTCAGTATCTCCCATATCTTACCTCCAACCTACTTTGTTTCCTTGTGTAATGTGTGTGATTTACAGAATCTGCAATACTTTTTTGTTTCCATCCTGTCCGGGTGTGTTTTTTTGTCTTTTGTCGTATTGTAATTACGCTGCTTACACTCGGTACATGCCAATGTTATTTTTACTCGCACAGCTTCCACCTCCACTAATTTTTTTGCTTATTTACCTTTTAATATTTCACGCTGCTTTTACTCTTCCGAAAAAAAGGGCATAAAAAAAAGGCTTCTTCCATAGCTAATATAATATATCACATGACTTTTAGAAAGTCAACTGATTTCTTGGTATATATAAAATATAAAAGGTAATGCACTTAGATATGCATTACCTTTTATGTAGGAGTTTGGGAAGTTTATCTATAAAAACGATAATAAGCTTTATTTACATTATTATATTTAATAATATTTTATATTAATATGCAGTAAATGTCAACCTATTTCATTAAATCGCCAAGTGCTTCAAGCGCGTCGTGACAGTCGTCACACATCCAAACCTCTTCACCCATAACCTCGTATGAATCACGCTTTTTAACTTCTTCGCATGCGTCACACTTTGTTTCCTTCTTACAGCCTGTCATTCCCATTACAAAAACTGTAGCTGCTGCAACAAGAACAAATAATTTTTTCTTCATAACTCTCTTCCTCTTCTTTCTCTCTGGTTTTCATTATACTTTTGTTATAGTTTGTTACATCAATCATTATGCAATATAAATGCATATATTGCAAGTACTTTTTAACAAAAACATAAATATTTTTTCATATTTTATTATAATTCCAGCCTATACATATCCGTTAAACATCATGCCGCTATACACGGAAGAAACATATGGGTTTGTAAAATTTCTTAAAGGATGAGGATATGAAATAAGCTTTTTGTTTACATATTTCATAGGGTCTATGGATATGTCGTCCGCCTTTGCAACTACTGCTTTTTTAAATGCATTGAGCTTTTCAAGGCTTTCGCTTAAGGTTCCCTCGCCTGCCGACTGTATAAGCAGTGATTCCTCTACAGTTATATGTCCGTCGTCCTCAACCTTAAAGCCTGCTGACTCAAGATTATTTTTATAGTACTTTGCAACATTGTTTATATCACTGATAAGCTTACTTCCGTCATTTCCTCCTAAAGTCTCTGCTTTTCCTATCGCTAAGTCAACCATACTATTATAGGAAGAAATAAGCTCATTTACATTTTCCAAAATAGAATCTATATCCTGCTTTACGCCTATCTTTACACCTTCGCCTGACAGACTTACATTTTTCAGCGTAAGCTGATACTGATGCTTTACCGAGAATGTGTTGGATGACGCCGTATGCTCTACACCGTTTATAGAAAAGTTTGCATTTGAAGGTCTTTGCTTTATTTTGTTCAGTCCAAGCGCCGCAACAACCTTTCCGTCGCTCTTTTCATTTTCTGAAATTGAAAAAATAAGTCCGTCGCTGCTGCCAGATTCTCCTGTTGAATTTGACCTCATTATAATTGCCTGATTTTCATTTTCGTCTGTGACCTTTCCCGCAGTAACGCCTATGTTCGCCCTGTTAAAAAGTCTGACCAGCTTATCCTGTATACTGTTGTTGTCATCATCTTCCCTGACTGAAAAAGAAAACTCATAGGTATATTCACCTATATTCATATCAAAGGAATACTCTCCCTTCGGCAGGTTTCTGCTGGAAGGACTGAGATAGTTTCCCTCGTTCACCTGCGAAGCCGCAAGAGAATTTACCTTTATCTCAAGCTGTTCGGCCTCCTCTGTGCCTTCCTCTTCTCCTATATACCTTGCCTCAACTATAGCTGTGTTTCCGGATACAGCCTTCTTTCTTAGAAATCCCGAAATGCTCCCATTCATATCTGTAAGAGATGCTGCCACATTTTTAAGAGAACGGGCAGATTCCTTTAAATCTATTGCGTACTTCTGAACATTATCTGTATCTAACAGCTTATATAAGGGTGATTTTTTGTTCACCTTAAGCATATTGTTATATACGCTTCTTAATTCACTTCTTTTATGGGTGTCATACTTTGATACCTGCTGTCCTCCATACGTAGACAGATAGTAAGTATATGCGCTGCTAATCATCTGAATCACCTCCCTTTGTATTCAAATGGTTACCGTCTCTTTAGTCTGCATCCTTGCATAGAGACATTTATCCTATTATTATTTAGTATATACCAAAAACCATTAATTTGTCAAATATTTATTAAATTTTTCTTCCATATTTCTGCCTGCTCTCTATAAGCGTCTGCCTGCTCCTTTAAGCCTGACGCGTCAAGTACCTCTGCAAGCGCATTTAGCGCTGTATCTCCTCCCATATGTATATTGCATACCGGAGTGGTCTCAAAAGCGGCATTATAATACCACAGATGAGCTTCATCCAAATCTCCCTTTTCCCTATAGTAATCTCCAAGCTCCATGCATATCTCACTGCATCCTTCTGAAAGCGCTACCTTTATGGCATATTTAAAAAATTTATCCTCCTGCTCCATTATTCTGTATGCGCGGGCTAAGATAATACATGCATACTGAAGCTCATCGGGAGTGCAGCCTTCTTTTTTCAACAATCTTTCAAACACTCCTATTGCGCCTGTAAACTGATTATCTGTTCCTGATATATATAGCTCCTTTGCATACATACG
>ERZ777011.945-NODE-945-length-37762-cov-19.913862_pt1 | contig 37762 bp, 34 predicted proteins | sample MGYA00374964_ERZ777011 | MGnify/ENA primary metagenome ERZ777011 (study PRJEB29310, sample SAMD00008975) | mouse gut metagenome | study: EMG produced TPA metagenomics assembly of the Metagenome analysis of fecal microbiota from mouse which was promoted...
CTGTACCGTGAGCGTGGCCGCTGTCCATACCATCCGAAGATGATGCTCAAGATTATCCTGTACGCCTACATGAACAACATTTACTCATGCAGGAAGATAGAGCGTGTGGTTCAGCGCGACATCCATTACATATGGCTGGCGGCACAGGAGCGCCCCGACTTCGTGACTATCAACCGCTTCCGCAACCGTGTAAAAAAAGAGATAAACAATATCTTCACACAGGTGGTGCTTCTGTTGGCCGAGCGCGGCTTTATAACGCTCGATGTAGAGTACATAGACGGGACCAAGATAGAATCCAAAGCCAACAAGTACACCTTTGTATGGCGGAAGACCGTCGAAAAGAACCGCGCAAAACTACAGGAGAAGATACGCGTCCTTCTACAACAGATAGATGATGCAATAGCACAGGACAAAGCTGCAGAAACCGAAGCAGTCGAGTTCACGCCCGAGACATTGACTTCGCTTATCGGAGAACTGAAAGACGCGCTTGCATCCGAACCTGAGCCGACGGACAAAGAGCAGAAGAAAGTCCGCCGTGAGCAGAAGAAACAGATAAAGGAACTGGAGAAACACCGCGACAAGCTTGAAGAATATGACAGCCGTCTTGAACAGATAGGCGGGCGCAACTCCATGTCGAAGACCGACCCCGACGCCACGTTCATGCGCATGAAGGAAGACGCCATGAACAACGGTCAGACCAAACCCGGATACAACCTTCAGGTCTCTGCCGAAAACCAGTTCATCACCGACTTCGCCCTGTTCCCGAATCCCACCGACACGCTGACGCTGATACCGTTCTTCAACTCCTTCCTTGACCGCTACGGACATCTGCCCTCGGCCGCAGTCGCCGACTCCGGCTATGGCTCGGAAGAAAACTACCGCTTCATGGACGAGGCCGGCATGGAGGCATACGTCAAATACAACCGTTTCCACATCGAACAGCGTCCGCGCTACAGACCCAACCCGTTCCATCACGACAACTTCCACTACAACGCCGACGAGGACTATTACGTCTGCCCGATGGGGCAGCACATGAGGCGTATCGGCACCTCCCACACAAAGACCGCAAGCGGCTACCGCAGCGAAAACGCCCGTTACCGCGCGCAGAACTGCAAAGGCTGTCCCCTGCGGTGCATGTGTTACAAGGCCAAAGGAGACCGGCGCACAATCGAGGTGAACCACCGGCTGAACGAATACAAGCGTAAAGCCCGAGAACTGCTGACATCGGAAGAAGGACTCAGACACCGAGGACGACGATGCATCGAGCCGGAAGCCGTCTTCGGACAGATGAAGTTCAACATGGCATACCGCCGCTTCCGCCACTTCGGCAAAGACAAGGTCACGATGGACTTTGCCTTCTTCGCCATAGCCTTCAACATCAAGAAAATGTGTTCAAAAATAGCGAAACAGGCCAAAAACGGGGGAAATACGCCCCATTTTAGCCTGTTCATGCTTATATCTCGAATTTTGCATCTTGAGAATCGGATATTTTGGAATAATACTCAAAAATCAGTCGCCTGAAAAATATCCAATCCTCAGCCCGGCAAAAAGAGAGGCTGCGCCGTAAAACTTAATTACGACACAGCCTCCTGTATATAACCAGATTATATTTTGTGTCAACAGATCGGGCAGCGGGGTTTGAGCTGCTTGAAGAAGTCGTTGCCTTTGTTGTCCACAAGGATGAATGCCGGGAAGTCTTCCACTTCGATTTTCCAGATGGCTTCCATGCCCAGTTCGGGGTACTCGAGGAGTTCGACATTCTTGATGGAGTCTTGGGCGAGGATCGCTGCCGGGCCGCCGATTGAGCCGAGGTAGAAGCCGCCGTGCTTGTGGCATGCGTCGGTAACCTGCTGGCTGCGGTTGCCTTTTGCAATCATCACCATCGAACCGCCTGCGGCCTGGAACTGGTCAACATATGAGTCCATACGGCCAGCGGTGGTCGGGCCGAACGAGCCTGAGGGCATGCCTTCCGGCTTCTTGGCCGGGCCGGCGTAGTAGATGGGATGGTCTTTGAGGTATTGGGGCATCGGCTCGCCGGCATCGAGGCGTTCCTTGATTTTTGCATGCGCGATGTCGCGGCCCACGATGATGGTGCCTTTGAGCGAGAGGCGCGTGCTTACGGGATATTTGTCAAGCTCGGCAAGGATTTCAGGCATCGGACGGTCGAGGTCGATTTTCACCACTTCGCCTTCGCCCTGGTTGCGGAACGCTTCGGGGATGAGCTGTCCGGGGAATTCGTCGAGCTTCTCCACCCAAAGGCCTTCGCGGTTGATTTTCGCTTTCACGTTGCGGTCGGCAGAGCAGCTTACGCCCATTCCTACGGGGCAGGAAGCGCCGTGGCGCGGCAGACGGATCACGCGGATGTCGTGTGCGAAGTATTTGCCTCCGAACTGTGCTCCGAGACCGATGCACTGCGCAGCCTTAAGAAGTTCCTTCTCCAGCTCCACGTCGCGGAATGCGCGGCCGTATTCGTTGCCGGTGGTGGGGAGGTTGTCGTAATACTTCACTGAAGCCTTCTTCACTGCGGCGAGGTTGGCCTCAGCCGAAGTGCCGCCGATCACGAACGCGATGTGGTAGGGCGGGCATGCTGCGGTTCCGAGCGTCTTCATCTTCTCGATGAGGAAAGGAACGAGCGTCTTGGGGTTGAGGATGGCCTTTGTCTCCTGATAGAGATATGTCTTGTTGGCGGAGCCGCCGCCCTTAGCCACGAACAGGAACTTGTACTCGTCGCCTTCTGTGGCGTGTATGTCGATCTGGGCCGGGAGGTTGCAGCCGGTGTTCACCTCTTCATACATGGTCAGAGGCGCGTTCTGCGAGTAGCGGAGATTGTTTTCGGTGTAAGTCTTGTATACGCCGTGGGAAATCTTCTCCTCGTCGTCGCATCCCGTCCATACCTGCTGGCCTTTGTATGCCGCGCAGATGCTTGTGCCGGTGTCCTGGCAGAAAGGAAGCACGCCTTTGGCTGACACTTCGGCGTTGCGGAGCATGGTGAGGGCCACGAACTTGTCGTTTTCCGAAGCCTCCGGGTCGGAAAGAATCTTAGCCACCATCTCGTTGTGCTCGCGGCGGAGCATGAACGAACAGTTGTGTGAAGCCACGTTGGCTATCACAGTCAGGGCTTCGGGGTCAACCACGAGCATCTCGTGGCCGTTCCAGTTCTCCACCTTCACATAGTCTTTTGTGATGAGCTGGTACTCTGTGGTGTCAGGGCCGAGAGGAAACGGCTCCTGATAATGAAAGGGTTTGGTTGCCATATATTAGAGTGTTAAGTTATTGTCTTCGGTCATAGCAGGGCTTCCTTGGAAGCAGGTTGCGTTTACGCTGCGAAATTACTAATTTTTCTCCGATTCGGCATAATAAGAGCCGGTTTAAATTTTCCGTGTTTTTGTATGTCCTTATGTAGTCAGTGCCCGGGGGCGTTTGCAGGAATGCTCTCTTTTTTGTAACTTTGCTTCAATAAGAGTGTCTTACAAATGTACGACACTAAGACCGGTGGATTTGAGCCGGGTCTTTTGAAGCAAATGAAGCCGTTCCTGCAAGCCTTGGCCGAGGCGTACGCCGCCCGGTATGCCGATATGTCGCGCTTCCGGTTCGTTTTCCCGAGCCGGCGCAGCGGCACGTTTTTTCGTGGCTATCTCAAAGACGCGGTAGCCGACCGCGTTATGATGGCTCCCGACATAACAACCATTTCTGATCTTGCCGCAGAGCTTTCCGGCAGAATCCCCGACAATCGCATAGACCTGCTGTTCACGCTCTATGACGCTTATCGGGATATGCAGATCAGAGAAGGCGTGGCTCCTGAGAAGATTGCTGACATTGATTCGTTCAGGTCATGGGGCGATGTGGTGCTGGCCGATTTCAACGACGTTGACCTGTATTGCGTCAATGCCGACGAAATCTTCAAGAACGTCCGCGACTTCCGCGAAATAGAGACCGACTATCTCACTGATGAACAGAGGGAAGTCATGGCTGAATATTTCGGTGAGCCTGCATATAAAGAGGGATTCGACCGTTTCTGGAAATCATACGCCTACAGCTCGGATGCCGAAAACAAGCGCGAGACTGGGATAAAGGACAGGTTCATAATGCTTTGGCAATCTCTTGCGCCTCTTTACCATGAACTTAATGCCCGTCTTGAGGCAGAAGGGCTTTCCTATCCCGGAATGTCTTACAGGCTGGCATTGAAGCGGGTTCTTGAAAAAGGCGCGGATGCGATGCGGTGCGACAAAGCTGTATTTGTCGGATTCAATGCCTTGACTAAAGCCGAATGGCTGTTTTTCCAGGAGCTTAAGAAATACCGCACTGAAATCGACGGGCGGGAGGAGCCTTTTGCCGATTTCTTTTGGGACGATTCCGCGCCGTGGCTCAGGGAAAAGACCTGTTCGGCGGCAAAGTTCATCCTTAAGGATGCCAAGCAGTTCCCTTCTCCGGAATGGACCGACCTCGGAGATGCCGATGCCACTGGAAATCTTCCGGAAATCAAAATCATCTCATCGCCGTCAAACGCTTTGCAGACTAAAATCGCCGGAAAGGAAATCGGCCTTTTGAGGTCGCTGATTCCGGAAGAGGACTTTGATTCGGCCAAGGTTGCCGTTGTGCTTCCCGACGAGAATCTGCTTCTCCCGATGCTTTATTCGTTGCCGCAGGGTATAAATGACGCGAACATAACGATGGGTTTCTCTCTCAAGCTCACTTCGGCGTCTGCCTACGTCCAGCTGCTCCGCCGGCTTCAGAGGCACAAGCGTCAGTCTGGAGATGAATGGCTGTTCCTCGCCAAAGACGTCTCCGTGCTGTTCTCCCATCCGTTCCTTGTGGCTCTCTGTGGTCTGGATTCCGTGATGCGGCTTAAGGGTTATGCCGCCCGGATGCGAAGGTTTATGCTGTCTTCCGACGAAATCATGCGTTTCTGCCCTCAGGCCGAGGCTCTTTTAAGGCCTATTACACGCCAGGCCGGAGTGGAAAGCGTAAGGGAATACCTTGATTCCGCGCTTATGGCAGCAGCGTCGGCACTGCGCAGCAATCCGGGGGCGGACGGTCGCATCAAGGCCAGGCTTGACCTTGACTATATCGATGTGTATTCAGATGCTTTGCGGCGGCTTTCCGCCACTATACGCCGCCATGGCATAGAGATGGACTACACCACTTTCTTTTCGCTTACCGACCGTATGCTCGCCGGAGAGACTGTGAACTTCGAGGGTGAGCCGACCGTCGGACTGCAGGTGATGGGATTGCTTGAGACGCGTTGCCTTGACTTCGAGCATATCATAATCCCCTCGATGAACGAACGTATATTTCCGCGCAAGATGCGCTCCAAGTCGTTCATCCCGGCCAACCTTCGCCGGGCGTTCGGGATGCCGTCGGCTTCTTACGACGAAAGCATCTTCGCTTATTATTTCTACCGGCTTATATGCCGCGCCAAGACCGTAAGCCTGATTTATGATTCGCGCACTTCCGGTATGCAGAGCGGCGATGCCTCCCGCTATGTACATCAGCTGAAATACCTGTATTCCAACGGTAATCTGAGTTTTGAGGAATACCGTTTCGGCATTGGACGCACGGAACACTCCTCGTTGTCGTTCACCAAGTCCCAGGCAACTCTCGCGAAGCTTGCTGAATATGCCGAAAAGGGGTCGGGACGCTATCTTTCGGCTTCTTCGCTGATGAAGTATCTGGCCTGCCCGGTGTCGTTCTATTACGAGAAAGTGCTGGGTGTGGACATTCAGGAAGAGATTCAGGAGGGGCTTGACCCTATTATGACAGGCAACATAGTCCATCATACGCTTATGGAAGTGTATATGCCTGAACGGCTGCGCGAACGGTTCCTTGACGCGGGAGTGAGAATCACAGAGTCTGTGATTGACGGCATACTTGCCGACCGCGCGAGGATAAGGGCATATGTCTGCCGCAACATCAACCGAGAGCTTTTTCCGAAAGACGACGCTAAGATTGACGCGCCTCTGACTCCGGATATGGATATGACAGCCGACATACTGACCGACCTCGTGTGCAATGTCCTGAAGCGCGACCGCAGTTATGCGCCTTTGATAATCCACGGGGTGGAATTCAGGGAGGATATGGCCATAACGGTTTCTGACGGGCGTGAAGTGAACATAACCTGCACCATCGACCGCCTCGACCGCCTTGAACCTGACGGACTTGACCCGGTGCTTCGTATCATCGACTATAAGACCGGATCGGTGCATGCGGTCGCCGACACGGCTGAAGATGCCGCGCAGGCCGCCTACAAGGCCAAGCATCTTTTCCAGCTTCAGCTGTATGCCAACCTTCACAATATGTTCCGTGGTTCCGACAGGCCGATAAAGACGGTGATATACGACATAAGCCGCATACTGAAGGAGAAGACTTCCCAATCGCCCGGAGGAGTGGTGGAACCGAAGATTGAGGGCAAAGAGCTGGCGCATCATCTTGCATTGACGCTTGACGACGGCACTGACTTCAACGACATGTTTATGGATTCAGTGAAGCGCACCATAGAAGAGCTGCTGAATCCGGACGTGCCGTTCACCGCCACCGACAATGAGAAGAACTGCACCTACTGCCGCTTCCGTACCCTCTGCGGCCGCTGATTGGAATAGATTCGGAAAGAAACCTATCTTATAATCCTTTCCCGGACAGGATGGTTGTGAATCTGATCATATCATCTGGCAATGTGTCATCAGTATTCACAGACCATATTGCGTTTACCGATTTCGGTAGTTCGGATAGCATATTGGAAAGATGAGACATGTCATTCATCGTTATGGCAGGTTGTCTTTCACGGTTGAAATATAGATGGGCAGAAAGGGATTCCATATTCTGAACGACGACATTCTCCATATTCTTCTGCATATTGACTACGGCATCTTCAACGCTTTTTCCGGCTGTGGTCAAAGTTTTGAAGAAACGGGAATTATGGAGTATCGTGCATAAGTCATTAAAGTCATAGCATATGTATCCTTGGGTGACTATGGGCTGAAGCAAGGATTTTATTATCTCCGGAAAGTCTTCGCGCCTTGCATCTGTCGCGACACTGTCGTAGCAAGAGAAGTCGGCGCCATAGACCAGTCCTATAGTCAGGACATCGGCGTCATGATAATTCTTGGCTATCTCATTGGCTACATCTTCGTTATCACGCGCCACTATAATAGCCATTTTGTCTTCATCCGCCGGAATGCAATCGCCGGGAGACTCTGCGACAACACATCCGACACAGTCATAACCGAACGATTCCACTTTTTCGATTATGTCGGCTGCTCCGGAGCCGGTTCCGATTACTTTGAAGCTCACTGGTATGGTGCCCGCTCCAGCTTCGCGTGATTCTAAATCATTAGTATTCATTATTTTTCATTAATTGTTAGTTGGAGATATGGCAATGATTTGGAGTGAGATGTCCGTTGGCGGTTTCAAAATCAATTGCAACAAAGTCCTGCATGGTCAATCGTTTTTATAGAGTTCGTACATATCTGAGATCCACCCCTTCATTGTCTTGCGAAGTGATGGCGGGCTGATTATCTCTGTCATTGCTCCGACCTGAAGCAGCTTCATTACAAAATCGTAAGTAGGAGAAAGGTACAGCTCGAAATCGGCGTACTCGCCGCAGTCCTCAATAAGACGCTGACTGTGGTGTAGGGGCAGCGACTTCATATAATGTTTATGGTCTTCATTTGCACGTATCACGATGCGTTCAGGTTTTACATCATAGCCGATAACTGCTCCGTAAGCCGTTGAAAAGTAATCGTCTGCATTAAAGTCCTTCGGCAGCTTATAAGTCCCATCTGTAATCTCGACCTCTTCCAGACGGTCGAGACCGTAAATCTTGATTTCATCGCGGTTGTTGTGTCCGAGCACATACCACCGGTTTTCAAACAGCTTTACGCAATACGGCTCAATCGGGAACGTGTAACCATGAGATTTATTGAAAGGGCGATAGGAAATGTCAACCACCCGATTCTCTTTCATCGCCTCAAGCAGAGTGGTCAGATGTTTTCTTCCTGATGGTATCTCATCAACTACGATACGACCTTTAAGAGAGAGGTTTTCGCCGATTATATTACCCACTGCAAAGGAGTCAAGCATCCACTTTTTCAGGTTATCTTCGTCTATGTCCTCAGGATTTGCGATATAATAGAGATAACCGCCAACTTTCTGACATTCAATCATAATTCCGAACTGCTCATAGATTGCGTCGCGCCAGCGGTTGAACGTGGCTCTATGGAGCGGCTTGCAGTCGCTCAAGTCTTTGTTGCGTTCCCATTTGTCGGACAAATCCTTATGGGATATTTTTCCGGCACGGCGGATTGTATCAATCAGCCAGGTGTATTTCTGCAGTTGATTCATATCTCATTGAGCTTTTACACCGCAAATTTAATCATTTCATGTATCATTTCGCAATACAGGATGAGAATGGTTATGGATTGAGGTCAAAATTTCCTCTTCGTCAACGGATTCTACTAAACAATCTCATTAAGAAAGGCATGACGTTTCCTCATCATGGCATACCTTTCTTCAAATGTCATATCGGTTAAATCCATGCTCCGTACATTTCTTCGGGTTCATCATCGGGGAGACTGTTCTCTTTCGCGTTGCGTCGGGCTTCAGCTAATTCTTCCTCTGTTTGTGGAGGCAGCTCGACCAAATAGACATTACACGGACGCTGCTGCATCCCGGCTTTATGGCGAAGCCAGAGGTTCTTCATAAGGAGTGCGACACCTTCGGGTGATTGTATTGATTTCATGATGCTTTGAAGTTGAAGATTGGACGAATTATGGTGTCGATATTTACGGTGTCGCCGATGTTTGCTATGATTTCCGAGGCCGGCTTATAGGCCATCGGCGACTCATCGCGGGTGAAGTCGTTGACCGACTCCGAATAGATGCCCTGCATCGAAGCCTCGAAATCCTCCATCGAAATCTTCTCATATGCCTTTGTACGGCTCAACACTCTGCCGGCGCCATGAGGAGCTGAGCAGTTCCAGTCGGGATTGCCTTTGCCGGTGCAAAGCAACGAACCGTCGCGCATATTCAACGGTATGATGCAACGTTCATCTGCAGCCGCGGAGATAGAACCTTTGCGGATGATGTTGTCATCGCTGATATAATTATGTACTGACTCAAACTCTTCCTGAATTTCCGCCTCAGGGAAGAACCGCATCAAAAGCAAAGATATGAGCTTGCGGTTTAGGACTGCCCAATGCTGACAGATACGCATGTCGTGAAGATAATGCTCGCGGGATTCACCTTCGACATAACAGAGGCCGGCAGGCAACGAAGGCTCTGCCTCCAGATGTTCCTTACGCATCTTCTTGATGACACACTGCAATTCAGAGCGACGGCCTGAAGCCTTGTACTCTTCAATGGTGCGCTTGATTGTGTCCTCAAATTCATCGGCACCGTCGGTGAGATGCTTCACGGCCTTGGCCTGATGGATTTCGGCCACCTGTTTGCCGAGATTGCGCGAACCCGTGTGGATTACAAGATACACATTCCCCTCATCGTCTTTGTCAAGCTCTATGAAGTGGTTGCCGCCGCCCAATGAGCCGATAGCCCTGTTGATACGACCGGAATCTTTGATGTCTCGATAGCAATAGAGTCTGGAGACGAGTTTCTTCGCCTCACGATAGATTTCCATCTCCTCACCGGCGAGAGGCTTGAAACCGAAGCTGTCTTCGCGAACAATTTTCCCTGAAGGAACATTGCTGCGGATATGCTCATGGAAGGCATGATAATCAATATCTGCAAGTTTGCCGAGGTTGAGAACGCGCATACCGCAACCGATGTCAACCCCCACGATATTGGGAATGACTTTGTCGCCAAGGTCGCCGGTGAAACCGATTACGCACCCTGCACCGGCGTGGACGTCGGGCATAATTCGTATCTTCTTGTCGGAGAACACATTTATTGAGAGCAGTTCCTTTATCTGCTCCAATGCTGATTCCTCGATGTTGTCCGTGTATATCTTCACGTCATATCCTTCTATTGTCTTCATGTTGTGTTGATTGGTTTTCCGGACGCAAAATTATAAAGCCGGTGCGCAATCATTCTGCGCACAATTGGTTGATTTCATTTTTTCTTTATGAGCGAATTAATCAAGTAATGACGTGTTTTTGAGATACAGCATAGACTCAGGCTTTAGATTTGAGTATTTCTATTGCTGTCTTTGCGTCAGCTTCTGAAATGCCGACAATGGGATTGGTTTCGACATATCGGTCGTGTTGCGTGGGGTAAAAGTCGTCGAGGTCGTCAATTATCACATAATCGTGTTGCCCGTGTTGGCTGAGCCAACATTCAATATCCTCTCCGCGTGAGATATAGGCAGCCCCATATGGAATTGTGTCCAATATCTCACCCGGTAGCTCCCGGACTTCCCACATCATACGCAGGCTACCCGGTTGATGGATATAACGCCACGACGAGGAAATGACAATTGCTGCATCTGTGGCGTCTATTATCTTGCGCAGGTTAGCCACGGCGCGAGGATCGAACAGCGGCCCCCAGGCATCCTTGTTGGGCAGCCGATCCACGGCAAGCTTTGCCTGATGTTGCTCAGTGTTGAGTACACCATCAAAATCAAGAAAAATTATCGGACGATTCATTTTTATGTTTTTTGCTATCCGTTGGTCGATATGTTTACTTCGCAAAATTACATCCACAGTGTCTCATTTCGTGAGACAGGTTAAGAATTCACTTTTTTCATATTCTGTCTCACGAAATGAGACAATGCTGTCGTAGTTTTGCCGGTGTAAATCTATGCTTGGCGCTTTTGCTGCCTTTTCAAAGTCCTTGGCCAATACATGACCGGTTGGGGCGATTGAAATGAATATTCTGTTGGATAAGAAATAATTATTAAATTTGCATAATGGATGCATTGAATAAATTCCTGCGTGGTAATCTGAAAACAATCGGATGCGATAGGACATCATCTGGAAATCTGTTTTTCCCGAATGAATCCTATGCCAACGATTATGTGGATCTATTTTGTTTACATGATCGAAAGGATAGATTTATTGAAGCATTTAAGATTGTAACCCATGGCGTTGGTTCTGAAGTATTGAAAGTCAATTCTCTCATATCTTCATCGTTGCTTTCTCTCCTGACTTTCTATCCGCTGTTTGAATACAATTCAGGTGAGCCTGACTGCCAAATGGAGGTTGGAGAAAATGAGCAATTCAAATCTTGTCTCTTTGAAGTCCGGAATCAGGTTATCACTCTTCCGTCGTGCGTTGATATACTTTTGAAGAACGAAAAGAAATGGCTCTTTTTAGAGTCGAAATTATATGAGCCATTGCGCGACGCGGTCAGCAGACTTGAGATTAGACGTGGTTATCATGACCTGTATGAGAATCCCACATTGTCAGGAATATTGAGAAGCCAAGAGATATTTGTAACTAAGAGTTCAGACAAGCTGTATTTACAGACTTTCATAAATGGAAGAAAACCACAGGCTCAAACAAAGAAATATCTCTATGGAATAAAGCAGGTAATCAGCCACTTGATTGGACTGGTCAAGGGACCTAAGGAGTATCATAAGAGTCACCCCGGCTATCCGAAGGATTACTATACCGGCTGGAATGGTAATATTGAATTATCGTTCGGACTAATATTATATCATTCCAGTCAAAATGATGTGTCGGATTATATGAAACTGTATAGATCCATATTTTGTGGTGATAATGGTCGAGATATCCTCAAAGCCATTGAACAATGGGCAAATAAGAAAGGTTTTTCTAATCTTACACCGATCAATAGTATTGAAATAATACCACCCATCACTTATCAGGAAACATTCACGAGCACAAAAAACAATTTTCTTGATGAGAAAGTGGCAAAATTTTATGGTTTGGGATGAAGATACTGCATCTCTCTGACACTCATGGCTGCCATCATCGGCTTCAGAATCTTCCTGAGGCCGATGTGGTGGTGCATTCCGGGGATTTCTGCATGGTAGGAAGCGAGCAGGAGGCAATTGATTTTGTCAACTGGTTCTGCGACTTGCCTTATCGCCACAAGATTTTCATTTGCGGCAATCACGATGGCTGCCTTTACGGAGCGGACATAGACGGCCTTGACGACAATGTGCATTACCTGTGCAATTCCGGAATTGAGATTGATGGGCTGAAATTCTACGGTGTCCCGATGTTTATGGGTGATTGCGTATCAGACCGTCAAAGCCGCAATTATGCAAAAATCCCATCCGACTCCGACATTCTGATTACTCACTCTCCTGCATACGGAATCTTTGACTTCGACGACAACATCAACTATGGCTCGGAAGAAATCCTTGATAGGCTGACGGCACTTAATCTGAAAGCCCATCTCTTCGGTCATATTCATGCCCAATATGGAATGAAATCTCTCAATGGCACAATCTTTTCCAACGGGGCGATAATGAATTCAGATTACACAAATCTCTTGCCGTTCAATGTAATTGCCGTTTAGAGCCTTCTCCGGGTGTCAGGCCAATGCGGCGAGGTTGCGGAGTAGGGCTTCGCGGGCGTAGGTGTCCGGCACCTCGGATGCGAGGTCGGCGGCATAGGGAAGTCGGCGGAGGAGCCGGAAGGCGAGTATGTCGGCTTCCTCTCGTGTCTGGACGGAGGCCATCATTTCTTTGGCCTCGTCGGTGCCGAGCGTCTGCGGATTGAAAAGCCAACAGGCCAATAGGCGGGATTCGCGCACTTTGGTGTCGGCCCAGAGCTCGCGGGCAAGAGCATCACGTTCAGCAGTGTCTTCTTGGGCACGTCGCGCTATTTCGCCGAGTTGAGGTATGTTGAGGCCGAATATCACTGCGTAAGGCATCCCGGCCTTGCGGAGAGTGTCGCCAAGCATGCCGTTGCGCATGGCGAAGAATTCCTTTTTGATTTCCTGTATTGTCATTGTGGCGTAGGATTGATGAACGTTTTTATTATAAGCAAGGCCGCAAACCTGGTTGCGGCCTTGCCATTGTGTATTGCAATTAAGAGTATGTTTACTTTTAAACTGTATTAACAAATAGAAGTGTGCGATAAGAAGCTTTCAAATCAATGTTGAGGTCTTTTTTGTCTGATTTCGCCAAGTCTCTTCAGTCGCATAGCCCGCTATGCTCCTTCTTCAACTTGCGGAATCATCTCAAAAAATCCTCTCAACCTTAATTTGGTTTAAAAGTAAACACACTCTAAGCTCTCTGTCGCATTGATAAAAAACGGATGTTTTTATCAATGTGCTGAACAGCCGAGAGTTGAGTAGTCGCGTGAGAGCCTGAGCATCTGGTCGGTGTAAGACTCGGTGTAGTCGAGTGTTACGTCGATTATTTCGCCGTTTTTGTCGTAAGCGGGTCTGAAGACGGGGTTGACGAATCCGCGATACGGAGGTATGTCGAGCTTTGAGAAGCGGTTGAGCACTTCCTTGTGGAGCTTGGGGTCGATTTTTACGGCATAAGTGTCGATGAGCTTCTTGCCTGCGGCATAGTCGCCTTCGCTCTTTATGCGCTGAATCTCGCCGAGGAGCTGGCCGATAAGGTCGCGCATCTTCTTGTAGTCGTTGATCTTGACATAGGTTTTGCCGCCTTTCTTCACGAGCTGCACCACTTTGTCTTTCTTGCCGTGCTCAAGAATCCATTTGGCGATGAGCTGACGGTTGCGCATATGGGCTTCTTCCACGTCCTTGCCGAGTTCGATGCGGTTGAGCTGGGTCATGAGGCCGTTTAGCATGAACTTGTAGTATTCGGCCTTGTAGGCCTCAGGATTGTCGAGTACACCTATTTCCTGAAGCTTTGGGTCAGCAAGGTAATATAGGGCGAAGAGGTCGGCGCGTGCCTCTTCAAGAGCCGAACCGTTCTCTTTGAGCGCGTCAGGGTCAACGCCCGGAAGGAGTTTTCCGGAAGCGTGTCCGAGGCATTCGTGGAGGTCGGTGTGGAGCATGTCGGTGATGTACAGGTAATCTTCAAGGAGCTTGCGTGTAGGCGCATCAATCACGAACTCCTCATTGAAACCGTTGCCGTGCGAAGCCATTTCGTAGGCCTCGGTGATGTTTTCGATTGTAACGGACTTTGAGCCGTGTGACGCACGTATCCAGTTGGCGTTCGGGAGGTTGATTCCTATGGCGGTGGAAGGGAACGCGTCGCCTCCGAGCATCGCGGCGGTGATGGCTTTGGCTGAAACCCCTTTCACGTTCTCTTTGCGGAATTTGGGGTCAACCGGGGAATTGCTCTCGAACCACTGGGCATTGTTTGAGATGGCCTCGGTGCGCTCGGACGACTTCTTGTTCTTGAAGTTCACGTATGATTCCCACGAGCCGGTCATGCCAAGGGGGTCGCTGTAGCTTTCGATGAAGCCGTTGACGAAGTCCACGTCGCTCTTGGTGTCCTCGGCCCAAAGTATGGAGTATTCATCGAAGAGGCGGAGGTCGCCGGTGATGTAGTAGTCGATGAGCTTGGTGATGTAGGCTTTCTGTGCATCATTCTCAGCCACGTTCTTGGCCATGTCGAGCCAGTAGATGATTTTGGCTATGGCGGGGCCATAGAGGCCGTTGAGATGATAGTGTAGCTCTTTCAGATTGCCGTCCTTGTCCTTCACCAGCTTGGAGTTGAGACCGTAGCTGATGGGAGTGGGGTCGTTGGGGTCTTTCATCTTTGCGAAGTATTCCTCAACCTCGGCCTGGGTTACGCCGGGGCCGTAGAAGTTGCCGGCGGAAGTGGCCACGATGTCTTGCGTGCCGTCCTGGTTCACTTTCTTTGCCATGACGGTCGGGTCGAAGATCACTGGCGCGAGGACATCGATGAGATGCTGGGCGTCCTTGCCTTTGCACACCGGGAGCATATCGGCCGGAAGGGCACGCACCTGCTCCTCGAAGAATTCACGAGAGAATTCAGGCGTGAATTTGTCGTTTGAATAGTGGTGATGTATGCCGTTGCCGAACCATACCAGCTTCAGGTATTTCTCGAAAGCCTTGAAGTCCTTACTGTTGCGGTCTCCTTTGTAGTTTGTGTAGATGTTCTCGAGGGTTTTGCGGATCTTGAGGTTGTAACGTCCGTTCTGGTCCCAGATGATGTCGCGCCCCATCTGCGCGGCTTGCGACAGATAGTAGAGCATCTTCTTCTGCTGTAAAGAAAGGTCTTTGAATCCGGGCACTTCATAGCGCAGCACCTCGATGTCGGCGAAACGGTCGACATGATAGTTGAAATCCTTGTTTTCGGCGGCATGGGCCTGCAGGCCTACCATTGCGCCGAGAACGAGGGCGGGAATCACTTTTTTCATTACGTTTATGATATTAAATTGGTTTAATCTGTTCAATATAAGAATTATTATCAAACAAGTTCTTACTCCACATAAAGCACAAGCCCTTTGAGGTATTCCCCTTCGGGATGGCTTATGTCGACGGGATGGTCGGCAGGTTGGGTGAGCTGATGGAGGATGCGCACCTTGCGTCTCGACTGGGCGGCGGCACTGAACACCGCGAGGCGGAACATCTCTTTGGTTACGACCTGCGAGCAGGAGAACGTGAAAATCACGCCTCCCGGACGAATCTTCTCGAAAGCCTTTGCATTGAGTTTCCGGTAGCCGATAAGGCCGTTCTTCAATGCGCTGCGATGTTTGGCAAACGCCGGGGGATCGAGAACGATGAGGTCATAAGCGTCTTTTTCCATCTCCGCCAAGAAACGGAAAGCGTCGGTGGCGAAAGTCTTGTGCCGGTTGTCGCCGGGGAAATTCAGCTCTATGTTTGCATCGGTAAGGGCTGCCGCCTTGGCCGAGGAGTCGACCGAATCCACCTTCTCCGCGCCGCCTCGCATGGCATAGACGGAAAAGCCGCCTGTATAGCAGAACATGTTCAGCACGCGCCGCCCCTTGGCATAGTTCTGGAGCAGCATGCGGTTTTCTCGCTGGTCAACAAAGAATCCTGTCTTCTGGCCGCGCATCCAGTCGATGTTGAACTGGAGTCCGTTCTCTGTCGCTATGTTGCCGTCGTAGCTTCCTGCGAGATACTCGTTTTCAGGGTCGAGCCGGGCTTTGTACGGAAGCGTGGTCTCACTTTTGTAGTACACATTGCGGATGCATGCCCCGGGCAGCTCGGTAAGGGCGGCCGCTATTCTATGTCGTTCGAAGTGCATGCCCGGCGAATGCGCCTGCACCACAGCCGTGTCGCCGTATATGTCCACTACGAGTCCGGGCAGGAAGTCCCCTTCGCCGTGCACGAGGCGGAAACAGTCGTTGTCGGGGCGTATCAGGCCCAACGTCTGCCTGAGGGCGAATGCGCTCTGCAGCCGACGGGAAAAGAAATCTTCGGAAATCCCGGAGGCTCCGAATTCCAGTATTCTCACCGCGATGCTTCCTATCTGGAAATGCCCCGTACCGAGCACATCGCCCGCAGAACTGACCACCACGGCGGTTTCGCCTTCTTCGATACCTTCGGGCAACGAGGCTATGGCGCCGGAAAACACCCATGGGTGTCTTCTGAGCAGCGACTCCTCTTTCCCTTTTTTCAGTCGTATTATCTTGTTTTCCATTGGATTTCGATTTATATCAGATTTGCGAGCCGGACGCCGATTCGCTCCACAATGCCGGTTACCAGCGCGTTTCCCATCAGAAAGGCCCTGCGCGAATCCGATGCGCCCTCGGTATGATTGTCCGGGAACATGTTGAGTCGTTCAAGCTCGATGGGGACAAGCCTGCGGTAACGTCCGGATTCTGTCTTCACCACATGTTTGAACCTTGACGGTGAAGAGCCTCCCTCTCCGGTTATTATTGTCCGCGAGGGCTTGTCGGTGCTGTCTGGGAATGACATGGCTCCTTCGGAGTAGTTGTATTCAAATCCGGTCGCTTTGTTGATTCGTTTTTCCTTTTTCCCGCCTTTCGCGTAACGCCATTTGCCGACTTCCTGATCTGGGATGAAGAAGTCTTCCTGAACTTCGGCTTCATGCACTAGTATGTCTCGCAGCAATATTGAGAGTCCGGCGTGGTCAGGTGTGAGGGCTTCGGTATAAACATGCCGGCCTGTCATTATTCCTGAATTGGCGAAGGGGGAAGTCGTTTTGCCTGCATTGAAATTTTCTGAGATTTCAGGAAGTGATCCTTCTATGGCAAAGTCGTTTCGTTTTGCATACTCATCTTTCACAGGAAAGGACGCTGCCATTATTCCTTCGGATTCAATCCATCTCCACGGGTCGGCTGCCTTTGATGCGATTTTCGTTCTGTTACTGAAAGCAAAAATGTATGTACGCCGCCGACGTTGAGGCATGCCGTATTCTGCGGCATTTATGACTCGCCATTCCGCATTATATCCTAAGTCTGACAGGGATGCGAGAATCAAGGCAAAGTCCCTTCCGCGTTGTTTTGCCGGCGACCCGAGAAGACGGTCAACGTTTTCGAGCAATAGATACTTCGGAGGGCATTTGTGGTCGCGCAGGATTCTGTGTATTTCCCACCATAGCACACCTTTTTTCCCTTCTATCCCCCCAGAATGTTTCAGTGTGGTAGCGACAGAATAGTCTTGACAAGGGAAACCGCCGACGAGCATGTCGGCATCTGGAATGTCATCGACTGATACTGTGGCTATGTCTTGGTTGCAGTGTCCGGAGGCACCGAAATTGCGGCAATATATGACGGAGGCATCCTGACGTTTGGTGGAAGGCTCCCATTGGTTGTTCCATACGGTTTTGAAGCGTTCTGATGCTCTTTCCAAACCTATACGGAACCCCCCGACACCCGCGAACAGTTCAATGACGCGAATATCATCTTGACTGGCAGCTATGGTTTCGTCCGGGAACATATCTGGAATTATGCAAGTCCGGCTATAGTTTGCCACAGCTTCGCAAACCTTATGATGTTCAGATTGATATGTCTCGTAAGTTTTCATCCTTTTGAGTAGGCTTCAATTACAGATTTCACATATTTGGCATTGAACCAATAACATAACTTGTCTGCCATACCTCCGTTCGGATTGACGGCGCAGTTTTTGTAGTTTCCTTTTTTCCCTTTTGGTCGTATGTGGAAATCCTTGTCGTCGCTTATGTTCCAGAATGAGTCAAGACTGATCCGGTCATTAACCACCTGTTCTTTGATATGGAGCCAGAAATCTTTTGCTCTATCCAGGTCTCGTGGTGGCATTGTCCAGAAAAAGACTTTGTCCAGTACGTATGCGTTTTCTTTGGTTGTTTGTCCGGTCTTTCTGTTCCTGATTTCGATTTCTCTGTCTGTTTCTTTGAATACGACAAAAAGGAATCTTCTTGTAAAGAGTTCGTAAAGTTCGGAATCCTCCCATTCGTCGTTTTCATAGATTTCCTGATAGTCGATGTTTTTGAACGACATGCTCTCTTTAGCCATTCCATTGCCGGATATTCTTACGGTTTTCAGTATGATTCCTGATTTCAGGAATTCCTCGGCAGACGTGATTCGTTTGCTTGCCTTGTCGGAGGCTATTAGTCCTGCGATGTCGGCATACTTGCTTTTGGACTGATAGGCATCTTCTTCGAGAGAGTCGCATATCTCGATGTAGTCCATACCTAAGAAACGGCTGAAACGCTGGGTGATCACTTGCTCAAAGGATGCTTTGCGCAGTTCGTCTTCACTGACGAGTTGAAGCTTTTCATTTTTGCTTCTGCTGAAATTTGAATAGCTACGATTTTTTTGTCCGGCTACGTGGCTTAGCACGTAACGCATATATGATGGCTTAAGGCTGAAAGCACGTTTCTTTGCCTTGACGGCAGAGTAGGGCTGGTCTTGAGGGTTGTCTCCTTTTTGTCCTTTGCGGCATGCCCCGAGGTAAAGGGTGTCTCCTTCCGACAAAAGATGTGCGTTTCCTTCCTTGACTTTTGTCCTGATGGTCTCGTAGTCGCTTTCAATGATCAGAAGGTCTTTTTCAGGAAGCTGCCAAAGCACACGGAATAGGAACTCATAATCGTAGAGAGGCACGTCCTTTTTGTGAAGATAGAAAAGGAGAAGCATCAGCCCGCATTTACGCAAAAGATGTGAATCCTTGAAATCTGTGGCAACCAGCTCAAAATAGTCAATCATCGTGCATACAAGACGCTCTTTTATGCGAAACGAGCCGTCTTTGCCGGAGCGCAGGAGTGGTGTGCATTTCAGCTCCAATGAAGCTTCTGAAAAATCGGCGGAACGGTCGGAATTGACGCCGTATCCGAAAAACAGTTCTTCCACCATTTGTCCCAGACCGCCTTTCCCTTTGCGCAAACGTTCCATTGCGGCCTTGCCGACAATGGAATGAAGCGACTTCCCGATTATGTTTTCACTATAATCGAAGATGGCCTCAGGGTCGGTGCGGTCGAAGTCGGCTTTTATGGATGTGTCCGTGGTGGATGTCATAGTGGTGCGGTGTCCGGCGGATTACTTGAAGAGTCGAATGATGTCCATGCCGTTGGCGTAGATGAGCAGGAGCAGAATCAGTGCCATGCCTGTCATTTGTGCGTATTCCATGAACTTCTCGCTTGGCTTGCGGCGGAAGATCACTTCATACAGAAGAAACATCACGTGGCCGCCGTCGAGGGCCGGAATGGGGAGGATGTTCATGAAGGCCAGTGCCACAGACAGGAAAGCGGCTATGTTCCAGAATGCTATCCAGTCCCAGCTGTCAGGGAAGATGCTGCCTATTGTGCCGAACCCTCCGACGCTCTTGGCTCCTTCTTTGGTGAAGACGAGCTTCATGGACTTGGCATAAGAGGTCAGCTTTTCCGTGCCCATCTCGATGCCGCGCGGGATGGATGCGAGAAGCCCGTATTTCTTCTCTTCATATTTGTAGAATGCGGCCGGGTTCAGTTCAAGCCCGATGCCCATCTTGGAGCCTTCCGACAGTTTGACAGGCAGTGTGAGGGTGTCGGGATGCGCTTTTCCGCTGGTTCCGCGTGCTATCTTGACGCTTACGGTCTGTCCGGGATGGTTTTCAAGCGTGGCGAGGAACATATCGAGGCTTGGGGTGGCCACGGAATCAATCGCTATGATGCGGTCGCCGGGAATGATTCCGGCCTTGTCTGCTCCTCCGCCGGGAGATACCTGGGTTATTTCCGCAGGTATGCGGTAGGCCATGAAGTTTACCGGCGATTGTCCGCTTTTCGCTTCCTCTTCAAGCATGAACATCATCCTTTCGGGTATGGCTATGCTTACAGTGTCTTTACCGTCGCGCAGCACCTTCACTTCTTTCGCCTGAGCCATCGCCATACGCGCATCGGCAGGAAAGTCGAGCGTCTTGCCGTCGGCGGAAAGGGGGATGTCGCCGTCGCGGAAACCGGCTTCCTTGGCAGCCTCGGAATATGTCATTCCCATTTTTGCGTTGTGGAACGGCACATATTTTTCACCCGTGGCATATACGATGCCGGCGTATATGATTATGGCGAGGAGGAAATTGAACAGCACGCCGGCCACCATTATGAGGAGACGCTGCCATGCGGGCTTTGTCCGGAACTCCCATTCTTTCGGAGGGAGCTTCATCTGCTCCTTGTCCATCGATTCGTCGATCATTCCGGCTATCTTGCAGTAGCCGCCGAGCGGCAGCCAGCCTATGCCGTATTCGGTGTCGCCCCAGAACTTGCCTTTCCCCTCTGATTCCTTTTCGTCGTCTTCAGGATTGGCGCCTTTGAAATGCCTCTTCTTGTTGAGGAATCCGTAATATCTTTTGGGTTTCCATTTGAAAAGCTGTGTCCACGGATTGAAGAATATGTAGAACTTCTCAACTTTCACACCGAATATCCTTGCGAACAGGAAATGCCCGAACTCATGGATTATCACGAGTATCGCGAAAGCGAGTATGAGTTGGGCGGCTTTTATGAGGAATGTGTCCATTAGGGTGTCTGCAAACAGGTTGATGCGGTTTTTTGTAATGATTGTATTTATCTTGCTGAGGCCGTCAGGGCCTCTTCTGCCTTGGCTCTGGCCTCGGCATTGGTGGCCACGAGGTCTTCGTAAGCCGGTGAGGCGTGGAATCCGGTTGTCTTCATCGTGTATTCCACAAGGCGCGGTATGTCTCCGAAAACAATTTCTCCGCGCAGGAATGCCGCCACGGCTACTTCGTTGGCCGCGTTGAGCACGCAGGGCATATTGCCGCCTGCGGCTATGGCGTCGAATGCGAAGCCGAGCATCGGGAACTTTTCCATATCCGGAGCCTCAAACGTAAGAGTGGCGTATTGGGCAAGTTCCAACGGTTTCTGGCGTGTGGCCAGTCGGTCGGGATATCCGAGGGCATAGCGTATGGGCAGATGCATGTCGGGCACTCCGAGCTGGGCCTTTACAGAGCCGTCGGCAAACTGCACCATGGAGTGGACGATGGACTGCGGATGCACCACGATTTCGATTCTGTCTGCCGGACAGTCGAAGAGCCATCTGGCCTCGATCATCTCAAACCCTTTGTTCATCATCGAAGCCGAATCGATGGTTACCTTTGCGCCCATCGACCAGTTGGGATGCTTCAGCGCATCGGCTGCGGTGGCTTTTTCCACATCCTCGCGCCGCCATGTGCGGAAAGGGCCTCCGCTTGCGGTAAGGATTATTTTTTCCGCTTCCTCTGTCTTTTCACCTTGCAGGCACTGGAAAATGGCGGAATGCTCGCTGTCCACGGGCACGAGCGAGGCTCCATGGCGTCCGACGAGGCGCGTGATCAGGTCTCCGGCCACGACAAGCGTCTCCTTGTTGGCCAAGGCTATTGTCTTTCCTCCTTTGATGGCCTCTATGGTAGGGAGGAGGCCGCTGTAGCCCACCATGGCGGTTACCACCGTGTCGATACGGCTGTCCGTCACGGCTTCGGCTATGGCTTTGCTTCCTGCTTCGACCTCTACCGGGAGGCCTGACAACGCTTCCCTGAGATGGGGCAGTGCGGTCTCGTCGGCAATCACCGCCTTGTGCGGCAAGAAACGGCGTGCCTGTTCGGCGAGAAGCCTCCAGTTGCGCCCGGCTGTCAGCAATGTGGCCCGGAAACGCTGTGGATACTCCGATATGATGTCGAGGGCCTGGGTGCCTATGCTCCCTGTACTCCCGAGGATTGCTATGTTTTTTACGTTGGAATCCAAACGATTGAAGTGTTTTATAGGAGAGGGAGCGTTTATGTGCAGGCTCCCGTAGCTTTTAAGACGCGAATTTAGTCAATTTTCCCGACATTCGCAAATCGGCCCTCCTGCATTGCAGAACCGACCGCAATGGTTGGTTTGCGGTCGGTTTGTTTCTGCAGCGAAGCAGATTGCGTTACAAATGCCTGTCTGGAAACATATTCTGGTTCTTACGGGTTCAGGATGAATTTTGTCAAATCCTGCCTTTGGGATATTTGTGTGGGAAATGCCTGTGGAGTACAGAACGGACAGGAGCGTCGCATACTATTGTGGCGCGTTTGATTACTTCTCCGTCGGGAAGTGAATATGATTTGGCCATGACAGTGCGTGCCGGATTGTTGGAGACGGGCATCACCTTTGTGTGGACTATCACTTCGACGCCGCCGTCGGTGCGCCCTTTGCATGGATTGTGCTTGCGGTTGAGGTCTATGCTTTCTCCGTAGAAATGCTCCGTGATTTCGGCTTTAAATGAGGATGACGTGGTGGTGATGCCGTCGGTCGTTGTGGTTGTCGTGGTTTGTGTGGTGGTGAACGTGTCCTCGGCTGTAGCGCAGAGATGGCACGATGAAGCGACCAGAAGAGCGAAAATGAAGTTTTTCATACAAATGAATGATTGTTTAGTTTTGAAAATGAAATCGGAGATTAATCCGCTTGCGGATTAATCTCCGATGGGTGTTTATTCTACCGGTTCGGTATTAAACGATGCCCTGTTCGAGCATAGCGGTAGCGACCTTCATGAAGCCGGCGATGTTGGCGCCCTTCACGTAGTCGATGTGGCCGTCGGCCTGTTTGCCGTACTTCACGCAAGCCTCGTGGATGGAAGACATGATGAAGTGGAGCTTTGCGTCAACCTCTTCACCGGACCAGCCGAGGTGAGCGGCGTTCTGAGTCATTTCGAGACCGGAAGTGGCAACACCACCGGCGTTCACAGCCTTGCCAGGAGCGAAGAGGATGCCTGCAGACTGGAATGCGTGGATGGCTTCAGGTGTGCAGCCCATGTTTGAAACCTCGCAGCAGCACCATGTGCCGTTGGCGAGAAGTTCTTTTGCGTCGTCGCCGTTGAGCTCATTCTGGAATGCGCAGGGAAGAGCGATGTCGCACTTTACAGACCAAGCCTTCTTGCCGGGAGTGAATTTAGCCTGACCGGGGAATTTCTCAGCCATCATCTCAACGCGGTTCTGGTTGGAAGCGCGCATATCGAGCATATAGTCGATCATTTCCTTGGTGATGCCTTCGGGGATTTCGCAAACGCCGTCGGGGCCAGAGATGGCAACAACCTTTGCGCCGAGTTCAGTGGCCTTGAGAGCTGCGCCCCAAGCCACGTTGCCGAAGCCGGAGAGAGCTATGGTCTTGCCCTTGATGTCTTTGCCGGCAGTTTCGAGAACGTGCTGAGTGAAGTAGAGGGCACCGAAGCCGGTAGCTTCAGGACGGAGGATGGAGCCGCCCCAAGTTGCGCCCTTGCCGGTCAATACGCCGGTGTTGTATTCGCGGGCGAGCTTCTTGTACATGCCGTACATGTAGCCGATTTCACGGCCGCCTACGCCAACGTCGCCAGCAGGGATGTCGGTGTCAGGGCCGATTGCGCGCCAAAGTTCATACATGAAAGCCTGGCAGAAACGCATGATTTCAGCGTCTGACTTGCCTACGGGATCGAAATCAGAACCACCTTTGCCGCCACCCATGGGGAGAGTAGTCAAGGCATTTTTGAAAGTCTGCTCGAAGCCGAGGAATTTCAGCATTGACAGGTTGACTGCTTTGTGGAAACGGAGACCTCCTTTGTAGGGGCCAATGGCGCTGTTGAACTGTACGCGGTATCCCAAGTTGGTCTGAACTTCGCCCTTGTCGTCAACCCATGTAACACGGAAAGTGAAAATACGGTCGGGTTCAACCATACGTTCTACGATTTTGGCTTTCTCAAACTCGGGGTGCTGGTTGTAAACCTCTTCTACAGATTCCAGCACTTCGTGTACAGCTTGAAGGAATTCCTTCTCGCCAGGATGCTTGGCCTCGAGGTTGGCCATGATTTCATTAATATTCATGTCAGTCAGTTTTAGATTTTTGGTTAAAACTTGTTGATTTTAGTTTTCGGTCGAAACGCCTTTTGCTGCCATTTGAAAGGCCGTATGAGGCACTTCGTTAATTCGCTGCAAAAGTACAACGTTTTTATTTATCAGCCAAAGAAAAAAGGAAATATTTTCCGTGAAAAATTCCCGGCCGGGGATCCGGTCGGGAATTCGCTTGATTGGAATTAATGATTATCTGTTGTTCTAATCCAATTCTCTATGTTGACTATTGGGTCATTTCTGTGTGAATATGACGATACGGTTCCAGTCGTTGGTGCTGTAGGGCTGTGAGTCCGAACCGTCGTATTTCACCGTCAGGCGGCTCTTGTCGATGCCGTATTTCTCCACGAGGGCATTGGCCACTGCGTCGGCGCGCTTCTTGGAAAGCTCCATATTGTATTCGGAAGTGCCGGTGTCCTTGTCGGCATAGCCTACGATTACGACGTTTTCTTTCGGGTTGGCTTTCATCCATTCAGCCATGTTGAAGATGTTCACTTCTTCGGTCTCCATGATTACATCGGAGTCGATAAGGAAGCGCACAGTGGTCATGAGCGGAGCGTTCACGCAGTCTTTCTGCACTTTGGGTTCGGGGCAGGGTAGCTGAGACTCAAGGGCTGCAACTTCCTGTCCGCAGGCGAGGAGCTGTGAACGGAGGTCGTTGACCTGTCCGTTGAGTGAAGCTATCTTGGTCATGTAGTCGCACTGGTTGAAAGTGTCCCATCCGCGTCCGCCGATGTTGAAGTTGAAACCGCCGACTGCCGCTACGTTGGCCTCCACGGGCTTTCCGAATGAGCAAAGGTTCCAGTTGTCGCCGTAGAACGAGGCGCGCATCTCAGCGAAGAAGTCCACGTATTTGCAGAGACGGAAGCGGAGCTGTATGCCTGCCGTGACGGGAAGAGTCCAGTTGTTGGTCTTTTTTTCGCCGTTTTCGCGATAGATGTTGGTGCCTTCTGCCGGACGGCCCTGGCCGTCGCGCACATTCCAGAGATAGTCTCCTCCGAGACCGATGAACGGAATCACGCTCACTGCGCGGTTGGGGTTGACGCCGGCGATAGAGTTGCACATGTCCCACATAAGCTCAAGGTTGAGCTGTGCGTGGTTTGCTTTCGTCCATCCGTTGTAATGATTGCCTTTCACGGGGTTGTTCCAATGGAGCGAGCCGCCCAATGCGTTGAACCGTAAACCCAGATAAGGGGAGAACCATCGTCCGAAGCCGAAGTTGTAGACTGCCGTCATGTTGCTGCGGTTTACCGCGTGTCCCGGAGCCTTGGTGCCGTCGCCTCTTTCTACAAAGGGCTGGTTGATTCCGGCACCGATCTGGATGAACCAGTTGTCGCGCCAATTGGAGTAATGGTGGTTCGTGTTGTCGCAGTTGAATTCGGTTACGGTTACCGCTTCATCCACGAACGCCTCTTGTGCGCTGGCTGTGGACGCCATAGCGAAAGAGCCTGCGCAAACGGCTGCTAAGCAGTAAAGATTTTTAGCTTTCATAATCTAACCTTTTTGAAAATAGTGTTAACTGATAATTTACTGTCATAACGCCATCCATAAAGATTGGTTCATTTTTCCTCCCAAAATGCTTGGCGTGTGGCCGGTTTTTGTGGGATGCGTTTTTGCCGTCTCATTATTATTGAGTAATTTCGCACCCGTATTATTATGGTGAAAGGAAAGAAAAGACTGGCACGCTACAGTTTGTCGCTGAGCGATGACTCGAGGCTTCGGCGTCTTGCCGAGGTAAGGATGCCTCTGTGGCAATGGATTGCGGCGTGTGTGGTCCTGACGGCATTTGTCTTCTTTATGGCCGGGCTTCTCCTTGCCTTTACTCCTATGCGGCGGCTGATGCCCGGATATATGGAGGAAGCCACGCGCAATCTTACGGTAGAGAACATGATGCGCCTTGATTCCCTCCAGAACGCATATGAAAAAGACCGCGCTTATGTGGAGAACATACTGACCGTCTTCGACACCGACCGTGAGCCTACCGATTCCGCTTCTCTGGTGGTCAATCCCAAGCCTATGACTGCAGATTCGGTCATGGCACGCACGCCTGAAGAGGAAAAGTTCATCAAGATGATGGAGCAGAGGGAGAAATACAACATTTCCATTCTCGCTCCTTTGGCTGCCGAAGGGATGATGTTCAATCCTTTGAGCGATGAATGCACCATTACCGAGGCCTCGCGCAAGAAGAATGCGGCCGAGGTTGTCGTTGCATCGGAAAGCCCGCTCAGCGCTATTGCCGACGGGGTGGTGATCGACGCGTATTATTCCCCGTCGGACGGAGGCAACGTTGTGGTGATGCAGCATGGCAAAGGCTTCGCGAGCCGCATTTCGCGCTTGGGCAACCTTCTTGTGGGCCGTGGCGACTTGGTGCAGGCAGGCCAGATAGTGGCCTTTCCGCAGACCGGGAGCGGACGCGATTCGTCGCGCGTCATTCTTGAGATATGGCGCAACGGAGATGCCCTTGTCCCATACGAGGTTATCGGCCGCAACTGACCGCTTTTGTATAATTGCATGAATAGTTGTCGTTGATCACTTGTGAAAGATAGCGTGAATTATGTCCTGTGAGGTCGGCAAGAAGCTCGATGGAGAAATCAGGGTTGCAGACGCTTTCTTCTTTCTTCATGACATCTTCTGTTGTTTCCGGTATGACCGAATCTATGTCTTTTGATTTTGATGATAATGGAGAAAGAATACGGAAAAGCTGGAATACTTACGTTTTGGATGTCGAAGGAAACAAAGTAGAAGTGTTAGGAAGAACCAGTGCAGACGGTGGTTTGGCACCGTTGGGCATAGTGGCCAGGAACATCTCGGAACGCAGTCACCGGATTTCTGACGCAGACAAGGAAAGAATGCGTAGAACGCCTTTATGGCAACGGAGACTCTTGGATCAGTACTAAAACGATTCATTATTACAGCGATATAGAGCAAGCCGGCGTGGAAGTGTCAGAGAATGATGGGCAGATGGCATTCAGAGACAATACGGTTTACGTGAACGGTTGCGAAGATGCCTTGATAACGGTGTTTGACATTTCTGGCAAATCTGCGTTGTCGGTGAAAGGGAACGAAGCTTATCTCGGCAATCTTGAATGCGGCACGTACATCGTGATTGTGGCAGTTGAAGGCAGAATGGATCAGACCCCCCAAAGTGATGGTCAAATGATTGGATGTGCGTAATTTGCAATACTGTAAGAAAAAGGCCGGCGGTTTTATGGACGTCGGCCTTTCGTTTTTATTGCTGCCCTTAGGAAGACTGCGGTTCGGCGGCGACGGGAATGTCTGGTATGCGTCTTGTCTGCCCGGCAGGTCGTCGGGGGGAAGAGGGCGGCAGGGCGTTGGCCTTTCAGACGGAGATAGGCAGCGGGAGTCCGTATTCCCTTGCTTCCTCAATGTTCATTCCTGATCCTGTTTATGATTGCTAAAACGAAATGCACGATAATTCCGTAGACAAGCGTGGCCGACAACGCCATGCCTTCGTTGATGAGCAGAATCTGATGGAGAGGCATAGGCCATTCCGGTCTGGCCTGTCTGAGAGCCGCAGCCATAGCGCAGACGCTCAGGACTATGAAGACGACTGCCGTCGATGCGGCTGCGAATCCGAACCGGTATTTACCAATCTGTATCATTAGAAGAGTCTTGTCCTGCCGAAGAGGTTGCCTTTCCTGACTTCTCTGCGGTGGCAGATGAATATTTTGACGGATACGGCCGTCAACGCCGCAGCCGATGCGAGTTGCCACCATTCGGCGTAACCGTCGGCCACACCGATGGCGTGCACCACTGCCAGAAGCGTGTTAAATACGACCAATATGAGCGAGATATTCTTTTTTGTCTTGTTGCTTATCATCTGATTATTGGGGCTTTTTAGTTTTGAGTTGCCTTAGTTTGCGTGCCAGCCACCGGTATGCGTTGTAATAGCCGTAACCGAGCAGGAAAAGCAGGACGGTTTTCTGAGACTTTGGGTATTCGGCGCCGTCGTTGATGATGAAATGGATTGCTGTGACGCATACCGTATATGCGACGATCTTCAGAAGAAACCCTCCTGTAACCTTAAGCAGTGTTTTTGTGTTTGCGTCCATTGGTTTGTTTGCGGCAAAATTACATCAATTCTGTCTATTATGCAAGTGCCCATCATTCATCGTCCACGTTGCTGCCGTATGCGGCCTCCGGTTCGGCGGCGACGGGAATGTCTTGGTCTGCGTCTTGTCTGCCCGGCAGGTCGCCGGGGGAGAAGAGGGCGGCAGGGCGTTGGCCTTTCAGACGGAGATAAGAAGCGTTGATGTGGTATTCTATCGTGGCCAGCGTGTGTTCGCGTCGGGATGGTTTCAGCTGGCATTCCCAGACTGTCAGCACGCTCCATCCCATAGCGAGAAGCTCCTCTTTCTGGCGGGCGTCGCGGGCTTTGTTTCGCTCAATCTTCGTGCGCCAGAAGTCAGCGTTGGTCTGCGGCAGATGAAGATGCCCTTCGTGTCCGTGCCAGAAGCATCCATGGATGAAGATGACTATTCCGTATTTCCGCATCACGATGTCGGGGGTGCCGGGAAGACGCTTCTCGTGTTTCCTGTAGCGGTAGCCGCGCTGCCACAGCCAACGGCGCACAATCATCTCCGGGCCGGTGTCTTTTCCCCGGATTCTGCTCATGCATTTCGACCGTTGCTCTTTGGTCATCTTGTCGGCCATAGTAGGTCAGGTGTCAGGGTTTGAGAGTTTTTTGCGGCCGAAGGCGGGGTCAATTTTCACGGCAAAGGTTACGGCGAATGTTGCGAGGCAGCATATCATCACCCACCAGAAGAAGTTGAGATAGCCCTGCGGGCCGTCAGTCCCGAAAAACGAAAGCGTAGCCAGGCGGTCGTGTATCCATCCTGCGGCCATACCCGGAAGCATCATTCCGAGTGCCATGAAGGCGGTGCAGAAAGCATAGTGCGAAGTGGCCGACCCGCCTCGGGCAAAGTAAATGAGATAGAGCATGAAGGCGGTGAACCCGAATCCGTAGCCGAACTGCTCGATGCCTACGGCAGTGCATATCCACCAGAATTCCGTCGGCTGGGACATGGCGAGCCAGCAATAGAAGGCACACGGGAGCGTGAGGCTCAGGGCCATAGGCCATAGCCAAGCCTTGAGTCCGTCGCGCGCTATCGCGAGTCCGCCAAGTATGCCGCCTGCCAAAAGCGCGATGACGCCCACGGTGCCGTTGACGAAACCGACTTCAGCCGTGGTCAGCCCGAGGCCGCCGGTGTCCCTCGGTGCGACGAGGAACGGCTGCACGAGCTTCATGCACATTGCTTCCGGCAGTCTGTAAAGGAGCATGAAGCAAATGGCCGAAACTATGTGCGGCTTTTGGAAGAACGTTACGAATGTGTGGCCGAAATCGCTCAATATGCCTGATGCCGAAATGTCGTTCCGGGGCTTGTCGGGAGCGGGTTTAGGCAGGAAACGCAGGTGATAGAGCGTTACCGCAAGGAAAAATGCAGACAATGCCATGAATACCGTTGACCATGCGGCGGGTATGTCTTGCATTGATTTCTCAAGATGTCCGGCAAACATGACAAGGCCGCCTTGGCCTATGACGCTCGCTATTCGGTAGAAAGTGGAGCGGACTCCGACGTATGCCGCCTGCTGATGGGATGAAAGCTCCAGCATATAGTATCCGTCGGCGGCTATGTCGTGGGTGGCCGAGAAGAACGCCGTAAGCCAGAAGCACACGAGCGTGGCCGAGAAGAACAGCGACGTGGGCAGCAGGAACGCCACAGCGGCCATAGAGATGGTCAGTGCCGCCTGCATGGCAAGCACCCACCATCGTTTGGTCCTGATTATGTCCACAAACGGACTCCAGAACGGCTTTATCACCCAAGGAAGGTAGAGCCATCCTGTGAAGAATGCCATCTCAGCCAAGGGCACTCCGAGGTTGACGTACATAAGCACCGTAAGTGTGTTTACTGCAAAATAGGGCAGTCCTTCGGCGACATATAGTGTTGGAATCCAAGACCAGGGTGATGACTTCATGAATTTCGTTTTTAGGATGCGGATTCAAAATGAGACAGGCGGGTGCCTGGATAATAATGTGAGAGGATTTCCTCGGCCGAATGCCCGGCAGCGGCCATGGCCGCTGCTCCTATCTGGCACAGGCCGACGCCATGGCCCCAGCCTCTTCCGTGGAGAAGAAAGCCTCCTTCGGCCTTTTCCGCAGTGAAGGCTGACGACAACAGACAGTCATCGGCAAGAAGACGGCGGATGGCCAGTTCTTTGCCGATGACTGTGGTTCCGTCTGTCCCTTGTATTTCAAGGCGTGAGATGCGTCCTGACGGGCCTGATGCGATCGGACGGAGATTTGTGATTGAGCCTATATTGATGTGGAAATCCCTCGAAAGCCTGTCCGCAATCCCAGATGCATCAACGAATCTTTGCCATCGGAGGAAATTCGGGGTGGTGGTGCGGTCATAGTCTTTCATTACAGATTTGAGGATTCGTTGACGTTCCTCCTCAGGAAGCCGGGAGAGGTCGCACCACGGGTCGTTGACAGATTGGAGATAGTCATGATTTCGGTCTTGCCAGCAGGTGGAGAAGAGTTCTGTGCGGCCTCCGCAGCATTTTGAATAGCGGGCATCGGCGATTTTTCCGTGCCTGTCGAGAAGCACGAGTCCTTCAGTTTCCTTGACAGCCTTTTCGGCACGTGGCGTTACGGCGTCTTCGCCCTGGAAACGTTGGCAATGGTCGTCGTTGCACAGGTCGAATCCTGAATGGTCAGAGCCGTCGAAGATGCGGATGATTTCTTTTGATTCATGAGCCGGGATTGTCGGACGACAGGGGCGATGCTTTTCCTCTTTGCCGTCGGGCTTCCTTGCTCCGACTTGCCTCAATGCCCAGCTTCTGGCTATTATGGCATGCGCCTTGATGAATTCTTCCGGGGCTTCCGGATTCATCTCGCTCGACACCACGCTCCTCAGATAGTCTTCAAGCCCGGTTTCGCATATAAGCCATATGCCGTAGTTTCCGTCGGCAAGCGCATATCTTTCTGTTTTCAGCCGCAAAGGATAGCGGCGTTGCCAATGGAAGCCGACGCCCATCAGGGCGTTTTCCACTGTCAATGAACCGCGATGGCGGCTTATCACAGGTATTCCGTCGGTATGGATGCCGATGGTGAGTGTCATAGCGGGGCGGGTCTGTAGTTCCTGAGCTCGTCGGCTGTGAGGCCGCATTGGTCGTAGATGTCTTTTATTCCTTCGGTATCAAGCCTGTCGAAGTCCTCTTTTCGGGGAAGGATGAACAGCCCGGCCATATCCACAGCCCCGGGGCTTACGAGACACCGGTCTTTCTCCTCGGCATAGTAGCATGCAGGACGGTGGCGTTTGCGCGGGAAAACCACTATGCGAAGCCTGCGCGAGGCGTCCATCCATACGATTACGTTGACCATCCCCGGATCCGGGGCGCCAGTGGTGGCGTCGAAGCCGTAAAGCTTCGGGAGGATGCTGAGCAGTTGCATTCCTGTCGGGTCGGGCATAACTACAAGGCTCCAGAACTTCATCGGCAAATCCGCCGGAAAGTCGGTGGAAAGCATTATTCCCGACTTGTCGGCGGTGTGGCATCGTTCCACTATCGGCAGAAGCGGGAGCTCATCCTTGAGGGTCGCCTGGAAATGCAGATGGTCAGGGGCTGAGGCTCCTGAACGTGCTCCGTTGTAGAAAAACGCGAGACAAGGAGCGGCATCGGCAGCGGCCACCATGTCGAGCGGAATCTCCTCCTGCGGCTCGTGGGCCTTGCTGACGATGGTGAAATGCACCGGAAAAATCGGGTAGGGGTTTATGAGCCAGTCCCAACCGTCTATTATCTTGAGAGACTGCTGTTCCTTAGGGCGGTTGGCCTTGCAGAGGAAGCACGGGCGTTTGGCAAGCGACGACGAGTCAACTGCAGCCTCAGTGGACTGGCGTCGCTGAGGATTGTATTGCAGTCCGACGTTCATTCCTGCCATGTCCATGATGCGGCGTTCGGCCGTCATCAGCGCGTCGTAACTGGCCTTCAGCCCCGGCCATTCCCGGAACTGGGCCTCATAGAAATCGTTTATGCTTTCGAGGGTGATCATTCAGAATTCAATTTCTTCGTCAGTTTCAAAAGTGCCGAGCATCGGGTTTATCTCCGGACGGTTTGCCCTGATGCGTGCGTAAAGCTCTATTGAGCGTATGAAGTCCTTGTAAGTGTTGTTGGCGTTGGTCTGTTCCACACTGAGGGAGGCGTCGGAATTCCCCTCCCAACGGCGGCAGAAATAAAGCGGCTCGAATATGCGTCCTACGACGTATTCGCGCGATATGCGCAATGCCAATGCGTAGTCTTCGCCGTAACTTACGTTTGGGAACAGGAACTTACGGGCAATCGACGTGTAGAAAGCCCTTGGTGCGCCGAATCCGTTTATCCGCAACGCATTGTTGGCCCCGTTGTCGTCAGTCCATTCCCGGTGGTCGATGAGTCCGGGCGGCATCGGGCGCAGGCCGAAGTCCGTGATGATGTAGCTGCCTATGACCATGGCCGCGCCGGTTTCACGGAATTTGTCAACTACTGCCTGGAGCGTGTTTTCGTCGGCATATATGTCGTCGGAATCGAGCTGGACGGCAAAGCGTCCGCAATATGGACTCTGAAGGGCACGGTTCCAGCAGCCTCCGATTCCAAGGCCTTCGTTTCCCGTAAGCTCAATGACGCGCAGTTTGGTGTCTCGCACGTCGCGAAGCAATTCACGTGTGCCGTCGGTCGAACCGTTGTCAACGACTATGACGTTGTATTCAAAACCGCACTTCTGGCTTAGTGCCGACCTCACTGCGTCTCCGATGGTCTTGACGCGGTTGCGCACCGGAATTATGATTGATGCCTCGCGGGGAAACCCCTCGGCTTCTATGCCGTCGAAGTCGCAGGTCTGCTTCTCCTTTTTCACGAGAGCGTTTATTTCATAAAGATGCTCCGAAAGCATGCGCTCCATCTCAATCTGATAGTCGCGTCTGCGCGGATCCACATAGTCGAACTGCTTTTCACCGCTTTTGCGGTCGTCGATACGCTCGGCTATGTAGAGATACTCGGGGATGTTCATGAATATTCCCGTGGATGAAAGCCTGAGTCGCAGGGCATACCATCCGCCGTCGAGCAATGCCGACTCCTCTTCGGTGAAGTCTTCAGAGGCGGCAAGCACGTCGGCGGCGTTGAGGAGCACCAAGGGACCGAAATCGAAGTCGTCGCGCAGCGACCCGTACTGATAGTCGCATACAGGATGGTTTGCCAGCGAACCGTCGGCAAGGCGTTCTTTGTAATGGCAGTACGTAAGCGTGGCGTCAACTTCCGAAGCTGTCTCCACAAGCCGGTGGAAACAATACTCGTCGGGGGTTATCTCACGGTCGTCAAGACGTACGAGCACGTATCTTTCAAGCGAATTGCGGCATATGGCGTCGCAAAGCTGCTTGACGTTTCTGAATCTTATGATTTCCATACTCTGGATCTTCTTTATTCTATATTCCACATTCTATCGCCCTTCGAAGTATTCCATCACGGCTTTCATCAGAGCGGCACGGTCGGCCTTGTCGGTGATGGATTCAAACGGGATGCTGAACACTGCCCGGCGGCTTTTCCCTTTGCGGGAGAAGATGCCTGCGGCGGCCTCGGAGTCGGAAAGCGTCATCACGGTCTTGGAGTCGGGCCATGCCTCATGGAGCGCATCGGGCTTTTCCACGATATAATTCTTGTCGTTGAGTGTGTTTGAGTAGCTGTAAGAGCCTCCGGCTCCTGTTGATGCCGCCATCCGTACCCGTCCGCAGCGGTTGCGGTCTGAAACAGAGTCGAGTTCCACCCCAAGCACTTCTGCGGCGAAGTCGGAGCCGTCGCTGTCGCGGCTGACGTCGGAAGCCACATATTGTCCGGAAACCAACAGATGTCCGCCTTTGCCTGTAAAAGCACGTAGCCGCTTCTGCAGCTCTTCGGGGAAAGCCTCGTGGCGGATGCCGCTTTTGCCGTTGCCCGTTACGGTGCGTTTCTGCTTGCCGAGTATAAGGTCTACGGTCTTGAAGTCCGAGAGCTTCACATCCCCTTTCTCGACGGCCGATGCCGATGCGCTGACGAATCCGTAGCCGGCCTTTTCAAGGGCTTCGCCATGGACATAGGGATAATCGAAAGTGTTTCCGGCAATGGTCTTTGTGGTGTAGTTCTGAGAGCTTCGTCCGAACGATTCTCCGGCTCCTCTGCGGAATTCGGTCTGATGGCCTGCAAATGATATGTCGCGGATGTAAGGCACGCCGAAATCATCTTCAGAACGAAAACCGGCGTTGCCGTTCTCAGAGAAGTGCTCGGGACCGCTTGTGCGAGTGAAGCCGTTGACTATCAGCACTGTGTTTTTCGACTCTTTGGCTTCGCGTAGGGCAAGCGTTTCAGACGGGAACGACAAGCCGCCGTCGTTGGCTGCGATGATGCGGAACGAATGGATTTCGTTGTCGGTCGTGTGCACGTCGAAATGTGTCGAGCCGGTCTCGCCGATTTTGTGGAATCCGAGCTCGTCGCCGCTGCGTTCGAGGATGATGTATTTCTTCGGAGTCGCTGTAGGCTCAATCGGGTCGGCGGTAGGCTGCCAACTGAGGCGGTAATGGTTCTTTTTCGAACGTTTTATTGCGAAGTCCTTCACAGGCAGGGGCTGCACCACAAACTCGCGGGCTTTGCGTTCGGCCATGAATCGTCCGAGGGCTTTGTAGATCGCGCGTCCGACCGTGAATCGGAATCCGGGATCAAGGCCGTATTGCATGTCGGCGAAGTTCTGATGGCTCATAAGCTCTATAAGCGTCGTGGGCACTTCCGGGACGCGTGCCTCGACATACGACTTGTCCCACATGGAGCGGCGTGTCCACCGGGGTTCGTATGTCTGGCGGATGTCGCCTGTGATTTGGCGCATCACCATATCGGTGAGCATTCGGGAGTTGATGCGCGGTGTGCCGTCCTCGTAGCTGTCGCCTCCGTTGGTGAAATAAATGCCGAGCGTGCCCACAAAGCTGTCGTCGGAGCGTTTTCCGGCATCGGAATGCAGTGCGAAGCAGACATCGACCGGAATGTTGAGGCCTTCGGCATCGGGCAGCACGCGTGATCCCCCGGCAAGCCAGTTGATCCAGAGTCCGCGCGACGTGTAGTCGTCTTTGTAGTCGTTTCCGCCGTGGTAAGGGGAATATACGCTTTCCGGCGCACCGGCCCAATGGAGCCAGTAACGGGCACCCTCCACGAAGCGGGGCATTCCGGAAGTCCTGAATGTCGGGGCGCGGCCTTTGGGCGTGGCCGGAGTCGCGGGTTCAGCCGGAACGGAAGTGTCGGCCGGCTCTTTGTCCACGTCGCCTTCCCCCTCTTCGTCGGGCGTTACGGTAGTCTCGTCAGAGTCTTCCTCATCCTCGCCTTCCTCCTCGTCCGCTTCGTCGGTAGTGGAGTTGTCGGGAGTTGACGGGTCGTAATAAATGTCGCTACGGTGGGGGCTGCGGGCTATGTTGCCCATTCCGCCGCCTATCTTCACCGCATCGGCTGTAAGGGCTTTGCCTTCAGCCTTGTCGCTGAGGTTTGTAAGGGTTACGACCGGCTCGGTGTCGCTGTATCCGGCTTCAAGCGGGAACGTGCCGAGATAGATCCATGTGCCGCCGCCCATTGTCTGGTTGACCGTGAATTCCTTGCTCCCGCCGGAGTAATTGACTGTGTATCTTGCATCCTCAGTCGAATTGGGAAGGGACTTGTAGCTTACGTACACGGCATATTCCCCCTCTTCTGGTATGTCGGCATACCAGGCGGCTACCGATGGTTTTCCGGAGCGGATGGTCGTTGTCTGCCTGTACGTCCCGTTTTCAAACGGGTTTTCGGTGTCGCGGAAGTCAGGAAGGTCGTATATGAACCCGTCATCGTCTCCAGTGGCCCAAGCAGCCGTCCCGGTCTGTTCCTTGTAATATGGTTGGGAATACACTTTCCCGTCGGGATTGGTGTCATTGTCCACAATCACTTCGTTGACGTTCGTGTCGCGTTCTTTGGGAAGCATGACGTATGCTCCGGCGTTCTCAAGCATTGGGACGGCATATGGCAGGATATATCCCATTGTGAAGAGGTCTTCCACTGTCTCGAAAAGGAGCGGGCGTTGCCATTGCCAGGCACCGCCTTTGAAGTATCGTCCATGGCTCGACCAAAGGCCGACGATGTCGCCTTCCATGCCTTTCTTCGGATTCACCCACGGCTCGCGTGCCACGACAAATGGGATGTTTGTGCGATAACGTTCGGGCAGCCTGTCAACCTTGGTGATGTAGTAGGCCATCGGATGGTTTCGCACCGTTACAGTTACGGGATACGAATCGAACGGCTCAGGAAGGTTGCGCTTTATCTCCCCTTGTAGGGAAGCTATCAACTCTTGCGTTACGGGCAGATACGTATAGTTTTCATTGAGGCTCACTTTGGTGAGTCGTTGGAGCGAGTCGGTCTTTACGGCGTTCACGCGCAGTCCGCCGGGATTGAGGTTCTCAGGCAGCCATTTCAGCAAAGCATCGTTGATGGCAAGCGTAAGAGAGTCGTTCATCACCGGATCCGGCGGCGGGGCAGGGCGGGAATACCGCCTTGTGGTCTTTTTGCGGCTTGTACGGCGTTTTGAAGACTTGCGGTTGCGTGAACTCTTTTTCTTCTTTTTTGACTTCGTGGATGTGCTTTTCTTCTTTGAAGAGGAAGACCTTTTCTTTGAAGTCTGGGAAGTGCGCGCCTTGGAACTCTTGCGCGCATCTATGGTGAAGGCCTCGCCCGAACCGAAAAGGAGCAGGCCGGCTATGATTATGTATATGAATCGTTTGAATGAGAACCTCATAAGTCTGGGAATTATGGTGTATGATACGGAGAGATATGAAAATTGCAGACGCGCACTTGCGTCAGTGCGCATCCGCAAAATTTCCACAAAGTTAACATTAAATCGGCGAAGCGCAAAACGCCTGAATTTAAAAACAGTTAAAACGGGAATGCAGTCCGTAGGCTGTCAAAGATGACACTGGGAGATTGAGGTTGATTGCCGTTAATAAACGCTAATGCCGGCGGCAGTGTGTAACAAATCGGTGAGCGAAGTGTTTAGAGTGTATATGCTGAGCGGATTTGTAATAGGCATACTTAAATTGATTCTGGTCATCGTCATCCTTGCGGGGATGGTGGTGATTCTTCTCGGCATAGGGATAATGATGCGCAAGTCCGACAGGGAAGATGCGGACGCAGCCGAAGCGTTGCGCCGTGAGGTGAAAAGCAGGGAGGAAGTGATAAGCCGCAACAGCGTTTTTCGCGGTTTCCTGCACCGTCCTGGGGATATGCGCGTTTCGTCGCATAAATCTTCCGGAAAACAAGACAGGTAAAAAACCGCGAATCATCCGCGCTGTGTCGGTGTTTTGGAATTTTTCAATTCCGGTTCTATTAGACTTGAGACGGATTTGTGGCGTATAATGGATGAAGGCTGTGTATGAATGTATATAAAAAAGAAGAATCCCAAATGCTTGCCGTAACAAACATTTGAGATTCTTCGGGGTGTCCGAGATGAGAATCGAACTCACACGGCCTAACGGCCACTACCCCCTCAAAGTAGCGCGTCTACCAATTCCGCCACCCGGACATTAACTAACCTGCAAAAGAGGGATTCTTGAGCGAAAAACGGGACTCGAACCCGCGACCCCGACCTTGGCAAGGTCGTG
>ERZ777011.946-NODE-946-length-37678-cov-4.464290_pt1 | contig 37678 bp, 26 predicted proteins | sample MGYA00374964_ERZ777011 | MGnify/ENA primary metagenome ERZ777011 (study PRJEB29310, sample SAMD00008975) | mouse gut metagenome | study: EMG produced TPA metagenomics assembly of the Metagenome analysis of fecal microbiota from mouse which was promoted...
ACGTCAATATTGTTCACATTCTCCTTGGCGCTGTAGCCGGTATGGCCCATATACCCGATCACATCCCCCGCCGTCACCACACTCCCCTCGGCAAGCCCCTCAGCATAAGGATAGTTCTGGCGCAGATGGGCGTAATAATAATACCTCTTACCGTCGAAACTGCGGATGCCGATACGCCAGCCGCCGTACTGGTTCCACCCCAGGGCCTCCACCACCCCGGACTCCACTGCGATAATAGGAGTTCCCACCAAACCCATCATATCATGCCCCTCTTATGTCAAGTTAATGCTAAGTGATTTTTCAGGAAAATTTCCCGCAAACCGCATAACTTCGCAGGGCTTATGTTACATTAGTGTCAAGTTTGCCCAAATTCATGTTAGGTTAATGTCAAGTTGTTTCGTCCAAAAGCACATCGGCTCCTTCCGCAAAATTCCATTCGATCTCCACCCTTTTATCCCCATGTAATGTTACTTTTTTAATAAATGCCTCGACTGCTTCCGTTGTCAAATCTTCCAGGTGCGAGAATCGGATAACCTGCTTCATATCGTCCTGATTCCTGCGTTCTGCCTCGACCGCCCGCTCATATTTTTCTTCCGCTTCCCCCTGTCTCCGCTTCAGCGCCTTCATCTGCTCATCCATCAAATCAGCCTCTCTGCGGTATTCCTCCGCACTGATTTGTCCTGTGGCATATCGGGTGTATAATGCACCTTTTTTGTTAGCAAGCTCCTGATACTGCTTTTCGCAATCCTGACATATATGTTCCAGACTATCCATCATTTTCTTCAGGAACTGCCCCAGGCTTTCTTTTTCTTTGATCGGATTTCCTCGCCGCTTTAGTTCCTCGTACAGCTCTTTCAGAACGATTTCTTCCAGAATGGCTGCATTGAAATAGGTACAACAATCTTTCATCCGAAGCTGCGCATACCTTGCGCAATACAGGAAATGGGTTCTGCAGCTCTTCGTCTCCCCCCGATAACTCATGGCATACCCGCAACCGCCGCAATGAACTTTCCCTGTCAAAGAATATTTTTCCCGAATTCTTTTTGTGGAACGTCCGGGATTGCTTTTATTGACAAGAGCAAATACTTCTTCTGTGACAAGGGGCTCATGGTGGTTCGGAATAATCTTCCACTGATCTCTGGGCACTGCTTTCACATTTTTACTTCCCACAGCCTTGCGGACCGTTTTCCCATAAGCCATCTCCCCCAGATAGAAGCGATTATTCAATATGCGCCTGACCGTCTTGTCAAGCCAATTATAATGCTCTCTTATATCCGCCCGATTCGGATGACGCATCCGCATAGGTGCAGGAATCTGCTCCGCAACAAGCCTTTTGGCAATTTGCGCACTGCCAAAGCCGTCTGCCGCCAAAGAAAAAATGTACTTTACAATCTCCGCTTCTTTCTGGTTGACTATAACAGCATTCTTCTTTTCCGGGCTTCTCTCATAGCCAAAGGGAACCACCCCTGTCATATATTCGCCGTTTGCCTTTTTGCTCTGATGGGAGGCCTTTACCTTGACGGACAAATCCTTGCTGTATAAGTCATACAAAAGAGTCTGAAAAGCCGTATCGACTCCTAACGTATTTCCATTCTGCTCCCTGCTGTCATAATGGTCATTCACTGCTATGAAGCGAACTCCCATAAAAGGGAAAATCTGATTCAAATATGTCCCCAGTTCAATATAATCCCTGGAAAAGCGGGACATATCCTTTACCAGAATACATTTTACCTTGCCCCGCTTCACCTGTTTCAGTAATTCCTGCACCCCCGGCCTGTCCATACTTGTCCCGGACACTCCGTCATCACAAAACTCCAAAACTTCACAGGTCGCCAATTCCGTATCTTTTCGGATATATTCCCGCAGCATTTTCCTCTGGCTAGTGATACTGTTGCTTTCCTCCTTAGCTTGAGTAAAGCTCCCTTCCTGAACTCGGTCCTCCAATGACAGCCGCAGATAAATTGCAATGTACTCCTTTTTCATTCCGCAGCCCCCACTTTCCAAAAGGCATCTTCAAAAGAAAATACCACTTCCAGACGTTTTCCAGGGAAAATACAGATCCGCTCAATCAGCGCAGCTACCAATTCTTTTGTAAATACCTTCTCACCTTTAAACCGGATAAGCGCACGAACTGCGCTTAAAAACACCTTTTCTTTCTTCTCCCACTCCTGAATTGTTTCCTGCGTTTCCGCTTCCTTATCCGATAATTCCTGCAGCCTCGTTTTTCTCTGCAGCTTCCCGGCAGCCAATTCCTCCGAAGTCATTTCTCCCCTCCGATATGCCATATATGCCAGGCTGTCCTGACCTTCAAACGTCCTCTTTTCCCGCTGCAGGGCCTGCAATTCCGACTCCAAATCTCTTTTCTTTGCCGCCAGAATCTCTCTGCCCTTCTTTTCATATTCCCTCTGCCTTTTCAGACACAGCGTAAATTCTGTTTCAAGCAGAGAAAAAAGGATTTCTGTCAGCTGGTTTTTTGCAATATAATTGGGCGACTGGCACAGGTCTGTCTTTGTATTCGTTGCATTTTGGCAGAAATATTCTTCCACTCGTCTTTTACTGCCATCCGCATAGTTTCTAACGTGACTATGCCTTGTCATTTTTCGCCCACATACGCCGCAAAACAGAACATCCTCAAAAATATTCTCTCCAATCGGACATTTCGTAATGGAACGCTTCCGATTTGCGGATTTCTTCTGTATCTTCTTCCAGGTGCTTTCAGCCCTCTGAAATAATTCCATCTCAACCAGAGGAATATGGGCCTGCTCCTTGATGATCCACTGTTCTTCCCCTGTCTGCTTTCTTTCCTTTTCAGGTGATATGCTTATCTTTCCCTGCACTAATCTGCCTGTATAGGTTTCATTTTTCAACAGGACTTCCACATACCCCTTATCCCAACCCTTATAGGGCAAATCGGGAGGACAAAGAACCTCTCCGCTTTTGTGGTAAACAGACGGAGGATTTATCCTGTTGCCATTCAGATAATCCGCCACGGCTTTATAGCTTTCTGTTTCAACAAATTTATTGTAAATGGATTTCACAATCTCCGCCGTCTTTTCGTCCGGTTCCAGTCTCCTGATTTTGCCCTCCCAGACGGCCTTATATCCGTAAGGCGGAGGTCCTCCCACATAAGAACCTTCCTGTCTGCGCTGCTCCAGAGACAACCTCGCCCTGGCGGAAAAGTCTTTCGCATACATATCATTCACCAGGTTTTTTATTTCCGTCGTCATCTGGTGGGTATGGTTTTCGTCTATCCCCGTATCGTAGCCATCCGCCACCGCAATAAAACGCACTCCCAGGAACGGAAAAATCTTATCAATATAATTCCCTGCTTCCAGATAATTTCTTCCGAAACGAGATAAATCCTTTACAATAACGCAATTTACATCACCCAGCCTCACATCCTGCATCAGCCGCTTAAACTCATCCCGCTCAAAGCTGGTCCCAGTTTTGCCTAAATCCTTGTAGCAGTCAACCACCTGGATTTTATCTGCATGAGCCGCGTTCCAGTCCTCCACGAATTTCTTTGCAATCTCCACCTGCACGTCAATCGAATCATTCTTCTCGTCCCTTTTTACTGATAATCGGGCATAAATACCCGCCTTATAAAATCTGCCGGGCAAATGTTGTATCTTTTGTTCCGTGTTTGCGGGAACATGGAGCCTCTTTGATTTTCTTCCCATACTCACGCACTCCTTTCCCCGTCAGCTGCCTTTTCGCAGAGAACGGCTGTACATTCCTGCATGGCACGGTACTGATCGTAGAAGCTGAATCGCAGTTCAATCCGTTTCCCTTCAAACACCAGAATCCGCTCTACCATACTTGTCAGAGTGTGTCGGTCTATTTCCCGCAGTTCCAGAGAATCTTTGAACACGGCAAGCTTCGCTGCACAAATACTTCCTGTGCGCAGCATATCGCCAATTAGCCTTTCCTGCTCTTTCCTTGCCTGTTCCAGGCTCGCCGCTTTCTGGCTGAATTCTCTGTAAAAACGCTCAAATTCCTCTTTGGTGATAATACCTCGATGCAAATCATCATAAAGCCCAGCGCGGAAGCAATCAAATTTCTCCTGCTCCTGTTTCAGGCGCGCAATTTCCTTATTTGCCCCTATCACCGCTTCAAAATTAACTTCCTGCTCCTTTATCTGTTCCAACAGCTTCTCTTGCATCAGGAACCTGTTAGCATATTCACGCACCGCAGTCAATACAAGCTCTTTCAAAACATTTTCTTCAATGCTATGCCGGCTGCATCCGTCTCCACGATTTTTTGTGGAACAAATATAATATATTTTGCTGGCCCCTCCATAGCGGACAAGGCGTCTCACCATCTGTTCTCCACAATCCCCACAAAACAGAAGTCCAGCGAATGGATTTATCTCACCACTTTCCGGACTGACCCGCCCATCGCATTTCAACAGATTCTGAACAATCTGGAAATCACTTTCCGATATAATGGGCTCATGTGTATTTTCCACTCTCACCCAGGAATCTTTTGGCTTCTCTACATTCTTTTTTACCTTGTAATTGACTTTTTCCGTTTTCCCCTGCAGTAAATGTCCCAGATAAGTCTCATTCGTCAGAATCCTTTTCACGGCCACACCGCTCCACCCATTTCCGGTGCCGCCCTGAAAACCGCCTTTATAGTTCAACCCTCTCGACTGCTTATATTCCTTTGGCGGAAGAATCTGAAGCCGATTCAGGCGCTGTGCAATCGCCGCCACGGACACTCCCTCTATCTTCCACCGGAATATCTTTCTGACAACATCTGCCGCGTAAGCATCCACCACCAACTTGTTCTTTTCCTCCGGAGACTTCAAATAACCGTATACCGCAAAAGGGACAAGGCACTCTCCCGCTTTGCGCTTTACCGCAAGCTGGCTTTTTACCTTGGTGGAAATATCCCGGCAATAGCTGTCGTTGATGAAATTTTTCACTGGCAATACGATTGTCCGCTCCCCCCAGTCTGCGGAAAAACTGTCGTAATGATCCGTAAGAGCAATAAACCGCACGCCAAGAGCCGGGAATACCTTTTCCAGATACCTCCCGGTCTCAATATAGTCGCGCCCGAAACGAGACAGGTCTTTTACAATAACACAATTCACCCTTCCTGCCTCTATGTCACACATCATTCTTTTAAATTCTGGTCTGTCGTAATTGCTGCCGGAAAAGCCATCATCCACATAGCTGTCATAAAGCTCCATATCTGGCTGCTCTCTTATAAATGAGTGGATCATTTCTCTCTGACTGCTAATGCTGTTGCTCTCGGCTTTGAACACACCACTTATACCTGCATTTTCTCCAGAATCGCTATTGCCCGGCACTGTATTATCGTCCATAGCAATTTTGTCATCTCTGGATAACCGCAGGTACATGGCTGTATAGAAATGCTTATTTTCTTTCATAGTATCACTCCCTGATTCCGGTTATTGGTTTTCCGCTCCCTGTTCCTTGAAATAAGCTTTCAGGAAGCCGTCAGTGCCTTTTACCAAAAATCAGGAGTTCCACTGTTTCGTCCCAATATCAAGTTAGCATAGACGCCTGTTTATTGCAAGCATATTTTTCATCTTTAGAAAATATTTTTTGAGCAAGTCAGGCTTTATACATAAATCTCCGACAAGCGGCGCAGATACTCTGACATCTTATCATCTATACTGGCTCCACTCTCCTGAAAACGAACCTTTACCACATAGTCCCCGATACGGTTGACATAAACATTAGCTGTCTGTCTGGCAAAAGATTCCAATTTCTTTTCCACCGGCATAGAAGTGTCAATCTCTATGTCTCTCAAATCCGTCAGGGTAGAAATATCCACTGTCCGTATATCTACCGCTGCCATCCTGTCAAGCGTTTCCCTTGTCAGTTCCAAGATGCCGCCCCCTCTCCATACACTTACTTCCTACATAGTCCATTTTATTAATTCATCTGCTCGTCCTATGACAAGCAAAACATGTCATTTACCCCTTAAACCGGTACGGCAGCTTCCTGCCACCCCGCTGCCCATTATACTTCTCTAAAATCACCCGGGCATAACGCAGGGCCACGCTGCTGGTGGAGAAGTCCGCCCTGCCCCTGCGGTTGATCTCATCCGGATCGGCCTGGGAAAGGCGGGACACAAAAGTCCGGTCATTCATCTCCGTCTCGTAGGTCTTCACGAATAGCGCCATGCCGGAAAGGATGGCTGCCGTCAGGGAGCGGGGATCCCCCTCCCAGGTATCCCACAACAGGTTCATCATGCGGACAAATGCCGCTCCACCCAACAGGCGGTACGCATTGATAAGCGCCCTGGTACTCACGATTTCCCCGGTCTTTCCCCGGCTTTTACCCAATGCCCATACAAATCCGCAGTTCTCCGTCAGCTGCCTGATCTCCGTGACCTCCGCATCCTCCCCGGACTCTGCCAAGGCATTGGTGGACTGGCAGAGGCTCAGACGCTTCTTTGCCAGGCTCAATCCCTTATGAGCCTTATCCAGCTTGCATCAGAGAGCCGCTTCCTGCTCATAAGTCAGTCCGCTGTAAACCTTGCAGCATACCATAATGCCGTTTCCACCATTCATCTTCCGCATGGCAGAGATGCGGTGCTAGCCGTCCAAGCAGGCCTCCGCCGCCGAGCAGATGGAATCCGTCATCCTTTCCAGCTCCGCAAACTGCGCCGCCGTCAGGAACTTATAGCCCTGCTTTTTTCCTGGGAACGGACTATACCGGCAAAATTTTCCGAACTCTTGCCAGTTCAGGATTTTCGACTTGTTTTACTTACAATACTCTATAGTAGATTTCGCCATTATCATATTTTAATATAACTATTCAAAAAATTTCGATACCTTTTTTTGCTACAGCAATTATGTCAAGAAATAGGGCAGATACATTTTAAATAGCTGCATCTGCCCCAAAGAATATCATTCATATATAAAAATTTGTCTACAAATAATACTCCAACTTCCATTTCTCCTGCGAGGAAATTGTCCAAGTACATTAATATTCTAACCTATCTAACTGTTGAAAGAGGAAAACGTATCATCATTCATATGAGGATTACTTATTAGAACAAAGGATTCCTCAAAGACCCCATATACAGCGGAATTACTTTGGTTGGCACAAAACCTGTCAAACCGCTGGTCAGCATCCAAAGTTTTCTTTAACTCCGAAATACACTTTTTGAGTTCTTCATTCCGCTGCCCTCGATTCAGAAAGAACTTAAAATCGCATCCACTGAATCCATCTGTTCCTCACTCATGCCTCCATGCTGTGCCGCCATCTCACGAACGCTGAGCTCCAGATACTGATTCGGTATCTGGCTCAGGTCAATCACTGCCTTTAATGCTTCTACCATATCCCTGTGCTTTAACAATTCCCTGATCACCGTATGTGTACTGAATATCTGCTTCAATGATTTCGTCAGACGATACCGGACCTGATAACTTCCCGACCGCAGACGGCAGACTCCATCCTCCACCTCCAAAAACATCGGATTTGTCCTATTCTGATAGATTTCTTCCGGAGCCAGCGGGAGCTTCAGCAATGCCCTGCATCCAAAGGGAACAGAAATTGAAATCTTTACATGCTCCGCATCTGTCAATTCCCACCGAACCTCATACTTCCCCGCCTGTGCGTCATAAGATGCCTCCATATACCCAAGCTCCAGATGCACCAGCGGCTCCATCCGTATCAGCGTCCCTCCCGGCGCCTCCTCCACTACATTGATTCCCGCAGCATGGCGGAACATCCACTCCAGCACGGCACCATAGGCATAATGGTTCATACTGTTCATGCTGATTCCGGAGATCGTCCCGTCCGCCAAGAGACTGTTCCACCGCTCCCATACCGTGGTAGCCCCAAGCTTAACTTCATAGAGCCAGCCCGGGTACTCCTCATTTAACAGCAAGCCATAGGCCAGATCCTCCATTCCGTTATCCGTCAGGATATTGTACATGAGAGGCGTACCCACAAAGCCTGTCTTCAGCTTTCCCCCGTTATCTTCAAACAGCTTCCGCAGCTGCCTCTTGGTCAATTCCACATTTTCAGACAGTCCGTACTTTAACGTAAGCAACAGGGCGGTCTGGGTTTTAATACAGCAGCGTCCCGTGGCGCTGTAATATTCTTTTTTCACTACTGTAAATTGTTCTTCGGATAAGCGCTGATATTCCTCTTCCTCTTTCCGAAGCCCTAATACCCCTGCCGCCTTTGCCACCAGCCCTGCGCTGACCGCATAATACAGATTTGCAATAAATTCCTCATCCGTACCACCTAGCACCTGTTCGGCTCCCCCAACAGGATTGTCCAGCGCCAGCCAGTCACCATAATGGAACACATACCGCCAGCCATGGTTGTCGCCGTCTACCCTGCGGATATAGTCCACCCATGCCTTCATGCTGGCAAACTGATCCTCCAGGATGCTCTTGTCCCCATAGAACACATACAGATTCCATGGAATAATGCAGGCCGCATCGCCCCATACGCAGGCCGTGCTCTCCACACCGCAGGACGGCACCACATCCGGCACCTTCCCGTCCAAAGCCGCCTGCTCCCGCGCCATATCGTACAAATATTTCGTATAAAAAGCATAGGAGTCCTTGAGGTACATCGCCGTGGGGGAAAACACCTGCGCATCTCCGGTCCACCCCATACGTTCGTCCCTCTGGGGGCAGTCCGTGGGTACATCTACGAAATTGCCCTGCAGTCCCCAGCGCACATTCTCAATGAATCTGTTGACAAGCGGATGGCCCGTTGTCATATTCCCCACGGCTTCCAGAGAACTATACAATGCCAATCCTTTAAAGTCCTCTTTCCGCAGGTTATTCACTCCCTGTACTTTGACATAGCGGTACCCGTAAAAGGTGAAATGCGGTTTGATAACGGTTTCTTCCCCATTGGAAATATAAATATACTCCGACTTTGCCGAGCGCAGATTCGCATTGTAGAAATTCCCCTGCTGCAGAATCTCCCCGGTCTGAATATGGATCCTCGTACCGGCAGGCTCATGCACCCTGAGCGTAAAAATACCGGTAAATTCCTGCCCCATATCAAAAACCATTTCGCCGGCCGGGGTATGGAGCAGCTCCACAGGCTCAAAAGTTTCCTGCACACGCACCGGCAGACTCATGCGCGCAGTCAGCTCTCCCTTTGGCGCATCCGTCAGCACCGCCTGCTCCTGAGGCAAAGGCTCCAGGGTATCGTCCACAATCTCCCCGTCGTACAGGTTGGAAAACGGGATATTGCTCCTACGCACCGTCCAGCTCTCATCCGTTCCGATTACCGCCTCCGTTCCGTCCGCATAGATCATCCTGATCTCCGCAATCAGCTTCCACTCATTGCCGTAAAACCCTGTGTCCTCCTTTGCGTTAAAGCCAAACCGCGCCTTATACCATCCGTTTCCCAGCAGGACGGACAGCCTTCCGCCGGCCTGCAGCTGTTTCGTGACATCAAAGGTCTGGTACTGAACCCATTCATTGTAATCGTTGCTGTAGGGTGTCAGATATTCCTCCCCTACCCTCTCCCCGTTCCAGAAAGCCTCGTACAGCCCCAGCCCGCAGATATATAACCTTGCGCTTTCTACCGGTTTCTCCGGCACCACATCCTTTTCCAAAAAAGGATGCCTCTTGATACTGTTGTCACAGGTAATCCATTTCCCTTCCCAGGCTTCGTCCTGTTTGGCCGTTTCAAACCATTGCACGGAGCTTTCCGCTTCCTCCCCTATATCCGTACATACGGCCACCTTCCAGAAATACCGGCGGCGCAGCCCTAAAGCCAGCTCCACCGGATATGCTATCCCATTGGCCTCCCTGTCACAGCCAGAATCATATACCACCCGTGAAAACGCTTCATTCTCCGCAACCCTGATACGCGCCCATGCCTGCGACTTTCCTCCCGACTCTGCAACCTTCCAGGAAAACACCGTGCGTATCAGGCGAAACCCCAATGGATTTTCCAAGTGATTTACTTTCGCATCATAAATTCTCATAAAATATTCTCCCAAACAACTTCTGCCCACATAAACGCAATGCACGAAAAGGCCATCCCATGCTCATCAGGCATTCAACACCTCCAGAAGCCCTTCCAACTGTTCCTCCGTCATTCTTCCGAAAGACACAATGGATGACAGCGGCATCTCAAGCATCATATTTTGTGCCATTTTTTCACTTCCCTCACCCATGCTTGTTGTCATCCGGTTCTCTTCCATACTCTCTTTTTCACCTTTCGACTGGTTTCCCTCTGTCCGTCCCTGTGCCGGGTTCATCATCTGTTTCATGAATTCCCTTCCTTTTACCGTTTTCATCAAGTCACCCACCGTGGATGTTTTCGTATAATGAATCGGTTTCTCTATGGTTCCCTGCACGGTAACTTCACCGCTTAAACGGATATCCCTGCTGGAAGATGCAATTTCAATCATAAAAGTACCTGTCTCCACATACCAGTCATGAAGCTTTGGTTCATAGCTGGCAAAGGCCCTCTTGTCCAAAACAAACCCCACTTCCCTGCTCTCGCCCGGCTCCAACATGATCTTTTCAAACCCTTTTAATTCTCTGACCGGCCGGATTGCTGTGCTTTCCACATCCCGCACATATAATTGAAGGGCTTCCATGCCGCTTCTTTCTCCTGTATTTGTCACCTTGCATGTCACCTGTAAAGTTTCTGTATCCGCTATTGTCTCATGGCTTAGCTTGAAATCGCTGTATTCAAACTCCGTGTAGCTCAACCCATGTCCAAACGGAAATTGCACCTCCATTTTCTTCTTATCATAATAACGATACCCGACAAAGATACCTTCTCTGTATTCAACCCAGCCTTCTTCCCCCGGGAAATTCAGATAACTCGGATTGTCCTCCAGACGCAGCGGCCAGGTCTCCGCAATCTTTCCGCTGGGATTTTGATCTCCATACAGCAATTTTACTGCTGCCCTGCCCACCGCCTGCCCGCCTAAATACATGCAAAGCACTGCCGGGACATCCTCAATCCAGGGTAACTCCACAGGGCTCCCGCCATGCAGAACAACAACTGTGTCAGGCTGTACCTTAACAATTTCCTGAATCAATCGGTTCTGATCTTCCGGCAGTGCCATTGTGTCACGGTCACACCCTTCTGTCTCATAACTGTCAGGGAGCCCCGCAAATACCACGGCGGCCTCTGCATTTGCGGCGGTCGCAACCGCCTCCGCCAACAGCTCTGCATGATCCCCCTGATCCTTTGCACGGTAGCCCCTGGCAAACGTTACCTCCAGTCCCATATCCCGCGCCGCCTCCAAAGCCCCTGTAACTGCCGACGCATGGACATGGCTGCTGCCGGCTCCCTGATAGCGCGGCTTTTCCGCAAATTCACCGATAAAAGCAACCTTTGTCCCTTTCTTCAAAGGCAATGTCCCCTCATTTTTCATCAATACCGCGCACTGCTCTGACAGCTCTTCACTCAGTTTTACACATTTGTCACGGTCAATCCCGCTCTCCGGCCGGCGGGCCGACAGATAATCATCAATCAAATGCAGCACATTCCGCACCGCCTGGTCTAAAACCGACTCTTCTATCGCTCCGCTTTGTACCGCTTTTACAATCTTTTCATCCTGACTTCCGCTGCCCCCCGGCATTTCCAGGTCAAGCCCCGCAAGAAGCCCTTGCACACGGTCTTTCACTGCTCCCCAGTCCGTTACTACCAGTCCCCGATACCCCCACTTCTTTCTCAAAATATCTGTGAGCAATTCCTTGTTTTCCGCTGCAAATATACCGTTTATGGCATTATATGCACACATAATACCTCTGGCTTTTCCCTTTTTTACCACGGTTTCAAAAGCAGGAAGATACATTTCATATAAGGTGCGTTCATCCATCCGGGAATTTCCAGACATACGCCGCGTTTCCTGATTATTCGCCGCAAAATGCTTCACACAGGAAGCCACGCCCTGCTCCTGCAGACTTTCCACAAAACTGACCCCCAGTTCCCCGCTCAAATATGGGTCTTCGGAGAAATATTCAAAATTGCGTCCGCAAAGCGGGCTTCTCTTCAAATTAATTCCCGGCCCCAGAAGCATCCCCACATCCTCCGCCTGACATTCCTGCCCCAGTGCTTCTCCCAGTCTGTGAAGTACATTTCTGTCAAAACTGGCAGCAAGGGCAGAAGCCGTAGGATAGCATACAGTTTCTATGCTCTCACCGATTCCCATGTGATCTCCTTCTCCCGCCTGCTTACGCAGGCCATGGGGACCGTCACACATCATCAAGGGCGGTATCCCCAACCGTTCTACTCCCTTTGTATGCCAAAAATCAGCACCTGAACAAAGGCCCGCCTTCTCTTCCAACGTCAGTTGTTTCAAGATTTTTTCCACATCCATAACCAATACCTCCAGCTCTCCCTATGCAACCAGTTATCTGTTATCCAATGGGACTCTAAAGTCCTCACAGTTTCATCTGCTCTCTAAGTCTCCCCATATATCCAAGGCTTTCCTTGGGGTAACGCTTCTGTGTTTTCCTATCAACGGCAATCAGTCCGAACTGCTTTCCAAAACCTTTCTGCCATTCAAAATTATCCAGCAATGACCAATAGAAATATCCCTCCACCGGTATTCCCTCTTCCAAACATTCTTTCACACACTCCAGAGCCTCTCCCACAAATACAATTCTTCTTGCGTCATCCTCCGTCGCTACACCGTTTTCTGTTATTACAATCGGGATTCCCAGTTCTGCATAGACCCTCCTCACTACATTTCCAAGTGACTTTGGATAAAATTCATAATCCATCTGGGTGAGTTCCGCCCCCGCTGGGGCAGGCAGCGTTCCCTCCCGCCCAATCACCTTCCTGGTGTAATTCTGAAGCCCGAAAAAATCATCTTTTCTGATATAGGGGACATACCTGCCAAATTCGTCCGCCCATTCCTTCTCCGCTGCAGCTTCGCCTCCCGCAGCTGTCTGGACATCAAACAGGGACATGGTAATGCCGATCTTTAGATGTGGGCACAGCCTTTTCATGGCATCCCTGGCCTTCTCGTGCGCACGCATGATAATCCTGTCCCCCTCTTCGGTTCGGGGCGAAAGGAAGGGATTGATTCTGTCTGTCCCAAATACTGTCTCTGTCTCTTTTCTCTCTTCCTCCGCACTTTCCCGGGAAGGCAGATTCATCCCTATCTGAAGATTTGCCTCCATCTGCTTCATTATAGCCTGCATCATGGCAGACAGTTGAAAACCCATATTCGCCTCATTAATCGTACAGACATACAGCATCAAATCTCCCAGCTTCTCCGAAACATAAGCGCAATAGTCTGCAAAAGCTTCTGCAGTACTTTCCGCCTCCCATCCTCCCTCCTTCATCAGCCATCTGGGGGATGAGAAGTGATGCATAGTCACCATCGGTTCAATGCCCTTTTTCCTGCAATAATTTAATACATCCCTATAATGGCGGACTTCTGTCTCGTCATATTTTCCTTTTTCAGGCTCAATACGAGCCCACTCTATAGAAAAACGATAGGCATTCAACCCGGCTCCTGCCAGGTAATCAATATCCTCCTGATATCGGTTATAATGATCCACTGCATCCAATGATGGCTCAACAAATGCGGAATGCGCCATCTGTTCCATCGCCCAGCAATCACTGTTCCGATTATTTCCCTCCACCTGATGGGCCGCGGTAGCCGCACCGAGCATAAATCTATCTCTGCCTTTTGCCATAAAAAATTATCTCCCTGATCCTCTCCGCTTTGTATCTTAGCTTTCTATCTTAGCTTTCTATTCTGAGACCTCCACAGCCGCACACATTCCCCGCATTCTGCCGTCCACAGTCCGGCTCTCTCTGATGAAAAAATGTCCTGTCTGGCGAATGTCCTCGGATGAGCTTCCAATCTGAACCTCAAACTCTCCTTTCTCCACCTTCCAATTCATACAGGCATCCAGGAAGGCCGTCTGGCTTGCCCACAATTTAAACAGGATTCTCTTCTTCTCTCCGGGCTCCAGCATAATCCTCTTAAAACCCGCAAGCTCCTTTACCGGACGCGTCATGCTCGCATATATGTCGCGCAGATAAAGCTGCACGACCTCGCTTCCCCTTACTGCGCCTGTATTTTCCACCTCCACGGAGATAAATATCTCCTTTTCCGCATCCGATTTTTCCGGAGATATCAGCAGGTTACTGTAAACAAATTCCGCATAAGAAAGACCATGTCCGAAAAAATATCTCGGTGTATGAGGCATATCCACATATTCGGCAAACCCTATGCTTTCTCCCTGGTGCCATGCCGAGCCGTTGGGATGATTATAGTAAATCGGAATCTGACCTGCATTCCTGGCCACCGATACCGGAAGTTTTCCTCCCGGATTATACTCTCCTGTCAGCACCTGCACAATGGCCTCCGCTCCCATCTCCGCCGGACTCCAGGCTTCCAGAATCCCATCCAGATACCGATCCGCAATATCACTGGAAATCGGCCTTCCGTCCAGATGGATTCCAACCATCGGCTTCCCAAGCTCCGCCGCCATTTGTATAAATCTGTCCTGGCAATCCGGCAGATTAATATCGGTGGCATCCACCCCTTCCCCCATGGATGCCACTGAGCAGGAACCATACTTCCCGCCAAGCGTCAGTAGAATCAGATCCGCCTCTGCCGCTATGTCCAGCGCCTCCCTGAAGTGGGACTCGTCTGAGCCCGCAACCGGATACCCATAGGCATACACAATCTCCGTATCTGGCAGTTTTTCCCGCAATTTCTCCAGAATACTGGGACAATGGGGCTTCTGAATCTTCAGGATTTCGGCAAATTCATCCGTTTCATCACTTTGTATCTGTGTACCCGGCACTGTCAGCATCTCTTTTCCCCTAACATTGCCTGATTCCATTCCGGCAATGGAATTAGCTACCGCATGAACTGCCTCCACCATACTCAAATGCGTATACCCTCCAAAAAGGCTTCTTGCGTTTCCTGCATGGCAGCCCACCACCGCAATTTTTCTGATTCCCTTTTTTACAGGCAGCACCCCGTTATTTCTCAAAAGAACCATGGATTCCAATGCTGACTGCAGAGAAATGGCCGCATCTTCTCCGGAAAAGAAAGCTTCCTCCAGCGCCTCGCCTTCCAATGCATAAGGATGCTCAAACAGCCCCATACGGAACTTTGCTTCCAGAACCCGTAACACCGCCCTGTCCAAAATCCCGATATCGGCCTCTCCCTTACGGAACCATTCTTTTAGCTCATGATTGAACCCCTGGCAAGACTGCATTTCCACATCCATTCCTGCCTCCATGCACCGTAATCCTGCCTCCGTCACGCTTTCGCCAATCTTCTGTGTACTGTATACATTTCCCACAGCGCCATAATCCGCCGCACATACACCCTCAAATCCCATTCTGTCCCGCAGGAGCTCTGTCAAAAGTTTCCTGGAAGCCGACACTGGCTCCCCATTAACAGAAGAATAACAGGGCATAATTCCCTTCAGTCCCCCATGCGTGATTGCTGACTGAAATGGCTTTGCGTATATCTCTTCCAGCAGACGGTCCGGAATATCACAGTTTGCGCCATGGATTCCGCCCTGAGAATTATGAAATCCCAGGAAATGCTTCGCAACGGATTCCGCCCTCCTCCCATCCACTGTCTGCGAATGAATCCCCTTGACATAGGCTGTTCCCATGGCCGCTGCCAGCGTCGGGTCCTCCCCATATGTCTCGCCCTGTCTTCCCATCCTGGAATCCCTGGATATGTCTAGCACCGGTGCCAACACCTGTGTGATACCGCAGGAGAGCTCCTGCCTGCTCACAATCTCCCCGATTTTTTCCTCCAATTCAGGATTCCAGGAAGAGCCTCTGCCGATTCCGGAAGGAAAACTCATGGAATCCTGAATAAACGGCCCACAAAGTCCCTCCATATGAAAGATGGCCGGAATAGAATGCTCGCTTCTTTTCATAATTTTTTTCTGCAATTCCCGCTGCCAGTCAGCCGCTTCCTTAAGACTTTTTATTTCCCTGACAGCCAGCGTACTCACCTGCCCGATACCATACTCCATATCCCTTTCTGTAAGCAGCTGATTATCCCCAACAGGAAACAGACAATTTACCTGTGCCATTTTTTCATCCAGGCTCATCTTCACTAATAGCTCCTGCGCCCGCTGCCTGGGCGTACTGTCTTTCTGTTCAAATTGCCTTATCATCACTTCCTCACTCATGATCTGCCTCCTTATCTATAATCCCACATTCCCCTGGTTACCGGCTAAACCTGGGACTGTGCCTCCCTGATCTTCGCCAGATCCTCCGCCGGGAAGTTTTTCATAAAATCCGCCAGCTGCCGGCCGGTTTCTTCCTCCGATGGTATCCACCCCTCTTCCGAGGTGGCTTCCACACCGAATTTCTCAAACAATAAATACAGATTATGTAACCTCCTGGAAAAATCTTCAAACCCCGGTCTGTCGCTACCGCACCACCCCACTTCCGCAGAAGCCGTATATCTCGGCCAGCACAGTTTCTCCAATCTCTCCGGATCTCGTATAAATTCCGTCCAGACAAGGCATTCTGTCCCCATAATCATCTGCTTTCCCTGACTCGCGGCCTCTTTTATAATTTCCTTTAAGCCTTCCGGCATAATATCCAGCTCATATACGCTTTTTAGGGAAATAAACCCATACGGATAATCGCAATAGCTGTTTTTCATGGGAGAGAGAATGATCCTGCCGCCTTTTTCCATGTGTTTTGCAAGATTTCCGCTCTCTTCTTCCGTCCAGAGCTGTACGGCTGCATCCACATCCAAATTGCCGCCCAAGACCGCCTCGTTCCAGACTATGGCAGTTCTTCCATGAGCTTTCAGAAGCGCAATTACGCGATTCTGTAAATACCCCTGCAGCTCTCTTACATCCGATAGCCCTTCATCCTCCATTCTCCTTCTGCATATCGGACATTCCTTCCAACGTATTTTCGGCGTCTCATCCCCACCTATATGAAAATAACGTCCTGGGAACAGCTCCAACAGATCCTCCAGAAGTCTCTCCAGAAAAGTGTAGGTCTCTTCCTTTCCCGCACACAGTATATCCGGAAATATCCCGTTTTTCATAGCTGTCTCCAGCCTCTCCCCTCTGCATCCAAGGTGTGGGTATGCCGCCAGAATCGCCGTCACATGTCCTGGTATGTCCACTTCCGGCACCACCTCAATCCCCTGCGCATCGCAGAAAGATACAAGCTCCCTGACCTGCTCTCTTGTATAAAATCCGCCTTCTTTTCCTTCTTTTTTATACTGTCCGAAATAGTCTCCGTTTCGGTATGCGCCAATCTGGTGAAGGCGCGGAAATGCCTTTGATTCTATCCTCCATCCCTGATCATCAGAAAAATGCCAGTGAAAGCGGTTAAATTTGAACAATGCCGCCATTCGGACCATCTTTTTAAGTTCTTCCAGAGGAATAAAATGTCTGGCGCAATCTATATGAAAGGCCCTCCACTCGAAGGCAGGCTCATCCGTTATGGAAACACAGGGCAATTCCTTCCGACACTGTGTCCTGATTTGCTCCAAGGTAGCCTTCCCATATGCAAGGGCAGCCTTACTCCCTCCCCTAATCCAGACTTTTTCAGCCATAATATCCAGTTGGTACGCCTCCTGAGGCATCCCCTCCATTATCTGATATTCCTCCGGGATGTGAATATCCGCTTTCCCTTCCCGCATATTAACTTGTTTCGGCTGTGGTATCAGCGATAATTCCATTTCGTTCTCCTCCTCTTTTTTACTCAGGATGGGATTTCATCCTTATTTATTTTTCTATGCCAGATAAAACTCAGCATCGCCCCCATGGCTAAAGAAAAGAGCACTGTCACCGTTCCCGCAAATACAATCCCATAAAGGCCAAACAATTCTCTCAAAATAAACAGTGCCGGGATGAAAAACAAACCTTTGTCAAGTATAGCAACAAATGTTGCATAGGACGCTTTTCCTGTTGATTGCAAAAATGTCTGACACACCTGATACAAACCATATATTGGGCCTGTTGCAATAGATGCAAACACCATAATCTGCCCATAGGAAATTACTTCCTCGTCCTGAATGAATGCAGCAACTAACGCATCTCTCGCAAAAAAACAAATGGCAGTCAATATTGATCCTACTGCTATCGTAAAAATACTTGTATTGAACAAAACCTGTTTCATACGCTTTAAATTTCCTGCTCCGTAAAGGAAAGAAACCGCCGGCTGCATTCCCATACAAATGCCCATGGCAATCATGGTAATCGGCATACCAATCTTGCCGGAAACTCCCTGCGCTGCCAGCGCAACTGATCCATAATCCACCACCATCCGGTTTGACAGCATATGGGAAAAACTCATGAGTAGGGTGCTGAAAGCCATCGGAAGCCCCAGTGAAAGTACTTTCAGGGAAATATCCTTATTCATGCAAAAATCCGACGGATGAAGCGAAAACATAGGCTTCTTCTTTATAATATAATGCAGAAGGTAACCGCTGCTGACACAATTTCCAATTACAGTGGCAAGGGCTGCCCCGGCAACATCCCAGGAAAATGCCAGAATAAACAACGCATCCAGAAGAATATTTACTACAGTGCCCAGACAATTTGCTATCATGGATTCACGGGCAGAACCATCCGCCCTGATCACATTGGCAAACACATTGCAGAACATGACTGCCGGAGACCCCAAGGCCAATATCCGCAAATAATCCAGCATATCGGGCATTGTGGTCTGATCCGCTCCCAACAGATTTACCAGAGGCTTTTGAAAAGGCAATACAATAATGCTGAAGGAAACTCCCACCGCAAGCGCCCCATAGCAGCAGAAGGAAGAATATTTGCGGCTCTTCTCCAAATCCTTTTTCCCATAGGCCAGAGAAATGGCCGTACAGCCTCCGCTTCCCAGCAGCGTCCCCAGTCCGGACAGAATAGTGAAAACCGGGCCGCAGAGGGAAACTGCGGCTATTTTGGACGCATCCCCCGTCTGCCCGATAAAATATGTGTCCGCCATGTTATAAACCACCATAACCAGCATAATGACAATGGCCGGAGCGCATAAGTGTAACAGTAATACGGGATAAGAAGCCTTTGTAAACATTTCACGATTTTGATCCATTATGCCATTTCCTCTCTTTTCGTCCGGCTCCCGTTCGGTATTTCAGTAATCTGCCTTGGAGTCACTCATCTTCCACAATCACCTGCACTCTGGCCAGATTCCGTATCCGGGTATAATCATCCCCCGGCATCCTGTTGTTTGTCACCCGCACCACGCCAAAATATCTGCCCGGCTTTGCAAAAGTATGTGTTTGTTTTACCTTATAGCCCCGAATGCCGTCTACAGCAACTTCCTGAATGACCTCTCCGCCTTTTACCGGAAAGTCCTGCTCCCCCTCAAAGCTCCACTCCGTATCCGTGAGCTGTCCTCCTTTTTCAGGAACTTCCACAGAAACAGTGAACGACACCTTTTCTCCCACCTTTACTCTCTTCCGTCTCTCCCCCTCTATCGTAAGGTCGGCCGTCGCCTGAATCCCCTGTCTCTTCTCAGCGCCTTCCTCCAGAATGATCTGGTTATCTATCATCCTATAGCCTGTATTCTCTGCCGGAAGGATCCCCTTTTCCGTCCAGGCCGCCAGGTCCAGAAGCGTCTGGTTCAACGCCCCAAGATAAGAAGTGAAGTAAAGCTCTTCCCCCGTTTCGGATACATCTCCATGAGGGCAATTATCGTTATACAGAATACGGAACATCTCTTTGGCTTTTTGATCTCCCTGAACTGCCTCCACTTTTCGACGGTACCAGTCGGCCTGCCAGGGGAAATCCCCATCCATCAGATTATTCATGACAATGACCTTCCCCTGGATTTCACCATCCTGCACAGACCCACAGCCCCCATAGGTAAAGCCAAAGCTAATGACCCGTTCCCTCTGTGGATAAATCGGAGTACCGTCCTCTCCTCTGTACTGATCCCATGCGTGGAACGAACGATCCTCAGGAACCTGGTGCCTGTGGTAAGTCTGTATGGCAATATAATCAGAATTATCCAGGTGCACCTTATCCCCCGGTTTGATGGCATCCAATACTTCCCTGATATCATCCGCCCCATAGGTCATGCCGGGAATCAGCCTGTTCCCCTCTATCCTGCCCAGACGCAGATGCTTTTCTCCTGCCTCTGAACCCGGAAAAGTAATATCCACCCCTTTCAGATAAAGATCTTCTCCCTCAGGAACCTGCTCCACCTCTATGTATACATTGCCTCCATCCTTCAGCATCTTCTGCCATGCATCATCCGTTCCATTACGCCCGTCAGGCCCTGCTCCTGCCGCCTCATCTACCTCCGAAAGGATTCCCACACCAAGGACTTTTGTGTCAAGACAAATTCTGTCCCGGACGGCGCTGCCGTTCTGCTCCGTTCCCAGATAACCCGGCTTCGTCCAGAAATCCGTAAAATAGGCCGGATCCATCGCCTTGACTACCGGCGCCAATACCGGCAGGGAACCGTCATCCGACCCGCCGAACGTGACGCACATTCTGGGCGGACAGCCAATCAGAACCAGTTCCCTCAGCGCATCCCTTTCTTCTTCATTTAAACCCTGATAAATGTCCCCGCTGCCTCCCGGCTCCAAAGCGTCCGCAATCCGCCTCCAGCAACGACGCAGAAGCCTGACTCCATGGGCGCCAATGGTTAGACAATTGGGCAGGGACATGGGAGACCCGATCACAAACGGAACAGCGCCGTCAAAAGCGGATGTATTCTCAATACAGCTCATGGTTTTGTATCCGCCGCCGCTGCCGCCATAAACATAACCGTAAACTCTGTGTTCCCCGTAAAGCTCACATGCCACCTTACGGCAATACTCCGCCACAGCGGCAGAGGCTTTATAGAAAACAGTCGGATCACTTTCCTTCCCAAACACAGCGCCCGAGCCCATATTGGATTCCACAAAACAGCTTCCATGGGCCAATGCAAAGCCAATAGGGTCATTCTCACCTGTTTTCTTCAGGGACGCCAATTCTTCATCCGGCCCCGGAAACGGAGACAAATGCTGAAAAAACCTGCCTTCATAGGACTCCCGCAAGGGAAAACAAAACAAAAATTTTACATTGGTCCCCCTGAAGCCGCCGTGAAGAAAGCGATAGGGGATTTCTTTTCCGTCAGCCATAGTCCTGACTTCCTGCCTGTCCTCATCAATAAAAGGACTTTGATAATCAGGATCGTTTTGGGGTGAATAAATTTTCTTTGACATGGCAACCTCCATTCATACTGCTTACCGTAATTTCCGGCATAGATTATCTTTAAACATCTCCGTTTTCAGCATACTTGTATATACTTTCTCTTTATATCAGATTTCTCACAAATAAAATAAATATCTCATTTTTCTGGTTTTTTTTCACGATTCCGTGCTAAAATGTAAAAAAGGTTCCACCGATGAAAGGAGCATCTCATGTCCAGTGAAATGAAAAAAGTTCCCTTTTCCTCCGAAGCCCAATCTCCTGCCGGGCAGCAGAATATCCGTACTAAATTTTCAAACCTTGTCTTTGACAGGCAGGAAAATTCTAAGTTACATAATCCTTACGAGGACGAAGTGCGCAAGCTGGATGCCATCGCACAGGGCGATCTGGAAACGTTGGAAACATTCTGGACCTACCATTATGGTGACTCCTATGGAACACTGGCTAAAAATCACCTTCGCAATATAAAAAATCTCTGTATCGGGAACATTGTTCTTTCCAGCCGTGCCGCCTGCAGAGGCGGAGTGTCCCCGGAAATTGCATTTTCCCTGGTGGATGTCTATATTCAGCAGCTGGAAGAGCAATCAACAGCCTCTGCTATTGTGGAACTGCTCCATGGCGCTGAAATTCATTTCACTCAGTTGGTCCAGGATGCCCGGAAAAAGGCTGAGGACGAGAGCGTCTGTATCATAGCACATATAGAAAACTGCAAAAACTTTATTTACTCCCATATGCACGAAAAGCTTACTGTCCAACAAGTAGCGGATGCCCTCCACCTGAATCCAAATTATCTTTCCACCATTTTCAAAAGACAGGAAGGGACTTCTATTCTGCAGTATATTTTATCCTGTAAAATACGGCTTGCCAAAAATCTGCTGGTCTATTCTGATTACACATTCAGCGAGATTGCCAGCTATCTGGGCTTTTCAAGCCAAAGCCATCTGGGAACACATTTTAAGAAAAGCACCGGTATGACCATTGGCGAATACAGATATAAATATAAAAATCCGGATTTCATAGATGCCTCTTCCGAAATGCCGGAAAAAGGAATTAATTTTCCAAAAAAGCCATAGCTTCTGAAGTTACTTGTCTTCAGAAGTATGGCTTTCCCTTTTTATAACCTCTTATTTATGCCGCGTCTTTCTTTTTCCCACAGCCACAATTCCCATCGCCGCTGCCGTAAGCACTACCACCGCCACAACGACTGCCACTATTATATTAATTCCTCCTGAATCCTCCTGAACCATACTGTTCTCCGGTACTTCGTCCGAATTGTCTGAGGCAGAATCAGCCGTTTTTTCATGATCAGAGGAATCTGAAACTTCTTCCTCAGAAGATTCCCTGCTGTCAGGTTTTGTTCCACTTTCCTGTGTCAAATACTTTGCTGACTGCTTGGTCAAAAATGACTGCAGACGGCTCATGATATACTCCTGGTCAAAAAACGCTTTATTGCCATGGGGACCGTTTTCCAGATATATAGCGACAAGATCCCCTTCGTCCAGAAGCACAGAGGCCATCTCTTCCATCATTTGGCTATGCACAACGGGTACCGTCTCGTCATTCATTCCGTGCACCATAAAAAGCGCCGGCGCTTCGGAAGTGATCTGATGATAAGGGCTCATCTGCTCTTTTAATAGTTCTGCTTCCTCCCCGCCCTCCGTTGCCAGATCCCCCAGCATGGCATAAGCAAATATCTCCTGTTCTTCACCTGTAAAGACAGAGGGGCCAAAGTAGGACACCATAGCCTGTACGTCGCTGGAATATGCTTCATTTCCCATAGAAAAGTCCTCATGCGCTTCGCTGCCATTCGTGGTGCCAAGCAGCATAGCCAGGTGGCCGCCTGCAGATTCTCCCATGGCAGCAATAAATCTGGTATCCAGCTTATATTCCTCCGCATGGGCTCTCAGGAATCGAACAGCTGCCTTCAAATCATAAATCATCTGCGGATACCCGCTCTCCACCACACTGTTTCCGTCTTCACCGCGTTTGCACAATGTATACTCGGCACTTACAAACGCATAGCCCTGAGACAGCAGAAAGTCCCTGGTATCGCTGACAATACAGGAAGTTCTGTCATAGGCTGCCCATCCTCCGCCATGAATCCAAAAAATGACCGGAAAGGGCCCCTCCCCCTGCGCCGGTACGGTAATGTCTACATAATTGGCTTCCGAACCGCCTTCCACCGTTTGGACATCCTTATATTCCACTGTCTCTACCGGTTCCCAATCCAAAGTGACCTGATCTTCCCTGCCCTCAGGCACCCCCACAATCCAGTCTATACTCTCAATTTCAAAGCCTCCGGTATATGAGAAAGCGGTTATCACGCTGCAGTCCTCCGAAAATAACGCTTTCGTTCCTTCATAGGTTATTGTTTTGCTCTCTCCCACGCTCAGTGCTCCGATGTCCATACCATTGGAGAAAAACATACCTGCAAGAAAAGACGCCTCCCCGGATCCAACCGTCACGATTTCATCCACATTGTGCACAAAGGAAGGAAACCCTGTACCCTCATCATAGGTCATCTCCAAATCATCTATCGTATTTTCTCCTGTGGCAAAAAACAGCAGATTTACCTTTGCCCCGCCGCCATACACGCCTTCCTCAAGCAGCTTAAAAGTAATCTCAAATCCCACAATATTCAGATAATCATCCGGATTTGTTACGCTGGCATCCAGCCAGACAATACCGTCCCCCTGGTCCGAGAGCATACCTTCCGGCAAATTGACTGCAGACGCTTCTACAGTCACAGGCCATATCTGCATCCCCAAAAAGAGTGCCATCAATATCGCCAACCCCTTTTTCAACGTTCCTGTCATGGTCTTTCCTCCTCGTATTATGCAATATCCTCCTGTCGTCCCTTTAAAAATCGATCAAACCGCCCGGGAATCCAGATCAATGCTCTCCCGGACGGTTTGTCAATTCACGGATGCCCTTACTCTGCTGCTGAAATCACCAGTTCCTGATCAACGTCCCCGGTTTCCAATCCTGTCAGAACATATCGAAGCACTGTACCTTTCTCCGTGGACTCAGATTTCAGTTCGCCAGCAAATCCAAATCGGAAAGTGAACACACCGTCTTCCATAGTCCATGTACCGTTATCCAACTCCGCCGTAAATGCGTCGTATGCGGTAATCGTCAAACTGACAGTCCCGTCTTCGGAAAGGACACCGTCAATATGGTATTCGTTATTTTCGCCGTAAACACCCGAAGTCATAGTATATTCTGCTTTTGCCGTCTCTCCGGCCTCTGTCAGAGTAAGCTCCGTGTCCACGTCCCCTATGGTTCCTGTCTCCGGGAACTGATACCGCAGAGTCATACCGCCCTCAGCTACGACACTGGTCATCGCGCCTGCATGTTCCATCTCCAGGCTGACCGTTCCGTCATCGTTGCGAGTCCATGTACCCTTGTCAAGTTCGGAAGATGCTCCGTAGATAGATGCATACACTTCCACCGAGCCGTCATCATACAGTGTACCGCTGATCTCCACATCCCCCACGCCTTCAAGCGGCGATATACCGGACAGGGAATATACTGCCTTAGGTCCCAGGCTGGCTGTATTATACAATTCCACTGCCTCTCCGCCATCCGGCGTATAAACTGCCGTACTCTCATCCGCTGCTACAACCACCACGGCTCCCGTATCTGTATCCGAATCAGGCTTCAGCGTATAAACATACCCTTCTGCACTCTCTTCCATGGACCATGTTCCTTCAATCATCATTCCCATCATATCCATATAAGCGGCATTGTGGTACAACGTCAATGTAGATGTAGGCTCTTCCGCCACAAAGTCCAGGTACGGTACTCCTACTTCATCTTCATAGACTGCCTGATAGGGAGAAGCTGCATCCGTATCATGGTTGAAGAATACGTTCGCCACCCCTAATCCTTCATTGCTCACAGCCGAGTCATTGTACAGCACATTTCCGTCAAAACCGCATTTGCCCAATTCACTGCCCTGAAAGTCATAGAAAGTTACCGTGTAGGGGGCCGTCCCCGAAACCATATCTTCTGACCTGCCAGGAGCGCAATTATAGGTGATCTCCGCTTCTTCTACAGTATAGGTACCCACAATCGTAATTCCATTGTTGGCAAAGCCTGCATAAAATACGCTGCCCAGAACCGGCTGTTCTTCATAAAAGTGGAAGTAAGCCACAAAATCCATGCCATCCGCATCAAAATAATAAGTATAATACCCCTGCGTGATCATTTCCAATGGGTCAGTAGAAGCTGCTTCCTGATTACCCGCTTCCTCATTGGATGCCTCCCCTTCAGACTCCGATGTGGATTCTGAAACAGAATCCGAATTTCCTTCCGGTGACGAATCGGATGTTCCATCCTTTCCACAACCCATAAGTAAGGACAGGCACAACGCCGCCCCCATAAACAGTGAAATCATTTTCTTTTTCATGTTCATTCCTCCATTCTTCAGCATTCTTTTTTACGAATTTCCGCTAAATTTACAGGCCGCTATTGATTTACCGACCCTGTATGTACACCGCCTTTCGTGCGGTATAGCTCCTGCCCATTTCATGCATCACATTATGCCTGCCTGAAAAGCACAGACAAACTTTCTACCTTAACCTTTAATTCCTCCTGCAATAACTCCTTTTTCCAGTTTGTCCTGAAAGAAAGGAAACAGGATGATAATAGGGAGGCTGGCTGCCATAATCACCGCATAGCGAATCAGGTATCTGCTATAATCGGGATTGGAAGTCTGTAAAAAATTCTCATTATTTGCCGTAATCTCCCGGATAAAAAGCTGCAACGGCCAAAGTTTTCTGTTGTTTGGCACATAGATGGATGCCTGCAGCCAGGCATTCCATTGTCCCACCACACTGTTCAGGATAATAACCGAGCCAAGATTCATTGCCTGCGGCAACATAATCTGGGACATAGTGCGAAAATGCCCCGCTCCGTCAATTCTCGCAGCCTCATACATTTCCTGGGGGACCGCCTTAAACGCATTCATCATCATGATGATAAACATTGCGTTCGTACACCCGGGAACAATCAAAGCCCATCGGGTTCCCACCCATCCCAGCTTGCGGATTACCATATAGGTAGGCACCATACCACCGCCGAACAGCAGGGTAAACATAACCCCCAGAATCATTACAGTCTGCAGCTTCGTCCGCCGGCTCATGGCATAGCCCGCAGTACAGGAAATAAAAAACCCCAGGACAGTAGAAGCAACCGTATAAAAAATTGTATTCATATACCCCGTCAGGACACTGCTGTCTTTAAAAATATGACTGTATCCATCCAGTGTTATTTTCCCTTGCGGCAGCCAGGCCACTCCGGAGTGGCTGAGTAATGTCTTTCCATCGGAGATAGACGCCATAAGCACATGCCACATAGGCACCAGACAACAAAAACCCACCAGTCCGCACAGAATAATCACTATTACATCCACAATTCTGTCGCCCACACTCGGATGTTCGACCATGGAGGATATTCTATTGTCATCATTTATATCCACTTTTTTCTTTCTCATGATATACTCCTCTTCCTGTCAATCTATGCAGTGCAGCCTACCGTTCCCCTTATAATGTTTATCAGAACAGAGAAGCTCCATCGCTTACCTTCTTGCTCAGATAGTTAGATGTCAGCAGCAATGCAGTTCCCACCACAGACTGAAACAGTCCGGATGCCGCGGATAAACCATAATTCGCCCCGCCGCTTCCAAAAGCCAACCGGTAAGTATAGGTATATACGGTATCCGCCACATTATAGGTAGAGGGCATATACAGCAAAAGAATACTGTCATACCCGGCGGCAAAGCTCAGCCCGATATTCGTGACAAACATCATAATAATTGTAGGCATAATACAGGGAAGAGTAATCTTCACCATCCTCTGGAGCCGGGACGCCCCATCTATGGCTGCCGCCTCATGCAGATCACCGTTGACTGTGGAAATGGCAGCCACATACATAATGGAACCCCAGCCGATCCCCTGCCAGATTCCCATCAGCACATACAATATCCAGAACACGGGAATCTTGTTATTTGCCAACCAGTTCTGATTTTCCGCCCCCAGCTTTGTAAGCAGCATGGTTATGGGGCCGTCTTTCGCAAAAAATTCCACCATCAGCGAACATACCACCACCGCCGCCACGAAATTGGGAAGATAAGAAAATGTCTGCACCGTTCTCTTATATTTTTTACTCCTGAGCATACTCAGTAAAAAAGCAAACACAATCGGAGCGACAAACCCCAATGTATTTTTCAACAGCGCAATGCACACGGTATTGCGCAAGGCCGAAAGAAACTCTCCCCCGCTGAACAGATCGATAAAGTTTTTCCATCCGACCCATGTACTTCCGAAGAAACCTTTTCGTACCTCGAAATCCTCAAAAGCCATAACAATCCCAAACATGGGGATATAGCAGAGCACAATCAGAAATATGGCACAGGGAAGAAACATGGCATATATCGGCCAATTTCGGTGTATATCCTGTTTCCATCCCGACTTATTTCCTGCCGAAACCTTAACTTTTGACATAAATACTCCTTTCCGGAAAACATAAGGCAAACGGTATTCCTTTTTTACAAATCCGGATATTCATCCACATATGGCTGTAAAATATCTATAATCTTCTGATAATTCATTTTTCCCAGCATGGTACACCAGGTATTCCATTCCTTGTCATCATCAATGTCCTTTATTCCTTTAATGAACTCGTATGCATGAAGCTCCATGTAATTCAACACCTTTGTAAGAGCATCACTCACTGTCTTGGAATCCTCCGAAGACATATTGTTCAAAGCATCGCTTCCCCAGAGCTGTCCCTGATTTTCATGTTGCAGCCACAAATCCATACTGTGCTCATAGGTCGGCGCATAGCCATAATCCACGCTTCCAACCAGTTCCACTCCCGGAAGTTTATCCACATTGACAGCTACTGTCAGGCCGCCGGAATCAGAAGACAGAATACTGTCAAGCGCATAGCGTCCATCCTCCCCTATTGTATAAGCGCCTTGCGACAATCCGTATTTTTCATAAAAATCCGAATCCACTTCCGCCAGCTGCTCTGTATTCAGGCCAAGGCTGCGGATCACGGAGCCTTCCTCGGAGTACAGATAATCCAGGAAAGTAAGGAGCGTTGCCAAATCTTTTTCTTCCGCGCCCTCCATAATAAAGAATCCCGGACCCACGAGAGAGGCTGATGCGGATGTACACCAGGGTTCCACATTCTTACAGCTTTCCGTTCCGTAAACATCATTGATTGGCCACGCACAGGCTGATACATAGATTCCTTCCGTATAACCGCCGTCCTTCAGGTCAAGCCTTCCTCCCAGGTCACTCTCCAGGCCCTGCCACATACCTACCTTGCCCTGCCTTACGGATGTGGCATCAATGCTGTAAAACATATCCCCGGTTCTTTCATTGAAATCAGGATCCAGCCAACCGTTCTCATACCATTTGTTCAGGCATTGAAAATAGGCCCTTGTGGAATCAGAATCTCCGCCATATTTCACAGTACCGTCAGATCCTTTGTACCAAACCATATCCGACTCTCCGAAACTGCCCGTCAACCCGCCGCTCCAGTCATAGCCCGTATAGTATATACTCGTGCAATAGGAATCTGTGATTCCCAATTCTTCCTGGGCTTTGGTAAAGATTTCAAACATCCACTCCCAATCGCTGATATACACCGGATCGGTTCCTCCGCTGGGAAACACCACATTATCCTCCCAGCTGTCCACATTCTCAGGGTCTGTATATCCACCGCTGAATGCCTCTCCCGTGACAGGGTTAGTTCCATATTTTGCAATCCAGTCTCGCCTGTACACCATACCCGTGTAATGATATGGAGCATTTTCGTTAGCTATGTAGAGTGCCAGTGTCCGATCTTCACCATCGATATGGAAAACCGACTTATTTCTCAGTTCCTGATTGGATGCCAGCAAAGCACTGTAATTCGGCATATAAGTTTCCACCAGCTCCGTAATGTCCAGAATCATTTCCGATTCATACATTTTAGGAGCCGCATCCGCCACGGTGTTCATCATCATGGTGGGGAAGTCCCCGCTTGTCATCATGGTTTCAAAGTTATTCTGCTGGCTTCCCAGCGGAGGTACCAGAAATTCCAGACTGATTTTTTCTCCATTCCACTCTTTGCCCAGCAGATATTGAAGGGCCGGGTTTTCGGCATAATCTGTATAATAAGATGAATCCTGCGCATTATAAAGCCAGACACTATAGGTGTGGGCATCGTCAGCCCCTCCCCCGGAACCGCCGCAGGCTGTGGCCGTTATCGCAATGATTCCGGAAAACAATATTACAGCTAATTTTTTATTCCATTTCATACAATACCTCCTTCTTCAACCAAAACTGTTTGTTTCTTCCATCTCTGTTCCTGTCGAACCGTTCCAGAATGACCTGTCGATGATTCCTTCCCTTACTATGCATCCATTATATTCCCCTGTTTCCGTCTCTGATATCAGGAAACAGATTTTTGTGTCAAATTACTCACTTCCTTTATTACGGCTCCGTGTGTGATTCCCGCTTCATTAAAGGCATCCACTCTGACATAATATTTCTGTCCTTTCACAAGTGCTCCGATTCGTTTTTGCCTGTCATAAGTCAAATAACTATGGTACAGCTTTTCAGGATTATGTCCCCAGAGGATAAGGTATCCCAAAGCTCTTCCCGTTTCCGCCGCCAATCCTTCCCATTCCTCTGCGCTTTCCTCAATACTGACCTTCATATCCAGATCAGAGACTCTGACCGCCTGAAAAGCCGGCTCCCCCGGCCTGTTTCCTCTGGCCTTTCCAAAGATACGCAGACCGGATACACAGGCCCTCTGCCCATAGGGAAGCTCCAATATATTCAATCGAATAAACCGTGCCATCATTCCGCTTTCGCGGACAATCAGATCATGGGACAGATCCGTCTCTGCCTGCGATTTATCCTCTATCAGGAAAAAATTCCGGCCGCTTATGGATCCCTCCAGAGTCCACCTGGTATAGACCTTGTTTTCTTCTATATAACGGTTTTCCTTTTCATGGATTTTTTCAGAATATCCTTCTGGTATTTGAATACTTTTTTTATTGTCCGCAAAATTGATCTGTATGCAATGTACTTCACAGACCGCCCCCAAATCAATCAGCAGCCATTCCGCAGTATGTTTTTCCCTGTTACCATTCTCCGGTCCGCCGGGCTCCGATTGCCACCAGGTTTGTACATTTTCATCCACCGCCTTCTCCGGCCCGTTACCTTCCGCAGACGAAGATGCCAATGCTTTCTTGCCGAAACTCAGCAGATACCATGGAGGGGGAGCCCAAACATTTCCTTTTACGTCTTCTAAGGCAATCGGCCAGTCACCATAACGCTGGTTACAGAACAATTCGCCGTCTCTGTCAAGCCCTGCCGGCCACAGTCCGATACGCCGTTCAAACGGATGGTTTACACTGATTCGCATGGTAGAGGCATGCCATAGATTTCCCGCCCCATCCTCCAAGGTGGAACCATGGCCCGCTCCCGGGAAGAAACTCCCCGGCTGAAAGGAATAAGGATTATTTTTTGCCGGAGCAAAAGTTCCCAGCGGCGCATCCGCCTCATACACCCCGTCCCCGTAAACATTAAAATGAGTTCCAGGCGACGCGTACTGTAAATAGTATTTCCCGCCGAATTTATTCATCCATACCCCTTCTATATAAGGCGCATCGCGCAGCATGTCTTTCATCAAATCCGCCAGGGAAGCGGGTATCCGGCTGCCCTCTGTAAGACCACGCTCCCGCAAAGCCGCCTGAAACCGTGCCTCCAGTTCCTGTTCACCGCAGGGAAAAGTGCTGTTATCCTCACCAATGCGTTCATAACCGTTTTGGAAAGGAGTTCCGCTGATCAACTCATGTTTTTCCCCCAATGGTTTCATCGTATCGGGATCCAGTTCTATGCCGTAAATAGGCTCTTTACAGGATAATCCCCAGTATAAATACACGCGTCCGTCATCATCCTGAAATAAATTCGGATCAGAAAAGGCAAAAGTGCCTTCTATTTTCTCGTAAGGGCCTTTAAGAATATCCTTCGTCCGGTAGAAATGACAGATCTGCTCACTTTCATTGGCACAGAAAATCACATATTCTCCACAGACTCTGGCATCCGGGGCATAACCGTACAACGGCAGTTCCCGTGGCAGGGGATAACTTTTCCATTCCGCCAAATCTTCCGACACAAAAACACTCAGGCTCATAGAAGAAAACAGATAATATTTTCCCTGAAACCATATCAGGGAAGGATCGGCCGCCTCCCTGTTCACATCAATGGAGCCGTCCACAGGATTCCTGATAAACTGATAGCGGTAAACGATATTCAGCGGATTACAGATATAACTCTTTTTTCCATTCATACTGTCTCCTTTTCATCTGTCGGTCCCGTTTGTCCTGTTTTGGCGTCAGACAATCGGATTCCTTTTTCAGGCTCCCTCCCGGTTGCTGCCGGATTCTATTATAATTTTACATTCCGTTTTTTCCGAATTCTTTCCTTTTACCGTTACCCGGAGTTTTTCCGAAAGCGCCCTCACCACCGCCTGGCTCCTGCCATAATACGTCGTACAGCCTCCTGCCAGATACCCTTCCTCCGTCTTCGGTCTTGCACTGCCAAATGCCAGCAGCTCGCCTCCCTCCACGAATATCTCCAGCCACTGGTCTGCGTTGCATTCAATCTCTCCGTTCTCTCCCACAAGGGAAATGTCCAGGTACAGGATATTGTTTCTGCACAGAAAACATCCGTCCGGCAGTACACACTCGCCGCCGTGGAAATCTGCCTCCGGCAAAATTCTGACTTTTATCTCCCCTTCTGCGGACCGCAGGCAGCTTTCTCCCACAGCCTTCCCTTCCGTATCATAAACCACTGCCTTGCATTCCCCCGGTTCATAAACCGTGCAGAATACCGCCTTCCCTTCTTCCAAAAGCCGCTTCCCCACCGATCTGCCATTTATAAAAAGCTCCGCTTCCGCTGCAAGGCTGTAAATCTCCACCTGAGCCTCATTGCCATCGCAGCCCTGCCATGACCAGTGTGGAAGCGCATTACTTCCTCTCCAGATCGCCCGGGCAGCCGTCACACCGGGATGGTTTACCGGACACACACCAATATAAGGATCCTTTCCGGCCCTCCAGGCAACGGCAGCCATACCGGCCTGGGCATTATCGTTTCCCAGAATATCCAGAGCGCCCGCATCTGCCAGCAGCCAGGGGTATCTTTTTTCAAAGCCCCTATCCTCTGCGTCATAAGACCACCCACCTATGCCGGCTTCTCCCAGGTAATCCCAGGCCGTCCACATAAAATCCCCTATCAAATACGGACAGCTCTCCACCAGTTTCCAGGTCTTCAGAATCTCGTAAGGATATGTTTCGCTGCCCACTACAATCCTCTCCGGATGTAGTTTTCCTTCCAGCGCATAACGGCTGGTGGCATAATTATAGCCCGCTATATCCAACAGTCTGAAAACAGGCTCGGATATTTTATCCGCAGGCTCCGTAGCTGCCGCCAGAGTCATCCGATTCCCCATCTCCGCCACCATTTTGTTGTAAGCCGTTGAATCCATCTTCCCCACCGCAGGCGCCGCCCCGGTTCCCGCTTCCAGCGGATTGTTCTCCAGAGTCGCCATATAGAGCAGTGTCAGATTGATTCCCGCCGTGACAGGACGGGTATCATCCAGTTCCTTTATCCGCCGCGCTATTTTCCCGCACAGCTCCACACCTTCCGGTTTCGCCGGCTCTGTCACCTCATTTCCTATGGAATACAGAATGACAGACGGATGGTTATAATCCTTTCTCACCTGAATCAGAATGTCTTCCTGATAATGTTTCGGGAAATCCCCGGCATAATCATACTTGGTCTTTGCCTTGTCCCAGCCGTCCCAAAGCTCGTCCATCACATACATACCCAGTTCATCACAAGCCTTCAATGCCGCTTTACACAGTGGATTGTGGGCGGAACGAATCGCATTAAACCCGAATTCCTTCAGCTTCCAAATTCGGCGGTATTCTGATACCTCAAAGCTGCGGGCCCCCAAAATACCATTATCATGATGAATACAGCCGCCTTTTAACAATACTTTCTCTCCGTTGACCTTTAAGCCATCGGAAGACCATTCCAATTTGCGAACCCCAAAATATGTACTTTCTACATCTCTGAGTTTCCCGTTTCGATAAAGGGAAACTTCACACCGATACAAATATGGATGCTCCGCACTCCAAAGCTTTGCCTGAGGAATCTCTATGTTTGTTTTCTTCCCATTTGCTTCGACTATTTTGTTTTCTCCCTCATAGATACAGACTCTCAGTTCGTTCTGCCCTGCCTCACCCAAACCAGCTTCACCTTCATTGACTTCATCCATACTGGTTTCCGTCTCAACCAAAATACATGCAGGATTATGGCAGATGGTAGTTACTTTCACCCCGTCCGGAAGAATATGACACTTATCCCCGGACAGCAGCCATACCGGGCGGTAGATTCCGGCTCCGGTATACCAGCGGCTGTTAGGCTGGTTCCGATTATCCACTTCCACAGACACCGTATTTTCCGTTCCATATATCAGTTCCTTCAAAGCAATACGAAAGCAATTATAACCGTATCTGCACTCCCCCGCCAACTCACCGTTCAAACTCACTTTCGCACCGGGATAAACTCCTTCGAATTCCAGCAGAATAATTTTGTCCCGCCATTCCTCCGGTACAAAAAATTTCTTCTCATATTCGTAACATCCGCCCACAAAAAAGCCGCTGCTATTTCCGGCAGGCGCATCCGGGCTTCTTCCCTGTTCCTGCATGGCATCGTGAGGCAAATTAATCTTCCTCTTTTCTTTTCCCTTCTTTCCAAATAACCAATCCTGATAAAACGCTTCCCTTCTCATCCTTTCCTCCTCGTTCTGATTTCCGATTTCATCCGTTCCATTATTTTCTCATTTTCCACAGCACCAATATTTTTTACACAAATATTTTCATAAAACTTACTCATAATCTTCAATTCTCCATTCCTCTTTCCAGTCAATCACTACCATACCATGAGGATATTCTGTACATGGCTCCACAAATCGCAGCGGCAGCCATATGTAATCAGCTATGGAAGTATTTGCGTTAAGGTCATTGGGATGATCCCGCATTATACAGTCAAGCTCATCCTGATCCGCATAAGGGTCAAACAGCATGACAAACATTTTTTCATACCGCTCATACGAAATGTCCATATGATTCGGCTGCCATCTGTCCGCACATGCAATATATAAATCTTTTTTCCCCTGCACCTTAAACACAGAGGATATTTGAGAATGGAACGATGTATTTGTCGTATCAGCGGGATGGGGATTTCCCAAAACTGTATACGGACCATGCCAGGTATCAGCTATCGCCGCTTCCGATGGATTCGGCATATAACCCGTAGTACCGCTGGTAATCAGGTAATGCTTATGATTTCGTACAAAATGTGCCGTCGCTTCCCGCACATAAGGAGGTGCCGGATGCGGAAAATGCGTGCTGTAGAAACCCGTTACGTCTGTATAATCTTCTGTTAAATCCGCACATATTGTCTCTGAGTGAACTCGTTCAAAATAATAATAAGCTTTACCGTCCGGCGCTACGGCAAGGTCAAAATCACCTGCCGACATAGAAAGAGGCTCCATCCACTCTCTGACCTTCCTGTATGGTCCTAAAAAACTGTCCGCAATAAGAACCGTTGCAGTCTGCTTCCCATCCTTATGCATGATTTTCAGCCATGCCACATATTTTTTTGTGCGGGCATTGTATATGATATGCGGTCGGTCCATCATGGATTTTGGATGCAGGGACGAATCCTCATCATCCAATTCCGGCGGAATAATCAAACCCTTGTCTTCCCAATTATATAAGTCCCTGGATGCGTATGCTCTGACCCCCCAATGCCAGATACCATTTTTCCCATCTGTTTTTTCTTTATTTTCTCCATAAAAATAATAAGTACCGTCAATATATATTACGGAACCTCCATGCGCCTGTATCCTTTTCCCTTCTGTGTCCAGCCAAATCCTGCCAGGCCTGATACTTTTGTAAATCATGCCGACCTCCCTGTTGCAGCCGTAATCGCCTATATAGGTTTATTTTATTTTCTGCTTCTTTTTTTCTATATCAAATTATTCACTCTTTTCCTATATTTCTCACATAAAAAAGAGAGACGACATTCTCTGTTTTCTCCCTGTACTATACAACCACATATATACCAAATAGCTTCTCTTTTACCCGGATTGAAAGACCTGACATTCCTGTCTATCATTTCTCCTCCAGCAAGACAATAGTTACTGTGTTCCGGATCCAGAACTTAGATCCATATTCCTCTAACTTCTCGCTCCACACAATCGAAGGCATCAGAACATCCCGATAACTCTGGCAGGCAATGCCTGTAAAAATTTTTCTACCGCAATTACAACTTTCCCCTGGTAAGAGTTCTCTCCAAAAAACGGCCACAAACAAAAAGCCGGAGACTTCTTCCACCAGCAGAAGAAACCTCCAGCTTCCAGCAAACAAATCCATATGCCCTAATGCCGGTCAACAAAAATTATTTATACAAATAGCGAAACCAGATCATTGCCTTTATATCAGCCTGGAACATTGCCGGTGAATAATTTCCCACAAAAATACTTGTATATATCTGCTCTGTCCCCCCAATCATCAGGGCATAAAAGTAGTCATAAGCCCGCTCTATCAGGTTACCGGACTCATCCAAAACAACCATATCATTTTCTTCTTCGAATTGTTTTCTGTATTCTTCATCTTCCAGAAACATAGCCGAAATATCATTCCAGAGAACCTTCTTTATATGGGGCTTCCTTGCCACCAGCATGGCAATGAGTGAAATCCTTATAATGTTAGGATAGTAAAAGCTGCTTTCAATTTCCTGAACGGAATACGCTTCCACCGGCAGATTTTCTTTCATGATAACAAGCGCAGGTATCAGCAGCTGAAACATTTCAGAATACCCAAAGTCAATATCCAGATATTCGCCCCACCGCTCCATCAGCGAATCCATTTTCTCCACAATCAGGTCAGCTGCGTAGGAATCTGCCTCTAATTCCATCTGTTTTCTTTCTTCCTCATATCCCTCTGAAATATCTGTATGCGATGCTTCCTGATAAAAAAGGCCATATTTTTCTCTTAAATTTTTTATATGTCCCAGCTTATGATGCCCCAGTTCATGGTAGACAATAAAATGAATTGCCAGGCTTGCAATCATATATCCCACCGCTTCCCTGGTATAATCTCCGGAAATATCAACAGTCACCACAGAATTATTTTTTCCCTCCGTTCTCATTCCATGGTCATCCAAACTGATATTGTGATAGCATGCATCCATGTCCCCTACCTCTGGCAGGAACTCATCGCTCAGCATCATAATGCACGCATCGCAGAGCATCTTCTGAGTTGTTCCGGCATATAAAGCTATTATGGGCACTCCATCCTTTTCCATTGCACAGGCATTTATGTCTTCATCGTTGATGATTACAAAGCAGCCTTTGCCCAGAGCGGTTTCTACCTCTGACTGCAGCTCCAGTACAATATCTGCATCCAGAATACCATTTTTCTTAATAAGGAAAAAATCTTCAGGTGCCATGACGAGGGGTTCTGACTCATGTCCCACAAAAAAATCAGCCACCAGCTTCTCCTTATCCAAATCGTCCTTTATCACATCCGCATCCTCTGCATATTTTTTGGTTAAAATCTGTATTCCAGTGAATTTCCTGTCTGTTTGATAATGCTCTTCTCCAACAGTTTTTGCACGGTGGCTGTAAGCGTTTCTTCTGACAAACCGCATTTATCATACTGGCGGCATCCACATTCACGCGCATAATTGATACAGGGCAGTGAATCCCTCAACGTATATTTCCCTTCGTTAGGCAGAACAGCGTCTTCCTTTACGAAAAGCAAAACACACTTTTCCGTATCAGACAGCTTTCTGATTACATCAGCTGTAACACCAAAAAGGCCCAATATAAACGCTGCAAAACCCTCTGCAAAGGCAATATCCAATATAAGCCCTATAAACGCAATCGTTGTCACTTTCAGGTTTATGTAATAATTTGTTTTAGGTATCACAAACGCCATGCCGCTTCCCTGCTCCTGGGATCCTTTCCTGATCTCCAGAGTCTCGTCATCCTCTATCAGCTCACGAAAAACCGGCAGACTGCGGACAACTATTCTTACATCATCGGGATTTATGTAGTTTGACAATTCGCCAATAATCTCTTTTTCATCTCCATGAATCACAATTCGTTCCATAATGTTCTTTCCTTCCCCTTCCGGATCATCTGCCGTAAACACACAACACCGTGCATCAGCACCTGCTTTTTGATTCAGCCAGCACGTTTATTTCACTATATGTTTTTGCAAACTGCTCCATAAATGCTTCCACATTTTCCACTTTGGCAGGAATAGAGGTGGTAACCCTTTCTTTTTCCCCATACCTGCTATTTATTTATGATACAGTATAATCCATCTGCAGGAGAAAAGCTATCTGTAATTTTCTTCCTTACTGTCTGATTCTCTCCCGTATGCCTGCCGTCTGCCCCGATCCTGCGCCC
>ERZ777011.949-NODE-949-length-37513-cov-7.241951_pt1 | contig 37513 bp, 33 predicted proteins | sample MGYA00374964_ERZ777011 | MGnify/ENA primary metagenome ERZ777011 (study PRJEB29310, sample SAMD00008975) | mouse gut metagenome | study: EMG produced TPA metagenomics assembly of the Metagenome analysis of fecal microbiota from mouse which was promoted...
GGATGGAGAAGATTCAGTGTTCGGTTTTGAGGGTATGGATCCTCAAAAGAAGAAGGGAATAAGCAAAAAAGGTGTTCCCATATACGAAGGATAAAATATAAGGTACAAAAGATAAAAAAAAGAAGCATTTTGCTTCTTTTTTATTTTTTATGGTAGGCAATTCAGAAATGCTGTGGTATAATTGCTATAGGTTATATAGGATAAATCTATATTATTGCGAGGTGGAGTATGGATACAAAGATTTTATTAGAGAACGGAACGAATGAGCTGGAGGTTTTGGAATTTATTTTGGCCGGGAATTCATACGGGATCAATGTAGCAAAGGTAAAAGAGATTATTCCTTATCAGGCGGTAACGCCGGTGCCGAATGCTCATCCAAGCATAGAAGGAATCTTTATGCCGCGTGAAACGATGATTACAGCGATTGATTTAAAGAATTGTCTTCAGCGGGGCGAATACAGTCCATCGGGATTATTTATTATAACAAATTTCAATAAATTAGACATTGCTTTCCATGTAGACAATGTGGTAGGTATACATAGAGTATCTTGGAGAGACATTATTAAACCGGATGCTACGGTCAGCACGACCGAGGAGGGCATTTCAACCGGTATTATCAAATATGATGATAAGCTTATTATCATATTGGACTTTGAGAAGATCGTTTCCGATATTAACCCGGAAACAGGTTTGAAAATTACTGATATTGATGAGCTGGGAGAAAGACAGAGAAGCGATGTACCGATTTTGATTGCCGAAGACTCGGTGCTGCTTAATAAATTGATTGTGGACTCCCTGAAAAAAGCGGGATATCATAATCTGATCCATACGAAGAACGGACAGGAAGCATATGATGTGATTCAAGCATGTAAGGCGGAAGGCACATTGAAAGAGCATGTGCAGTGCCTCATTACGGATATCGAGATGCCGTTGATGGATGGTCACCGTCTGACAAAACTTGTAAAAGAAGACCCCGAAACAGCGGATATTCCAATCGTTATTTTCTCCTCTTTGGTGAATGAGGAAATGAAGAGAAAAGGCGTGGCACTTGGGGCGAATGCTCAGTTGTCGAAACCGGAAATTGGTAATCTGGTAAGAGTTGTTGACGATTTGACCAGATAAGTGATAGAAAAATGCAGAGAGCGTACCGGTTTCTGGTATGCTCTTCTTTTTAGCATAAAGCCACTTGCGAAGATAGGGACACCCCGTGAAATGCTTTGGCCATGTACGGGGCGAGGGAACGTGCCTAAAAGAAGTTGGGAGTCGACAGAGGAGAGATTATGCTGGCACAGGATATAAAAGATGCGGAACTTGTGTTGGTTGGTATCGGCAGTGAGATGCAGGTAAAGCTTCAGACATTAGAAAAGATTCCGGAATTTGCTGAAAAGCTTTCAGAGTTGGAGGCAGAACAGGGAAAAGAATGGCTGCGTCCATTTTTGATCCGGTATTTCTTGAAAAAAGAATATCATCCGCAGATCGTAAACGCATACGAGAGTTTAAAGAGATTACTGGAAGAGAAAAATTATTTTATAGTATCTTTGAGTTCAGATGATTTGATAAAAGAGACTGCTTTTAGAGAGGATAGGACCGTTATACCCTGTGGAACGTATCATGTCTTGCAGTGTGAAAATAATTGTGCCGGAAAACTCTTTCCGATAGAAGATGATTTCTGGATGAAGGTCCGCGGCTGGATTTTTGGGAAAGTTTCTCTGGCTGAGTTGAACGAGCCGAAATGTCCGGATTGCGGCGCGTCTCTTGTTATGAATCAATACGGCCAGACTGCCTATAACGAAGAGGGATATCTGAAAAACTGGCAGATTTATACAAAGTGGCTGCAGGGAACAGTGAACAGAAAGCTTTGCATTGTCGAACTGGGTGTAGGGATGGAATATCCCTCTATTATCAGATGGCCCTTTGAAAAAGTTTGCTTTTATAATCAAAAGTCTGTTTTTTGGAGAGTACACAGCAGTTTATGGCAATTGTCGGAAGAGATAAAGATGAGGGGGAAATCCGCCAAGGAGAATCCTATAATATTTTTAAATGAGCAGTAGAACCGTTTTTGGGGTGGGGATACAATATTTTTGAAAAAGTGTATATCAAAATATTTATCGATATTGGAGGAATGAAGAATGGGTTCTGATGAAGAACGCTTGGAAGAGATGTTAAAAGCTGTTCTGGAGGAAGAAAATAAGAGGACAGCGCAGAATACGCCGAATGTATCCGAAGAAGAGGATCTGCCGGAAATATCGGAGTTGTCGTTAGAAGATGTAACGGGGGAATTACCGGATCTGTCGGAAATATCGGAATTACCGATGGAAGATGTAACCGAGGAATTACCGGATCTGCCGGAAATATCGGAATTACCGATGGAAGATGTGACGGGGGAATTACCGGATCTGCCGGAAATACGGGAGTTGCCGCTAGAAGATGTGACTGAGGAATTACAGGATCTGCCGCTTGTTGATTTATCTGAAGACCTGCAGGATCTGCCGCTTGATGATTTGTCCGGAGAGCTATCGGAGATAGAAGATTTGCCGTTAGATGATTTTTCCGAGGAGATACCCGAAATACCGGAGCAGGATTTGGAGAAGGCAGAGGATCCCTCTGCAAAGGAAATGTCGGTGGATCCTTTGGAATTTCTAGCTATGTCAGAGGAGGAGATCGATAAAGTTCTGGAAAAGGAAGCTTCTTTGGATAAGACTTTTACCGGAAAGGCGCCGAGAGGAGAAATGCCTGAGGAGCCGAAAGAACAGGATGCATTATCCGATATTGAGGAAATGCTTCAGATGTCTGACGATCATGTCCTGATGGACGAAGAGGGAATGGGTAAAGGCATGTCTTCCGGAGGCGAAGCGCCGGAACAGGACTTTTCGAACGATGTTCCCGATGCGGAGGAAGAAATCAGGGAGGTATCCGACAACGGCAAGAAAAAGAAGAGCCCGAAAAAGAAAAGGGAAAAGAAGGTAAAGGAAAAGAAGAAAAAAGAGAGCGGAGAAAACAAAGAAAGTTTCGGAAAAAAATTTGCGGCTGTTTTTTTTGGTTCAGATGAGGAAGAACTGGAGGAAGAGCCGGTAAACGAGAAAAAGAAGGGAAAAGAAAAGTCCGCAGCGGACGGAGATGCAAAAGGAAAGAAGAAAAAGGAAAAAAAGCAAGCCCCGCCTAAGAAAGACAAAGAGAAAGATCCGGCCAAAGCAGCGAAAGAAAAGCTAAAGAAGGAGAAGCAGGCGGAGAAAGCAAAGTTAAAGGCTGCGAAAGCGGAGAAGGCGGAGAAGGAGAGAAGGGCGGCAAAGAAACTGCCCAAAAAGAGAGTCATCGTCTGGACGTTACTCTGTGCTTCCATCGGCGTCGGTATTTTGTTGATCAACAGCGTTGGTATGGCTGCTATCCAGATGACACAGGCGAGGAATGCTTTTTATGATAAGGATTTTGAAACTGCTTATAAATTGTTGAACGGAAGAGAACTCTCAGGGGAAGACCAGTTGATTTTTGGCCAGTCTTCTGCTGTGCTTCATCTGGAACATGCACAGGAGAATTACAAAAACCATCTGAAGATGAATAAGCCGGTCAAAGCGCTGGAGGATTTGTTGAAAGGTGTTGAGAAGTATCAGGGAGTGCTTTCTGCCGGTGGTGGTGAGTTGGTCACACCGGAACTGACAGCAGAGTATCAGAGACTATTGGAAATCCTTCAGGAGCAGTACGGGGTGTCGGAGGCTGGCGCAATAGAGATCAATGCGATTAAAACCGATTACGAGTACAGTCTGCAGTTGGAGGCGTTAGTAAACGGTGGGACCTATCAGAGCCAGTCGGAGATCCAAGAGCAGGAAGAGGAAGCGGCGCAGACATTACCGGAGCTTGAGGATATGCTTCCGGAAGAAGAGGAGTATCTGGATGGTAGCGGTGATTGATTACGATGCCGGTAATATAAAAAGTGTGCAGAAAGCGTTGGAACATCTCGGGGGACAGGTGAGCGTCACAAGAGACAGAGACGAGATTTTGGCGGCGGACAGAGTTATCCTGCCGGGGGTAGGGAACTTTGGCGATGCTATGGCAAAGATAAATAGTTTCGGACTTGATGCGGTGATAAGAGAGGCGGCGGAGAGAAAAACTCCTTTTCTGGGAATCTGTCTTGGTTTACAGCTCCTCTTTGAGGAGAGTGAGGAGAGTCCCGGGGTGAAAGGGCTTGGACTTCTGCCCGGCAAGATCATCCGCATCCCGAAGGCGGAAGGGCTTAAAGTGCCTCAGATCGGCTGGAATGCGCTGAAATACCCGTCTGAGGGGCGGTTGTTTCAGGGGGTGGCTGAGGGTTCATACGTCTATTTCGTGCATTCCTATTATTTGCAGGCGCAGGAGAAGGACATCGTGAAGGCGACAGTTGAGTATGGCGTGAGCGTGGAAGCTTCCGTGGAAAAAGAAAATATTTTTGCCTGCCAGTTCCATCCGGAGAAGAGTTCGGATGCAGGGCTGCAGATATTGAAGAATTTTCTGGAGATTTAAGCAAAAAGGGGATCTATGTATACAAAACGAATCATTCCCTGTCTGGACGTTAATCATGGCAGGGTGGTAAAGGGTGTCAATTTTGTTAATTTACGGGATGCAGGGGATCCGGTGGAGATCGCCGCGGCTTATGATAAAGCCGGTGCGGACGAGGTGGTATTTTTAGATATCACGGCCTCCTCTGATGCCAGAAAGACCGTTGTGGATATGGTGCGTAAAGTGGCGGAGCGGGTATTTATCCCGTTTACAGTGGGCGGCGGTATCCGGACGGTGGAGGATTTCAGGGAATTGCTGCGGGAGGGAGCTGACAAGATATCTGTCAACTCCGCAGCCATAGACAGGCCGGAACTGCTCAGTGAGGCGGCGGATAAATTCGGCAGCCAGTGCGTGGTGTTGGCGGTGGACGCCAAAAGGCGCGCAGACGGCAGCGGCTTTAATATCTACAAACACGGCGGGCGCATAGACATGGGCATAGATGCCGTTGAATGGGCGATGAAGGCGGAAAGACTTGGGGCTGGGGAAATATTGCTGACCAGCATGGACTGCGACGGTACAAAGGCCGGTTACGATATTGAACTTACAAGACAGGTGTCGGAAGCGGTATCCATTCCGGTGATCGCTTCCGGCGGAGCGGGAAGATCAGAGCACTTTTACGAAGCGCTGACTGCAGGAGGAGCGGAAGCGGCACTGGCGGCATCTTTGTTCCACTATAAAGAACTGGAGATCAGGCAGGTGAAAGAGTATCTGCGGGAGAGAGGCATAGCAGTGCGGCTGTAGCGTTACAGGAGGGGATAAAGATGGCAGCGATCAGTAACGACTGGTTGGAACCTTTGAAACCGGAATTTCAGAAAGAATATTACAGGAAGTTATTTCAGAGAGTGAGTGAAGAGTATAAGACAAAAAAGATATTTCCGGCTTCCGAAGATATTTTCAATGCTTTTCACCTGACACCGCTAAAGGATGTCAAAGTGGTGATTCTGGGGCAGGATCCCTACCACAATGACGGGCAGGCTCACGGGCTTTGCTTTTCGGTGAAGCCGGACGTGGAGATCCCTCCTTCCCTTGTGAATATTTATCAGGAATTGAATGATGATCTGGGGTGTGACATTCCGAATAACGGATATTTGGTAAAGTGGGCGAAGCAGGGAGTTTTGCTGCTAAACACAGTGTTGACGGTGCGCGCTCATGCTGCGAATTCTCATAGAGGGATCGGTTGGGAAGAATTTACGGATGCTTGTATCCGCATATGCAGCGAGCAGGATCGCCCCATGGTGTTTATTTTGTGGGGCAGACCTGCTCAGATGAAGAAGTCTATGCTGCATAATCCGAAGCATTTGATTTTAGAAGCGCCGCATCCCAGTCCGCTGTCGGCTTACCGCGGTTTTTTTGGAAGCAAGCCTTTCAGCAAGACGAACGAATATCTGAAAGCGAACGGTTTAGAACCTATTGACTGGCAGATTGAGAATGTATAGAGTTGAATTTTTTCTCAAGTTTCGTCAATAGCGCTTCAAACTGCTCTTTGGTTTCGGATTCTTTCCAGAGGCTGCAGCCTGTCTCAAATTCCGCCCACTGCCTTGTATAGACGAGGGTCAGGGGGCGTTTTTCTTCGGCCGTTTCATCCGCCAGTTTGAAATTGACGGCGCCTGCGTTTTCGACCAGAGAAAACAGGATGCAGGCGTTTTTTTGAAGCAGGTTTAATTCCTGCAGACGATCGAGGGATTCAGGGGCATATGCCTCTTTGTCTTTTTCAGACATCGTGAAAGTTATCGTCACTTCATAGGGCTCAGAGTCAGTCTGCAGTGCAAACTGTTTATAAGTCATATCCTCCGGGAAGTACAGATTGTAGATGATATTTCCCACGGCGGAATTGTTTCCGATATATTTAGTCCGCCATGAATAAAGAGTATCTGCAGAGTTTATAGGATCTGCAGAGAGCAGTTTTTCCTTGGGGTCGGTTAAAAGGCAGAAAGCAGCCGCCGCACACAGAAGGACAGCGGCTAATAACAGGGCGGGGACGGGTCTTTTCCAAGTTTTTGCGCGGGTAATCCGCTCTTTTAAATCCACTTCGCCGAAAGCCAGCGGGGAGATGATTTTTCCGGTACCTTCTCTTTTATCATAGCCGATCAGTGAAAGGAGATAACTCTTTTTTGCCTCATCGGTGTAATTTCGGAGCACTCTTTCATCGCAGGCAAGTTCGATATCCCGGCACAACAGGATATAGGCAGCCCACAACAGCGGGTGAAACCAGTAGATGGAGAGCAGGCAGAAAGCGAAGGCCTTTACCAGATGATCCTTTCTGGAGATATGGGCCTTTTCGTGGGCCAGCACATGGGAGAGAGCTTCTTTATCTAAATGGAACGGAATATAGATCCGGGGCTTTATAAGACCGAGGATAAAGGGAGAGGATACAAAATCACTCTGCCAAATATTGTCCTGCAGCAGCACAGCAGTCCGCATCCGGGCGCGCAGGCGAAGATAACTGGATATCAGGTAGAAAAACATCACGAACATACCGGCAAGCCATACATAGACGGCTGCGTGAAGTATGATAACCATCGCCTCTGTGCCGGACATCCCTGTGGAAATCCGGGAAAAGGAAATTTTAACAGCGGGGTTGATCATGCGGTCCACCGTGGCGATACCGCTGTTTATTTCAGGAAGTTCCCCTGCCCGCAGTGATGTGGGAATCGTTTCGGCGCTGGGGATCAGACTGAAAACACTTTCTATGGAAAACGGAAACAGAAGCCTGAAGCCAACGAATCCCCAAAGCATACAGGTAAACTGCTTTGGCATTTTTTTGAGCAAAAGCCGAAGCAGCATGACGGCAATGACGATCCAGCCGGCGGTGATGCTCATGTTTATAAGTTTCAAAAAATTTATAAATATGGTTGTCATTCAGCTATTCCCCGCTTTCTATCAGCTTTTTCAGCTCGTCCATCTTTTCCTCCGACAGCTTTTTATGCCGGCAAAAGGCGGCGATAAAGGCAGGGAGAGATCCCTCGAATTTTTTTTCGATGAGTTCTTCCATTTCAGCTTCCTGTATTTCATCTTTGGAGACTAAGGAGGTGACGATGGTATTTTCGTTCTTGAGAATACCGCGTTCAGAAAGACGCTTTATCACAGTGTAAGTGGTTGTGGATTTCCAGCCCAGATATTTTTCGCAGAGTTTTACCAGTTCCTTGCTCTTTATCGGTTCGTGCTCCCAAAGGATCAGGCAGAAACGGTATTCACTCTCAAAGATTTTCGGTGTGTCCATAAAAAAACTCCTTTACTCTAATGTATTAGATTGATTTTAGTCTAACACATTAGAGTGAAGGGGTCAAGAGAAAAATTGTGTGTCATTCATATTCCGCAATATCGCAGATCAGTTTTTCGGTATCCTCCCAGCCAAGACAGGGATCGGTGATGGATTTTCCGTAGATTCCGCCGCCGATCTTCTGACAGCCCTCTTCCAGATAACTCTCCACCATTACGCCTTTGACAAGTTTATGGATATCGGGATTCAGCTTTCTGCTGTGCAGCACTTCCTTCACGATGCGGATCTGCTGCCGGAACTGCTTGTTGGAGTTATTGTGGTTGGAGTCGATGATGCAGGCAGGGTTGACTAAATCCCGCTCGGCATATAATTCCAACAGGTTGTTCAAGTCTTCATAGTGATAGTTCGGAATGCTCCGGCCGTATTTGTTGACTGAGCCGCGCAGCACAGTGTGAGCCAGCTCGTTGCCGTTTGTCTTTACGGCCCAGCCCCTGTAGATGAAAGAGTGAGGGTGCTGCGCAGCGTAGACGGAGTTGAGCATGATCGAGAAATCGCCGCTGGTGGGGTTTTTCATCCCGGCGGGCACATCGAAACCACTGACGGTCAGTCGGTGCTGCTGATCCTCCACAGAACGGGCGCCGATGGCCACATAGGAGAGGATGTCGGAGACATAGCCCCAGTTTTCGGGGTAGAGCATCTCGTCAGCGCAGGTCAGACCGGACTCCGTGATGGCGCGGATATGCATTTTCCGCATGGCAATGATGCCCGCCAGAAAGTCCTCACGTTTGCTGGGATCCGGCTGATGGATGATGCCCTTGTAGCCGTCTCCGGTAGTACGGGGCTTATTTGTATAGATTCTCGGAATCAGGATCAGTCTGTCTTTTACCTTCTCATTCAGCGCGGCAAGTCTGGTTACATATTCACAGACAGAGTTTTCATTGTCCGCGGAGCAGGGGCCGATAATGACCAAAAATTTATCGCTGTCCCCGGTGATGACTGCGCGGATCTCGGAATCTCTGATGCGTTTTAATTCAATAAGTTTGGCGGGAAGAGGGTATTGTTCCCTGATCTCCTCCGGTGTAGGCAGCAGCTTTATAAATTCAAATGACATATCTGCACTCCTTTGTATAAGATAGTAAAACCGTTCCTATTATACATGATTGTGTATAAAGACGCAATGATTTTAGTTAGGAGCGAGCACCTGTTCACATTTTTAAATACCGTCTCAGTGCAAAAACCTGCAGAGCGGATAACAGGATCTGGCTTGCCAGAAGCGCCCAGAGATACCCTTTTATGCCGACGTTAGGAATGGCGGCAAAAACGAAGGCGAGTCTTAAAAGAAGGCTTGCCACGCTGTAGAAGAAGGAGCGTATGGTCTTGCCTAGCCCGTGCAGAATACTGGAGAGGGTGGAGTTCATATAGAGAAACGGGCACATGAAGCCCAGAGTCTGTAAGTAGCTGCCGGCTTTGTCGTGATGAAATACGAACCTGCCGAGCACAGGGCCAAAAAATAGGAAGAAGATAAGGCAGGCAAATCCGAGTAACAGGCAGTAATGTACCGACCGGCGGACAGCTTTTGCAATGGTATACTCCTGATGCAGAGCCTGTGCTTCGGAGACGGTGGGCAGCAGCATTACGGCGATGGAACCCGTCAGGGCTGTCGGAAATAGAATAAAAGGAAGCGACATGCCTGTCAGGATACCGTATTCGCTGAGGGCAGCCGCGTTGTCCATACCGAACATGCGAAGCCTTTCGGGAATTGCAATGGCCTCAATGCTCTGCAAAAAGTTCTGGATGACGCGGCCTGCGGACAGGGGGATCGCCAACATGAAAAGCTCCGGAAAGAGCGAGAGGATGGAAAACGCGTTTTTCGGTGTGGAAAATTCACCGCTTAAACCGGTGAGACTGCTTTCTTTTTGGAAACAGCGCCATAAATATAGAAGGGAAAGAATCGCAGAGGTAATTTCTCCGATGACCATGCCGGTGACGGCGAGAGAAATATCGGGTGCTTTGCCCGTCCCTTCGGTCAAATGGGTGTTACAGAGAAGAAGAACGCTGCCCACCCGCACAAACTGTTCAAATAACTGGCTGAGGGCCGGAAAACCGGCGGATTTTTTGCCGTAAAAATAGCCGCTTACGCAACTGTGAATGCTGGAGACCGGAAAGGAGAGCGCCAGAATTTTCAAAAGCGGCGCGCACCGCATTTCCAAGAGAAAGCGGGATGCAATCTCTTCACTGTAAAAATAGACAAAGAAAGAGATACCGAGAGAGAAGGAGAGCGATAAAAGCATACCTGCAGCAAGGACGTTAAAACTTCTGAGATCTCCCGAAGCGGAGATTGTCTTTTTGCGATTTTTGGTGATGGTGCCTGCGGAACTTTTTACCGCGCCTGCGGTGGCTGTGATCCGGGAGACGGCGGTCTGGAAACCGGCTACGGATACCGAATAGGCTAAAGCCATGACAGGACCGATCAGCTGATAGATACCCATATTTTCCGCGCCGAAGGTGCGGGATAAAAAGATACGGTAAAAAAAGCCGATGATCCGGCTGATAATACCGGCTGCGGTAAGCAGCAGAGCGCCGCTTAAAACACGGCTTTTTCCGATTCTGTTGGTTATATAGGAAAAAAAAGAGGATGTTTTCATAAAAATTCCCCCGGCATAAACGCGGATAACTCTGTTAAATATATGCGGCAGTCCTTTCTAAAATAATTATAAAATTGAATATTTCCGAGAGATGGAAGAAAACAATAGAAAATGATAGATTATTAAAGAAAACAAAAGATAAGTAAAGAAAATAAGCTTTGTTTGGAGTTGCAAAGCAAAACAGATAAAACTAATATATGTTTTAGTTCTTAGCACTCGATTGAAATGAGTGCTAACAAAATAGGCATAACCGCAAAAGTTGCGGAACATTGAAGGAGGTTTTACTATGAAGTTAGTTCCATTAGGCGACAGAGTTGTATTAAAACAGTTGGCAGCAGAAGAGACAACCAAATCCGGCATTGTACTGCCCGGTCAGGAGAAAGAGAAGCCGCAGCAGGCTGAGGTGATCGCGGTAGGTCCCGGCACGGAAGATGTGAAGATGGAAGTTGCGGTGGGCGACCAGATCATTTATTCCAAATACTCAGGAACGGAAGTAAAGTTAGAGGAAGAGAAATATATTATTGTAAAGCAGGAAGATATTCTGGCAGTGATTAAATAAGAGGAGGCGTAAACTATTATGGCAAAGGAAATCAAATATGGAGCAGAGGCAAGAAAAGCTTTGGAAGCAGGCGTCAATAAACTGGCGGATACTGTCAGCGTAACGCTGGGACCCAAGGGAAGGAATGTTGTTTTAGATAAGTCTTACGGCGCTCCGCTTATCACAAACGACGGTGTAACCATCGCAAAGGAGATCGAACTGGAAGACGCTTTTGAGAACATGGGCGCACAGCTTGTAAAGGAAGTGGCAACCAAGACAAACGATGTGGCAGGTGACGGTACTACGACGGCAACTGTATTGGCACAGGCTATGATCAGCGCGGGCATGAAGAATCTGGCAGCAGGCGCTAACCCGATGATCCTGAGAAAGGGAATGAAGAAGGCAACAGAGTGCGCTGTGGAAGCAATCAAAGACATGAGCGCGAAAGTGACAGGCAGAGACCAGATCGCCAAAGTGGCAGCTATTTCCGCAAGTGACGAGGCAGTGGGCGAGATGGTTGCAGAGGCAATGGAGAAGGTTTCCAGAGACGGCGTTATCACCATCGAAGAGTCAAAGACTATGCTGACAGAGTTGGATCTGGTGGAAGGTATGCAGTTTGACAGAGGCTATATCTCCGCTTATATGTGCTCCGATATGGATAAGATGGAAGCGGTTCTGGACGATCCCTTCATTTTGATCACAGATAAAAAGATCAGCAATATTCAGGATATCCTTCCTGTTTTAGAGCAGATCGTGCAGTCCGGCGCAAAGCTTTTGATTATTGCGGAGGATGTGGAAGGCGAAGCGCTCACCACATTGATCGTGAACAAACTGCGCGGCACATTCAACGTAGTCGCTGTAAAGGCTCCGGGCTACGGTGACAGAAGAAAAGCAATGCTCGAGGATATTGCGATCCTTACAGGCGGTCAGGTGATCAGCTCTGAGCTTGGTCTGGAACTGAAGGATGCTACGATGGATATGCTTGGACGCGCTAAATCCGTTAAAGTACAGAAGGAAAATACAGTGATCGTAGACGGCTGCGGCGAGAAAGATGCCATCAGCGCAAGAATTGGTCAGATCAAAGGCCAGATCGAAGAAACCACTTCTGATTTCGACAGAGAAAAATTGCAGGAGAGACTTGCAAAACTTTCCGGCGGCGTAGCTGTGATCCGTGTGGGCGCGGCTACAGAGACAGAGATGAAAGAAGCAAAACTCCGCATGGAGGATGCTCTGAACGCAACAAGAGCGGCTGTGGAAGAGGGCGTTATCGCAGGCGGCGGATCCGCTTATATCCACGCTTCCAAGAAAGTTGCTGCGATGGCGGAGAGTCTGGCAGGGGATGAGAAGACCGGCGCTCAGATCGTGCTGAAAGCACTGGAAGCTCCTCTGTATCATATCGCTATGAACGCAGGGCTGGAAGGCTCCGTGATCATCAATAAGGTATACGAGGCTGAAGCAGGTATCGGTTACGATGTGCTGAAAGACGCGTATGTTGATATGGTGGAAGGCGGTATCCTTGATCCCGCGAAGGTGACAAGAAGCGCACTGCAGAACGCAACCAGCGTTGCAAGCACTTTCCTGACCACAGAATCCGCAGTGGCAAACATTAAAGAAGAAGCTCCTGCAATGCCCGCAGGCGGCATGGGCGGAATGATGTAATTATCCAAGCCATGCATCAATAGAAAAGGAAAAGCCCGGCGCAAGTTTGCTTGCAAAGGGCTTTTTGCTTTTCTATTTGTTGGGGGGCAAACTTTGTGTATCCACAAACAGGCACGATTAACATTGTAAAAGCTTGAAATTTGTGATATACCGTGTTTAAGTAAAATTTTTGTTTGACTTTCTGTTTAAAATTGTGTATTTCCTTAAAAAAGATTATAATGATGACAGAAAGTTCGAATTTGAGGGATATTATAAATATAATCCGGTATACCTATACGGAAAGGATTCGACATGAACGACCAATTCTCCCGCACTGTATCAATCCTCGGAGAAGCAGCGCTGCAAAGGCTCTCCTCCTGTCACGTCGCTATCTTTGGCCTCGGAGGCGTGGGAGGCTATGCGGCGGAGGCTTTAGTTCGCAGCGGCATCGGCAGGTTTGATCTGATCGACCATGATAAAGTGGATATTACAAACTTAAACCGCCAGATCATTGCCACCCACAAAACAGTCGGCAGGGATAAAGCAGAAGTGATGAGAGAACGCATGCTGGACATTAATCCCGATGCCGATATCATGATTCATCCTTGTTTCTTCCTGCCCGAAAATGCGGATGACTTTGACTTTAAGAAATATGATTATGTAGTGGATGCCGTCGATACCGTGACAGCCAAAATGGAACTGGCGCTGCGTTCACAGGCGGCGGGGGTTCCGATTATCAGTAGTATGGGAACCGGAAACAAGTTAAATCCGGCCATGTTGGAGGTGGAGGATCTTTACAAAACTTCCGTCTGCCCCCTTGCCAGAGTGATGCGCCGTGAACTGAAAAAGCGGGGCATAGAAAAGCTGAAGGTGGTATATTCCAGAGAGGAACCTTTCAGAACCTATGAAAGAACGCCCGGCAGCACAGCTTTTGTACCGCCTGCGGCAGGACTTTTGATCGCTTCAGAAGTGGTGAAAGACCTGACGGAAAAGCCTTTTTAAGATACGGAATAAGGAGGTATGGCGGATATGATTGAAGTGTTGTTTGGCGAGAGTGAAGCAGGCAGTAAGCCTATCCCCATTTTTGGCATTCCCTGCGGTAAAAGCTTATAGACAATATCATGGCGATAGTCCAGCCGATAGGCCATGCGAACCAGATTCCCAGAGAGGAACCTGTCAGGCCGGACAGGATAAAGGCCAGAATAACGCGGAGAGCCAGATCTGTAAAGGTGGCTGCCATAAATTTTCCCATAGCGCCGATGCCTCGCAAAATGCCGTCCGCCGCCAGCTTGGCTGATACCACAAAGTAGAAGGGAGCGAGGATCCAGAGAAACTGTCTGCCTGTCATCAGCGCAGCGGCTGAATCCTGTTTCATAAACAGAAGAAGCAGATATTTACCGAAAAAGATATAGAAAAGGCAAAATGGTGCACACAGAGACCATATCAGTTTTAAGCCGCCGCGAAAGCCCTCACGGATTCTGCCAAATTTGTGAGCACCGAGATTTTGGGCGGTGAAGTTGGAGATGCCGTTGCCGATGGTCGTGAAGGAAGTGATCATAAGGTTATTCAATTTTACGGCAGCGGAGTAGCCGGCCATAACGGAAGCGCCGAAGCCATTGATAATACTTTGGATCATAATGTTCCCGACGGAGACAAAGCTCTGCTGCAAGATGCTGGGGACGGCAATGACCAGAATTTTTTTCAGAATATCAAAGTCGAAGACGGCAGGCTTTTTGGAGACAGGGATCTGCCGCAGTCTTTTCCATACGGCAATAACGGCCAGAATGCAGCTGATGCCCTGACAGAGAAAAGTCGCCCACGCCACACCGGCAACGCCCATATGAAAGGCCTGTACAAACAGGATATCCACGGCTATGTTGGCGGTGGAGGACACTGCCAAAAAATAAAACGGGGTTTTGGAGTCACCTAAAGCGGAGAAGATGCCGGTTGCAATATTGTAGAAAAATACGAAGGGCAGTCCCCACACATAAATGTCCAGATACAGGGCAGAATCGAAGAATACGTCCGCCGGCGTCCTGATCAGCCGCAGCAGGGGGTCACAGCCAAGAATCCCGCACAGCATCAAGAGGAGGCAGAGGACAGCGCTGAAAAGGCAGGCGGTAGTTACCGTGGTTTTCAGTCTTCCGTAGTCCTTTGCGCCGAACATTTGTGAGACGATCACAGAACAGCCCATATTGCAGCCGAAAGCGAAGGCGATAAAGATCAAAGTGATTTCGTAGCTGTTACCAACAGCGGCCAGAGCGTTCTCACCGATGAATTTACCCGCGACCAGAGAGTCCGCTATATTGTAGAGCTGCTGAAAGACGATGCTGCCAAAGAGCGGCAGGCAGAATTTCCGCAGTACGGTTTCAGGTTTTCCGATGGTCAGATCTTTATTCATAATGTGAGTCCTCTGTGCTTTATTTAATATTTGGGTGTTGACCCTAAGGGTTTATTATAGCACATCTTGTTTAAAGTGAAGTACTAAAAAATATTTTGTTTTACGGAGGGAATGTATGCTGTATCATTACACTGATTTTGCAGCTTTTGACGGTATTATCCGGTGTGCGGAACTGAGATTGAATAATATTTTGAATATGAACGATACCTCTGAGATGAGGTTTTTCATGAACGGCATATGCCATGCGGTTGTTGAAAAGCTGGAAGCGGGGGGCGAGGGAGAAAAGAGCCGTCTGATAGAGAAATTTTTCCGAAAAGAACTGGAGGAGGAATTCCGCTATTCGGCCTATGCCGCTTGTTTTTCCAAATACCGGGATGACGCAGCGCAGTGGGAGCGGTACGGGCATCTGGGGCAGGGCGTGTGTATTGCTTTTCATGAAAATCTGATGCAGAAGATGACCGGCGGGGCCGTGTCGCTGCAGACCGTATACTATCAGAAGGATATGCGGGAACACAGGCTTGTGGACGAGTTTTATGATCTGATAATGAAGGGCGAGAAGTTTTCGGAAATACAGCAGGAACTGCGGGGAATCATGAACGAAGCATGGGTACAGTCGGCGGCCTTCAAACACCCTTCTTTTACCAGAGAGAAGGAGCGAAGGTTAGTTATTACTCCGTTTATATTGAATGAATTCGCGGTGGAGCCCAAATATCATGTATCCGCCGGGCGGATCAAGAAATATTATCCTCTGGATCTGAACAGGATGTGCGGGAGACTTGGACTGCACAGGTCAGAATTGATCGGGGAGATCATCGTCGGACCGACATCTTCTCAGTCGATACCGATTTTGCAGGATTATCTGGTGGACTGCGGGCTGAATGCGCTGAAGGACCGGATCAGCATGTCAGACTGCCCGCTGCGAAAGCCCACATCATGAATCGTTACTAAAAAAGCAGATGAAGTGTCTGCTTTTTTTGTGAGAAATGATACTATGCATTTCACAAAAATATGATTATACTCGTAGTTGATTTTTGAGAAAAAAAACGGAGGATTAGAGATGGGACAGAACAAGACAAGGGATCTGACGACAGGTTCACCGATGAAACTGATTCTGGGATTTGCAACGCCGCTTTTGTTCGGTTTTCTGTTTCAACAGTTTTACAGCGTGGTGGACACGGTCATCGTAGGGCAGTTTCTGGGGGTCAAGGCGCTTGCAGGAGTAGGGGCGACAGGTTCTCTCAATTTTATGATCATCGGTTTTTGTATGGGCGTGTGCAATGGATTTGCTATCCCTGTGGCCCATAAATTCGGGGCGAAGGACTATTCCGGCATGCGGCAGGTCATCGCAAACAGCGTGTGGCTTTCCGGTGTTTTTGCCGTGATTATGACGGCGGCAGTAGTGGCTCTTTGCAAAAATATTTTGGTGTGGATGAACACGCCGGGCGATATTTTTGAATATGCATACATATATATATTGATCATATTCTGGGGGATTCCTGCTTCCTATCTGTATAATCTGTTATCAGGAATCATCCGTTCTCTGGGGGATTCCAGAACGCCCCTTTTGTTTTTGCTGATTTCATCCGTGCTGAATATCGTGCTGGATCTGCTGTGTATTTTGACTTTTCAGATGGGAATCGCGGGAGCAGCGGCAGCTACGGTGGTATCCCAACTTGTATCCGGAGTGCTGTGCCTGTTCTATATGAAGAAGAAATTTGACATTTTGGAGATCACAAAGGAAGAGTGGAAAGTGGATACAGGCCACATGAAGGTGTTATGCGGTATGGGGGTTCCGATGGGGCTGCAGTATTCCATCACGGCGATCGGTTCCGTTATTTTGCAGACTTCCGTCAATTCGTTGGGGTCTGTGGCGGTGGCGGCGGTCACGGCGGCGGGGAAGGTCAGCCTGTTTTTCTGTTGTCCTTTCGACGCACTGGGGGCTACGATGGCTACCTACGGCGGACAGAATGTGGGAGCAAAGAAACTTGACAGGTTGGGAAAAGGGCTGCGCGCCTGCAGTATTTTGGGAATCGTCTATGCACTGATCGCTTTCGGGGTGCTGTATGTATTCGGAGATAACTTTGTGGGGCTTTTTGTGAAGGAAGAGGGAGCGGACGTCATAGAGGGAGCGAGGCAGATGCTGCTCGTCGTGAGCGCATTCTTTATTCCGCTTGCTTTTGTAAATATTATACGGTTTTTGATACAGGGCGTAGGATTCAGCGCTTTCGCGGTGTTGGCGGGGGTGTGCGAGATGGCGGCAAGGGCTTTGGCAGGTCTTTTTCTGGTGCCTTCTGTGGGATTCATGGGCGCCTGCCTTGCCAGCCCCCTTGCATGGATTTTTGCGGATGCGTTTTTGGTTCCGGCATACATTCATGTGAGAAGAAAGTTGGACAGGATGATGGCGATAGAAGGATAAATAGAAGGATAAATTTCAGATTTTGCTATACAACTGTCATATTGTTTTGTATAATAGAACAAAAAAATGAGGAGCGGTTTACTGATGAGACAAGATTTGATCGTTATTTTGGATTTGGGAAGTACGCAGAATACTGTAATTGCCCGTGAAATACGGGAACACGGTGTATATAGTGAGATTTATCCGCATGACATTACGGCGCAGGAGATACAGGCGCTTGAGAATGTGAAAGGCATTATATTGAACGGCGGAGAGAATCGTATTGTAGACGGACAGGCCGTAGAGATCAGAGAGGAACTGTATGATTTGGGATATCCGATGATATCGGTGGATTATCCGCAGTCGAAATGCGGGAAGCGCTTTGACAAGCTTCCGTCGGGAGATGAGTTGAAGACGTTTCTGTTTGAGGAGTGCAAAGCTCAGGCAAACTGGAACATGAAAAATTTTATTGAGGATCAGGTGGAACTTATTCGCCGTCAGGTAGGTGACCGCAAGGTGCTGCTTGCGCTTTCCGGCGGCGTGGACTCCTCCGTGGTGGCAGCCCTGCTGATCAAAGCCATCGGCAAACAGCTTGTCTGTGTGCACGTCAATCATGGTCTGATGCGTAAAAATGAGTCGGAGAGCGTGGTAAAAGTCTTTCGGGACGAGCTTCATGCAAACCTGATCTATGTGGATGCTGTGGAGCGTTTTCTGGGCAAGCTGGAAAACGTATCCGATCCGGAGAAAAAGCGGAAGATCATAGGCGCGGAATTTATCCGTGTGTTTGAGGAAGAGGCCGGAAAGCTGGAAGGAATCGATTTTCTGGGACAGGGAACTATTTATCCGGATATCATCGAAAGCGGGACGAAGACGGCAAAAATGGTAAAATCCCACCACAATGTAGGGGGATTGCCGGAGGATCTGAAGTTTGAACTGGTGGAACCGTTGAAGCAGCTTTTCAAAGATGAAGTGCGCGCCTGCGGTGTGGAATTGGGACTGCCTCATGATATGGTTTATCGTCAGCCCTTCCCGGGGCCGGGGCTTGGCGTTAGATGCCTGGGAGCTATCACAAGAGACAGACTGGAGGCGGTTCGTGAGTCCGATGCGATTTTGCGGGAAGAGTTTGCGAAGGAAGGACTGGATAGAACGGTATGGCAGTATTTTACCGTAGTGCCGGATTTCAAATCTGTGGGTATGAAAAATAATGCGCGGGTGTTTGAGTATATGGTGATCATCCGGGCAGTCAATACCATAGATGCGATGACGGCATCTGTTGAAAAACTTGATTGGGCAGTGCTTGAACGGGTGACAAATAGGATCCTCGCGGAGGTGGAGAATGTGAACCGCGTCTGCTATGACATGAGTCCGAAACCGCCTGCAACGATTGAGTTCGAATAGTCTGAGGTGAGCCGCGGAGCCAGTAAAATCAAGGCTTTGCGGCTCTTTTCCTCGTTTTATTGCATTACGATTGCATTTTTTATTTCACTTCTTTGTGATAGGCTGCGGTGTGCTGGTTGCTCGTATAGTCTGCAACGCTTTGCGTGGCGGGCGTATACTGCAGTACCCCGGTCAGCTTATTGGCAACTTCAAGATTGGTGTTAGGATACAGATGACCATAGGTTCCCAGGGTTGTCTGTATTTTTTCATGTCCCAGGCGCTCTTTGATCAACAGGGGATTTTCGCCCATGCTGATGAGCAGGGAGGCGTGGGAATGCCTCAGTGCATGGATGTAAGTGTAACAACCGGGAAAAAATATAATTCTCCTAAAGGAAACTGGAAGAATCACTTACACCCGGTTACAAATAAATATTGTGAAATGTTAGGGGTGGAAATTGTGCCGGCAGAGTATGCAAAAAATCTTATGAATATGTCCAAAGAGAAGTGGGAGTATGAGCAGAGCTTCAAGGATTATATTTTAAATGATGCAAAGCTTTGTCTTTCTTATGCCGGCAGTCTGGAGCATTTTATTTTTCTGATGAAACGGATGGGATATGAGTTTAAGGGCAAGGATTATTTGAGCGTGAAAATACCCGGAATGAAACTATATCATCAATTGGATAAAATGGACGACATTTTTTCAAAGGAAGAGTTGTCTGTGATTTTAAAGTATGGCTATGGTCAGTATTACCGAAAGTATCAGACGAAAGGCATTCTGTATGTGAAACAGGCAAATCTTACACCGTTGCGGTAAAAGTATTATGCGAAAATGTATCGCTTGGAATTGATAGAAAAGAAGTGCTATCAATGCCATTCTGCGGAGCTTGCAAAGGAGATAAAACGAATGCAGTTTTTGCAGGAGCAGTACCTTTTTATTTGTAAGAACGAAATTTCAAGCAATGCTGATCTTATACGATTGAAAATTGAGGTAAATCAGACTTTGGAAGATGTGGGTAACAGGCAGAAAGAAATTTATAGGGACCGTTCTATCCGTAAAAGGAAATGCAAGACTGTGGAAGACTTCAAGGAATACCAGATTTGGAATTTGGAAAGTGCTAATGAGCTTGATGGGCTTAAGGCAGAGAAGAAGCAGGCGAAAAATGACATTCGCATGATAAATGCCTGTATGAGTGAAAATCTATATACAGCGTTTGGTTATGTAGATGAAATGGAGAAGCTTGATTATGGTGCGAAAGATGTGCTGCCTGTCATGTATGATTACCAAAAGAGGGATATTGCTGAGGAGTGTTTGAGATTGTGGAGAGTATGGATAGGGTAGCGGTAGACATGGCAGAGACAGGGCAGGATGTAGCTAATATATCGAAAGACAGTTGTGCTGTGGGAGTGGTATCGGCAAATGCTTCAACAGATAATATGATTGAGAAATTGACAACAGAGCAATTATTATATGAAGATTTTGGCGAGGAACTTATGCTAAGTTTTCATAATGACCACAACGATAACGATTTGCGTTATATTGAAGCTGGAAATAGTTTTGAACTTCCTACTGATATGGAAAAAAGGAAATATAATACCGAAAGCTATGAGGTATTTGAAGATACTCATGATGTGTCAGAAAAAATAGCGGAAGATGTTGCTAAAAATAGTAGAATCGGAATTGATGTGAGTATAGCGGATGATGATATCGCCAAGACTGCTGAATTAACTGTTGAGGAGCAGGCAGAGCAGATAGCAACAGCAATTCAGAAGTATTACAAATCGTATGATTATCTGACGGCAGAGAATAAGGCAAGGTTGTTTGATTTTAGAATTGATGATAACAGTTATAATTTGCAATTGCATGTCGGAGTATTGAAGAAGCTTGGTATTCATATGTACGGAAGTAATATATTTGAAGATTATCAGAGTATCTATGGGGAAACGATGAAGAAGGTTGAAAAGCAAAATTCGGAGTGTGAGAGAAGATATTATAATAAGGAATGGGAGAGAGAAAAGGGGAGGTAACCTATCTCTCTCCATATGATTACAAAATGTGATGTGATAGTGAAGCTTTTTTTGCTTCATAACAACTAATAAATACCACTAAATCATATTAAAACATAAAATTTCGGTTGAGAAAAGAGAACTTGTGTATTATAATGATACATATTAGGGTAATTATGCTCATTTCTAGAAAGCGGAGGAAAAATAATGTCAGAAATGAATGAAAAATGGTCAAGTCTAGAAGAGACAGCAGAATACTTGGGTGTCACTAAAGATACGATAAGAAGTTGGATAAAAAAGACGGATATTCCGGCTCATAAAGTAGGAAGACTTTGGAAGTTTAAGTTTTCAGAAGTTGATGAATGGGTTAAAAGCGGAAAGAGTGCGCTGTAGAGTGAAAGGTAGATAAAATATGAGAACATTAGTTAAATATAGAGGTGGAAAAAGTCGAGAACTTCCGGAGTTTAGGCAGTATATTCCTAATGAATATGAAAGATATATTGAACCATTTTTGGGCGGCGGTGCAGTGTTTTTTGATCTAGAGCCAGACCGTGCAATTGTAAATGACATTAATGCAAAACTTATGAATTTTTATGATGAAGTAAGAAATAATTATGATGAACTTGTTGCGGAGTTAGGAGAACTTCAGCTGATATATGATGAAAATCAAGCGACATATAGAAGAGAAAAGTTGTTGTTACCAGATGTTAGGGTCGAAAACAGAAATGAAGAGTTATACTATAGGATAAGAAATATGTTTAACGGATTGATGGATAGAGAGTATTTAGAAGGAACGATTTACTATTTTATCAATAAGACAGCATATTCGGGTATGATACGTTATAACAAAAATGGGGAATATAATGTACCATTCGGTAGATATGTAAATTTTAATACACAGATAGTTACTCAAGAACATAGTCGTTTACTACAACAGGCGGAGTTGTTTAATGTGGACTATGAAAATATATTTGAAATGGCTGGAGATAGAGATTTTATGTTCTTAGATCCGCCATATGATTGTATATTTAATGACTATGGTAATATAGATATGCAAAATGGATTTGATGAAGAAGAGCATCGTAGGTTAGCAAATAATTTTAGAAATTTACAGTGTAGAGCTATGATGATTTTAGGAAGAACACCGTTAACTGAGGAACTTTACGGAGGCTTAATACGATATCAGTATCCTAAGAGATATGCAGTAAATATAAAAAATCGATTTAACGCAGAAGCTATGCATATTGTGGTGACAAATTATTAACCAAAAGGAGAGGAAACATATGGCTATGACATCTACAAAGATTATCAGAGGTTTCATTGATGCAAATATTAAAGAATTTGATAGAACGTTATTAGAAACAAAAAGTGAATATATCGGGAAATTAGATAATAAAAATACAGATATTGTTGCACTGCCTTCGGGAGAAGCAGTGGTGGTAGGCTATGTGGATATTAGTATAACTGGAACTGATAGAGCAAAGCCACAAATTCGTGTATTTATGGACAAAACAAGAGAGGCTTATCAATATGCTAAGGATAATCAGAAAAAATTTTTCTTATTAACAATTTTTTCGAAAGAAAACGCAATGGCTAAGAATATTGTTAATTTCGATCCACATGATTATATTTTGGCTATAGAAACAAATATTGACAATGAGACTTCGAGAAGAGATTTGAGAAGTATGTTTGATTATTTGGATTCTTATATTGCGAAAGGAAAAGATAGTGATTTTGTTAGATGTGCCAATGGATGTCATCAGTCCGGAATATATCAAGCAGCGTTCATTAAGATTAAAGAAAATGGTGTTGATAAGCCGGATACGCTTATAAATTACATTACATATTTTGATAGTAGACCCTATATGAACAGCATAACAGATGTTGTACCCGTGGAACAGAAAATAGATGATGATGTATACAATCGTATAGTTTTCGGAGCCCCGGGAACAGGAAAAAGTCATCGTCTTGAACTGGATAGCAAATGTTTTGGAAATAATGTAGAGCGAGTGACGTTCCATCCTAGTTATTCGTATGCAAATTTTGTTGGTACTTATAAACCTACTATGACAAGAAACGATCTTGATTGGTTAACTGATGATGAAAAGAAGAAAGTTATAGCAATTTTGCAGGACAAATCAAAGACAGCACAGGAAAAATATGATTTGCTTTATGACAAGTTCAAAGGTGAAAGTTTGACAAGATTACCAATATTGTTAGGCATATATACGGATGAAGGCTTTAAAACAAGAAAAGTGGATGGAACAGATACTGATAATACCGTGGAGAGAAATCATGGAAAAGCTATTAGACCGTATTTGAATTTGCAGCCTGGAAATGGTGGTAAAGAAATATCCTATGAATATGTTCCGGGACCTTTTATGAGAATATATACACAGGCAATAAATCATCCGGAAGAGAAGTATTTATTGTTAATTGAGGAAATCAATAGAGCAAATGTTGCAGCGGTATTTGGAGATGTATTCCAGTTGCTCGATAGAAAAAGTGGAGTGAGTGAATATCCAATAGCGACAAGCGAAGATATAAAGGCATTTTTAATGAACAATTTGGAATGTTTGAAAGGTAAAAGAATAGATGAATTTTCAGACGAAGAGAGCAAGCTATATCAGGAGATGAGAATTCCTAATAATATGTTTATTTGGGCGACTATGAATAGTGCTGATCAAGGTGTATTTCCAATGGATACAGCATTTAAACGTAGATGGGAGTTTGAATATATAGGTGTTGATGATGAATCAAAGGAAGTTGAAAAATACATCATCCCTATCGGAGATAAGGAACATCGCAGATATGTGAAGTGGAATGATTTACGTGAACATATCAATGATGTTTTATCATCTGACGACTGTAAAGTTAATGAGGATAAATTATTAGGGCCCTTCTTTATCTCAAAAAGTATGTTGGAGAGCGCTTGTGAAAGAGAAGAACGATTTATAACAGCATTTGAAAGTAAAGTTATTATGTATTTGTTTGAAGATGCTATGAAAATGCGTCCGGCAAATATTTTTAAAGGACATAAAGGGAAAATGATTTTCTCTGAAATATGTAAAACATTTGAGGAGAAAGGCGAAGGATTGTTCGGAATCAGTGATATTGAGTATATTGAAAAAGAAGGACAAGAGTAAAGAGGTGATGACACATGGTGAAAGGTTTCTTTCGGGAGCTAAAACATTATAAAGTGAATGAGATTTCGATAGAACTTGGTATTGAAATGGAAGAAATAAAACGCCTTGTGGGGATTCTAAAAAAGTATGGAATTGTAAAGGCGGTTAAGGCAGCAAAACCGGAATACGAGGATCTATCTAATCAGGATATTGTACTAACGGATGTTGTGGAAAATAATCCTGAAATTCAGTATGTGTTTGATTTTGTGGGTGTAGTGATGGTAGAGGAGTATGTATTTAAATGTTATCCTAAATACATATCCTCTACAATAGAACCTATTGAGCAATTGAAGAAGGTATTGAAAGTTATCAAGAAATATAATGACAAAGAACAACTTGTGTATTTGTATAATGGAGAAGAGGATAACAAGATATTTAATCGTTTAGCGGTTTCATTGCATTTATTGGAAGAGTATTTTCAATATGGGCTTTATACGAATCAACATGATGTTATTGAAACAAATGGAGAAGGCGAAATTTTATGGGACAAGACAATAAACGAAACATTTGCTTTGATTCAGAACAATCGTCCATATTATGTGGAACTACAAACACAGAACGCAGTAGATGATGAGATGGATTATATCAAAAGATTGCACGAATGTGTATTAACACAGTGTGCATTGGAGTTAAAAGAAACTGGTATTTTGGAACTTTTTGATATAGCAGAGGTTGAACTTACAGGTGCGCAACTAGATGATTTTGGCGATGTTGATTATATCAAGTACCGGCTGGAACAGGAATTACGAACACAGTTTGTGACAAGGAAGCAGATATTGCTGAAAACAATTTATACATATATTGCAAATGATAAGGCAAATCAGAATGATCTGAATTTCAGTTTGTATGGTACAAATAGTTTTAATTTGGTGTGGGAAAAAGTATGTGCAGAGAATTTTGGAAGTGTGTTGGATAAAAAGTTATATGAACTTCCGCTTGGTTTATCTGAAGACTATGAAGCAAGTAAAAATGAGAAGTTGATAAGTATAATAGATAAACCACAGTGGCACAAAAATAATCCATATATCACTGATGGAAAAGTAGATACTTTAAAACCTGATTTAATATGTATATATCCATGCGATGATACAGAATATTGTTTTGGCATATATGATGCAAAGTATTATTGTATAGATTTTGAAGAAGTTAATGGTAAATATAAGGTAACCGGACAACCGGGTGTTGGCGATGTTACTAAGCAGTACCTATATCAACTTGCGTATGATGATTTCATTTCCAAACAGGGATATAAGTATGTACAGAATATGTTTTTCTGCCCGCAGGAATCGGCTGAGCCAGATTATGGATATGTGGAAATGAAGATGCTACACAATATCGGGGATAAAACCTTAGAAAACATTGCTGTTGTGAAATTATGTGCTGAAGATATGTATGATTTATATCTACAAAACGAAAAGATAAAGGATCCTACAACATATATTCCGGCTGTAGCGGTTAAACGAGTTTATAGTACAAATTTTGCGAATCGTATGATGGCATACTTGCGAGGAATTACTAAAGCTAGTCAAGCAGCAGAAATTAAAATGGAGATGAAATCGGATAAAGGAAAGCTTATATATCCGGAACAGATAAAGAGAGAACTTGGAGCAAAATTAATATATGACGCTATATGCCCTATTGCTACGGGAGCATTTTATGGTTTTAACCCATATGAAAAAGAGTATGGAAACATGGTCGCTGATGACATGGGAAATTCATATGAAAAATGTGGACAGATTGCATTGGTTGCCATAGAAATAGAAAAACATATAAAAGAGCTGTCGGAGCAAGAGCTGAGGGATGAATCAATAGTGAAAGTGATTTTGCAGCATTGCTTTGATGATAAGGAAGACATATCAGCGATGGCAAAAGGGAATAGTTTAGATAAGCTTGTAGAGAAGGTAATGGAATTGATCCGAGAAGTGTATTTGTAGGAGAATAGTAAGTTGAACAAAGTTGCATTCAACAATGTGCGTATGTGGATATCTCTAAAATAACATAATGTCAGGAGGAAAAATATGAGAACGATGGACACTAATACATTTGTGAATAGTTTTAAGATTAAGCCTAATAAAAGTATGTCTTTCCTCCTAGGAGCAGGGGCATCAGTATCATCCAATATACCGTCTGGTGGACAAATGGTGTGGGAGTTTAAGAGGAACTTGTATTGTGCTGCACACAATGTAAGAACTAATGTGTACGGAGATTTATCAAAAGAGAGTGTACAGAAAGAGATTCAGGCATACTTTGATGGACAAGAAGGATATCCAGAATTGTGGTCAACTCAGGAATATTCTTTCTATTTTGAAAAGTGTTATCCTTTAAGACGAGATAGAGAGTATTATATTCAAGATAAAGTTCGAGATGTAAAACCGGCACTAGGATATTTGTGTATGGGTGAATTAATAATTAATGAGAAGATTGATTTGGTTTCAACTACTAATTTTGACGATTTAGTACAGGCGGGTATTCATGCTATTGATTCGGGAATCTCTATTAAAACTATTTCCTCAGCGGTTAGTAATAGTGTAGGATTTTCGTTGTATGAGGGATTTCCTAATATAATAAAATTACATGGAGATTATTTGTTTGATGAATTAAAAAACACAGAGATAGAATTACAGGAGTTAGAAGATAAAATAGAGGAAATATGGAAAACAGCTATAAGAGAAAATGGTCTAATAATAGTTGGATATGCTGGCAATGACAATTCAGTGATGACGGTATTGGAAGGGTTGGTTGAAGCAGGAGAGATAAAAAAGGGTATATATTGGTGTAAAACCAAGGGAAAAGAGTTGAGTTTAAGAGCAAGCAAATTTATGGATAAAGCCTGTACAAGAAATGCACAATCAGCTGTTGTTGAAATTGATGATTTTGATAGTTTAATGTATAGTCTGTACTTGGCTATGAATTTGGAAAATGCTAGTATAGATGAATTGTGGAAGGGTAAAGATAAAAAACAAGATATTTTATACGATGCGATAGGTAGACACGCAGCTACGGCGATAACTAATGCATTACCGGCAGTGCAATTCCCAAGAAAATGTTATGTGTTTAGCTCCAGCATCACTTCGTGGAAAGAATTGAGAGCAACAATAAATGATTCTTTTGTTGCTATTTTATATAAAAGAAAAGTATGGGCTCTGGGAAGTAAGATTGGTATATTAGAGGCATTTGTAGATAAAAACATTAGTGGTATAGAAGAAATGGATATTCCTATATATATGATGAAATTGGACCATTCAGATATCATGGGTATGTTTTATGAGATTATAGAATATCATTTTGTTGAGTGTAGGCTTTTCTTCTGTTGGAAAATCTAAGTACTTTGATAAAAATAGCAAGCGTTTTAAGAATGGTTGCTTTGTTTATGATGCAATCAAAATAACAATATCATTTGTTGATGGCAATGTGGTTATGAATTTGTTACCGACAGTGCATGTGTTAACAAGTAATGGAAATGAACTGGATCGGTTCGAGTATCAGAATATTGTGAACAGTGAAATGTCAACACTGTATAACAAACAGATGAATGAAAGAATAGAGAGATGGATACAGAAAGTATCAAGGAATGGAAAGTTACTCTTTGAATTAGGAAATGCTGTTTTGGAATTTAGCACAACACGAATGCGATTTACAGGAACAGGTAGTATTGATAAATGTTATCAAGCAAAAGAACCTGAACTCATTTTTGATTATGAAAATAATAGTTGTGTGGCAGTTAATCAATTAAAAGGATTAATTAATTATGGTCCAATAGAAGCATATGCTAATAGAAGTATCAGGTTAGCGGTGCTGTCTCCGAGAGAATGTGCAGAAGATATATGGAATCACCTAAATAAACTGAATATGTATCATGTCACAAAGTTAAAGCAGGATGGGGCATTTTTGCCTGAATATATAGGCTTTCAAAATGTATTTAGGTGTGGATTGGATATACCAAATGGAAATGATGCAAAAAGATTTATGGGATATTCACTAAGTAAAGCATTAGAGGTGGATGCTGAAAGATATTTTAATGTCATTTGTCAGTATATTGACAGATTAGAAAGAGAACGGCATCAATTTGATGTTTTGATAATTTATATTCCTAAACAGTTAAGTAAAATGCGAGAGTTAAAGAACGATAAAATATATTTTGATTTGCATGACTCACTTAAAATTTATTGTGCAGGGAAGGGTATTGTTACACAAATAATAGAAGAACGGTCTGTCCATACTAATAGTGATATGGCAAAAATTATTTGGGGGCTTTCTACTGCTATATATACAAAAGCTATAGGAAAATTATGGAAGCCTAAAACAACAAGATATGATACAGCATATATTGGATTAAGCTATGTACAATCAGTAAAAAATAATGAAAGAATATCAATTGGTTGCAGTCAGCTATTTGATTCAGAAGGAAATGGCATGAAATTATACCTGCGTCCGTTAAAGAATCCACAGATTATACAGAAGAATCCTTATATGAAAAGTGACGATGCTTGTCGTCTGATGAATAATTTGAAAAAAATTTATGATGAATCAATTCCTTTGCATAAACTGAATCGAATTGTAATACATAAGACAACTCATTTTACCAAGGAAGAAATGGAAGGAATAACAAAAGGTTTTGCAAGTGTAGATAATATTGAGTTGTTGCAAATTCAAGAATTTACTGCATGGAGAGCGATTAGATTTCAGAATGATAACGTAGCACCATTTCCAATTCAAAGGGGTACGGTCATTCCACTCGATAAAGATACATTTCTTGTTTGGACACATGGCAGTGTTCAACACGAAGAATTGGCAGGGAAAAATATGAATTATTATAAAGGTGGAAGGGGAATACCAGCTCCATTATTGGTAAGAAGATTTATGGGAAAATCTTCGGCAGAAGAATTAGTAGATGAGATTTTAATGCTTACAAAAATGAACTGGAATAGTGGGGATGGATTATATAAGATTTTGCCTGTAACGCTAGATTTTGCCAAGACATTATCGAGGGTTGCTAAGCAAGATTTAGTTGTTTATGATAGACCATATGATTTTAGATACTTTATGTAATAAATTAGTTTTTGGTCAGAAGGGAAGGTACAATCATGGCGATACCAACAAACATAAAAACATTATTATCCGGAGAAGTAGTCGAATGGGCAAGAATTGAATTTAAAGAAACATGGGATCCGGCAGCTTCCTTGAAAACTATTTGTGCATTTGCCAATGACCTTGATAACTGGGGTGGTGGTTATATTGTCATAGGAGTAGAAGAAGAGAATGGTCGTCCAGTGTACCCGCTAAAAGGTGTGCCAGTAGAAAAACTTGACAAATATCAAAAGGAGATATTTGCAAAATGTAAGCTAATAAGACCTGCTTATATGCCGATTATTGGTAAGGAAACTTATCAGGACAAGCAGTTCATTGTAATTTGGTGTCCGGGTGGGGAAACACGCCCATATTCATCTCCCAAAACTATGGATAAGAATAATAAGGAGCGTATTCACTACATTCGTAAGTCTTCTAATTCTGTGGAACCAACTGATGATGAGGAAAAGGACTTGTTTAACCTTGCAAATAGGGTTCCGTTTGATGATCGAGTAAATCATAAGGCAGAGATGTCGGATTTGAATATTACGCTTATTCAGAATTACTTGAAAGAGGTAAAAAGCTCCTTGTATGAGAAATCAAAAACAGGAGATTTTGTTGAAGTGTGCCAAGATATGAATATTGTTAGTACTTTGCCGGAATACACGAAACCTAAAAATGTTGGGTTGATGTTTTTTAGCATGGAGCCGGACAAGTTCTTCCCATATACTCAGATTGACGTAGTGCAGTTTCCTAGTGGACTTGGCGGTAATGATATTATTGAGAAAACTTTTAAAGGACCAATTCATCAGCAGCTTAGGGATGCGTTGCAGTATATCCAAAATGTGATTATTACAGAAAAAGTTGTAAAACATCCGGATAGGGCGGAAGCAGACCGTTTTTTTAATTTTCCGTATGCAGCGGTGGAAGAAGCATTATCAAATGCTGTATATCATCGTGCCTATGACGAACGAGAGACAATCGAAGTACGTGTTGAAAATGACAGAATTGAAATTGTTAGTTTTCCGGGACCTGATCGTTCTGTAACGATTGAAGGTTTAAAAAATTATCGCGTATCAAACCGCCGCTATAGAAATCGCCGGATTGGTGACTTCCTAAAAGAATTGCATTTGACAGAAGGTAGAAATACTGGCTTTAAGAAGATTCTTGATGCCTTAGAAGCAAACGGCTCTCCAAAGCCGGAATTTGAGACAGATGAGGATAGAAGTTATTTTATAACGAGGTTGTTTATTCATGAGAAATTTGCGGCTGTTTATGATGAAGAGCCAAAAAGGAGCCAAAAAGGAGCCAAAAAGAAGCCGAAAAAAGGAGCTGAAAGAAAACAAGCAATGTTAGTAATTTTGGCAGAAAATCCGATGATGACTCAAACTCAGCTTATGGACGAAATGAATTTAACAAGAAAACAGGTACAAAAGGATATGAAAGAATTGCAGGAAGAAGGTGTACTTGTAAGAGAGGGCACTAACAGAACCGGACGTTGGGTGGTAAAAGAATATGAAGAATGATAATTACAATAATATGACTGAAAATTTGAGCAGAGTTTTTCTTAAAGTATCAAAGGATATGACAAAGATTGTAGAAGGAATTAATGTTACTGCATCTTTAAAAGCATTGGAAACGTTTGCTGAGTTTCTTCAGAATATTCCAGATGACATAAAAGATACAATATTTTTTGGAAAGGTACAGGATTTAAAAAATATAAATCTTCGTTATGAAGATATTGTTTGGATTGTGGAGGATTTTGGACTTATTTATACTGAAGAAAATTGGCAAAGTATGTTAAAAAGCGAGCAAAATAAATCTAATTTACATCAATATATAGCTAAGACTATTTTGTCTACTTCTATGGAAAAACGTGAAAAATTAATCATTCTACTGGCACACGTTGAACCATTAATTTATAAAACATTGGAAATATCTAAAACAAAAAATATGAAAGTGAAAAAAGCTGTTAATAAGGTATCTGTTGAAGATAATGAAGGTATGTCTGCTGAAAGCTTAGGAAAAATATATGTGCTGGCTGTTACATATATAGTATTTGCTAATACGGATTCTTATACTGAGGAAATCGACAAAAGAATACCATTTAGAAACAATATTCTTCACAATGGTATTGTTTTGTACAGTGATGAAGATATTGATGTTACTTACGAGTTATTGCTAGGCTTGATAGAAATATTAATTACTGTTGAAGAACAGCTGCAAGAGCAGTATTGTGTCGATGAAATGTAGATTGTGTCAGAGAGAATGTAACCAGACATAGTGGGGGATTAAAAATCTTGGACTTAATTAGTTCATTAAAGGATGCTTTAGTCCAAGATTAGTCTAAGATTTAGTCCAAGAAAATACAGAAACGCTGAAAACAGAAGGTTTTCGTCTTGGACTAAGCAATATATTTAGTTCAAGAGTTAGTTTAAGATTATGCTACTTCTATGTGTTTAAGGCATATTTTTGCTCTGTCTGGGAGGTATATAATGCGTGACCCGATTGAGAATATTAGCAAATTGCAAAAACAATTAAATGATTTGCAGTTAGAAAACCAAATATTAAAAAATATTCTGGATCAGGCAGAAGTATCTTATAAACAATCGATAGCTCGTTTGAAAGCGGCGGATGAGATAGAAAATTATGATCCGGAGCAGGGAAAAAGAATTATACATTCGGATGAAATTACGGATGAGATGGCAAATAATTTTTTTGCGAGATTTTGGGGACGTCAGGATGTTTATGCTAAGAGAAATGAAAACAAAGATACTGGAAAAGCCGGGTACTATACACAATGCAGGAATTTTTGGACAAGTGCGTGCCATAGGAAGTTAAGAACAGGTGTCTCATGTAAAAACTGTAAATATTACGAATATAAACCATTAACAAAGGAAGACATACTTGCTCATTTAAGAGGAAATGCCTATAATGCTTCCGATGTGATAGGGGTGTATCCGCTTCTTAAAAACAATACTTGCCGTTTTCTGGTATTTGATTTTGATAATCATGAGAAAAATGCGGAGGAGAATGACTTCGCAAATGTGGATGGTGCGTGGATAGAAGAAGTTGAAGCAATGCGGAACATCTGTGTTTTGAATGGAATAAATCCACTGGTAGAGCGTTCACGTTCAGGACGGGGTGCACATATCTGGATATTTTTTGACAAGCCAATTCCCGCTTCTTTGGTGAGAAGATTTGGAACAGCATTGCTTGACAGGGGAGCAGAGTGTGTAAATCTGAAATCCTTTAAGTATTATGACAGAATGATTCCGGCACAGGATAAACTGCCGGAAGGCGGACTTGGCAATCTGATAGCTCTTCCGCTGCAGGGAAAGGCATTGAGGAGTGGGAATAGTGCATTTGTTGACAGTAATTGGAATGCGTACAGGAATCAATGGGAAGTGCTATGGAACAAGCCAAAGCTGTCACAGGAGTTTTTAGAGCTGAAAATAAAAGAATGGTCGCTATTACTTGGAGATATGGAGGAAAGTGAACAAGGAGAAAACCGTGAAAAGCCTTGGGAGAGGAATAGAAAGTTTGCATCAAGTGATATGGCTGGAAAGCTTAGTATTACATTATCAAATGGCATTTATATTGATAATACGAATGTGAAAGCTGCTATGCAAAATAAGATTCGAAGAATGGCTGCAATTAGCAATCCTGTTTATTTCAAAAATCAGGCAATCGGTACATCTAATTATGATACCTCAAGATGGATTTACTTGGGAGCAGACCATTTGGGCGGATATATAGAAATTCCACGAGGACTCTATGATAGCTTAATAGATGACTTAGAACAGGCACACATTGAATATGAAATTCAGGACGAAAGGCAGGCCGGAAGAAATATTCACGTTGAATTTAAGGGACAATTAAGAGAAGAACAGGCGTATGCACTTGAAGGATTAATAAAGTTTGATAATGGAATATTACATGCTGCAACAGCTTTTGGAAAAACGGTCGTATGCAGTGCGATAATTGCTAAGAAAAAAGTAAATACACTTATTTTGCTGGAATCCTCTTCGTTAGTAGAACAATGGCAGGAATCTCTGGAAAAGTTTTTGGAGATAGATGAAGAATTACCTACATATAAGACTAAGACGGGGAGACTTAAAACAAGAAAAAATATAATCGGAAGATTGCAGGGTGCCCACGATTCCATGACTGGAATTATTGATATTGCTATGGTTGGTTCGCTATGCAAAAAGGGTAAATACCATGATTTGTTGAATCAATATGGACTTGTGATATGCGACGAGTGCCACCATGCGGCTTCAGATACGATTTCAAATGTGTTAAAGGAAGTGAAAGCAAAATATGTTTATGGAGTAACGGCAACTCCGAAAAGAGCAGACGGTTTGGAGAAAATAAACTATATGTTGATTGGACCGATACGATATAGTTTCACGGCAAAGGAAATGGCTGCTGCACAGGGCGTGAAACACTATGTATATCCAAGATTTACCCGTTCGGTTGCACCAAGAGGTGTTATTACGGATAAAATGCATCCCAATGCGGCATATGATATTCTTCATAGTAACAGTATTCGGGATGAGCAGATTATTAGTGATGTAAAGGCTTGTGTGCTGCAAGGCAGGACACCTGTTGTATTATCAAAATATAAAGACCATTCGGAAAAATTGTATAATCGTTTAAAGGAGTATGCGGATCATGTTTTTCTTATGACCGGTAATAATTCCAAGAAAGAGCATAAGAAAATTCTGGTGCAGCTTCATGAGGTAGGTAAAGAGGAAACACTGATTTTAGTGGCGACAGGTTCACTTATTGGAGAAGGATTTGATTATCCCCGGTTAGATACGTTATTTATGGCGATGCCGGTATCGGCTCGAAATATAGTGGAGCAATATACAGGAAGATTGAATCGTGATTACGAAGGCAAGGAAGAAGTAATTGTATATGATTATGTCGATAGTCATATCCCTATGTTTGACAACATGTATGCGAAAAGGCTTAAAGCATATAAACAGATTGGGTATGAGGTTTGTACAGGAATAAAAGGAGAAAAACAAACGGCAAATGCTATCTTTGACGGAAATAATTATGTAGAAGTTTTTCAAAGAGACCTGCTTGAAGCAGATAATAACATTATCATTTCAAGTCCGGTAATTAGCGGTTCAAAAGTATATGAATTGATTCGTTTGCTTAAAGATAAACAGGTAAATGGAGTTGATGTTACGATAGTGACATGGGAATCGGATTCTTATGGCTTTGGCGATGCAGTCTTCTGGATGCAGTTGCACGAAGAAATAAGACAAGCAGGCTTTTATATAAAAACTGCCCGCGATTCATGTGAGCATTTTTCCATTATAGACCAGAATATTGTTTGGTATGGTAATATTAATATATTAGGTAATGCAAAGATAGAGGATAGCATGATGCGTTTGGAAAGTAAGGAAATTGCTGCAGAATTAATGGAGATAACCTTTGGAGAAAAAATATAAGTTAAAACAGGAGCATTCCTGTTAAGTAACAAATAACGGGTTTGCAAAAAATGAGTGCCTCCCATAGAATAATGATTGTTAACTGGCCGGTTGACAAATCATCGTTCAAAGGAGACCCCACATATCAAGGTGATAGCGAAGCTGGGCATTGAGGGAAGATATTCTGCACTATATACACCGGTTGGTGTGTATGCAGATTTAAAGATCATGGCGGCCAATCGTAGGAGACTCATCAGGGAGCTTACCCAGATCAAAATCAGATTTGCCGGATGGTTCGCCAAATATTTCCCTAAATACAAAGAAGTGTATGGGGATTATGAAGCACAAAGCAGCATGATGCTTCTGAAAGCAGCCTGTACTTCGAGAGCGATCGTGGAGTTTGGAGCCGAGAAAATAAACCAGATCTGGCGTGATGCAAAGTTAATAGCTGTTGGAATGAAACGGGCAACGACCTTGTGTGAAACGCATTGGCTTAAAGAAAGGCACTTAGGCTGCTGAGTATGAAATGAAACGGTTGTTTGCGGATTACGAATACAAGATGGCACAGCTTGAATTCGTTAAGGAAGAGATAGAAAGTCTGTGTAAAAAGATACCCGAAAGCGACCAGATGCTTGCCATCAAAGGTATCGGAGTGATCACGGTAGCAGGATTTCTGGCTGAGGTTGGTGATATGAGGCGTTTCGAATCACCAAGACAGATACAGAAGCCAGCGGAGCTCTCATTAAGGGAAAACAGTTCGGGAAAGCATAAAAGGCAGACGATCATTAGCAAAAGAGGTCGTAATGAGCTGTAAGTTGATACGGGTCTTCTACGCCATCCTGACAAAGGGAGCAACCTATGATCCGCAGAAAATGATGTCTGACATTCATAGGCAACCACAAGCAGCGTAAAGAGAACAACTGTGAGATTCAGGAAGACGTCCACCGAAAGGTGCTGAAAAGAACAGGACAGAGAAAAAACATAGAGAGTCGAAGTCAGACTTTAGTCCGTCAGAGCGCAGACTCAGTTTAGGAGCATTATGACGCCCCTTTATGGATGAGCAGAACGAAGAAATTAAGGACCCGGAAGTAAAGGTGATCCCGTATGATATGGGAGGTTTAATTGTGGGAAAAAGGACAACAGAGGTTAATTCAGGTGATATTTTTATGATTCCTCTTTTTTTACCATCTAATGATGATGATTATACGCTTGATTATAGCAAATATAAATTTCACTTAAATGATATTTATGCATTTGGAAGATTGATTGAAATACAGGCAGGAAATGTAGATTTGATAGAGGTGTTTTCCTATATCGGACAGATACCGGAAAATCCTGATATTATAATACAATCGGGAAGAATGTTTGCACCTGAGCATATTGGGCATCCATTTTCTAAAAATGGGCGTTGGCGAACTGTATTCAGCAATCCGTATTATGACATGTGGAGAGATTCAGATTATGAAAATATTTCATTTCTATCTTCTGTAGGGCATATGTGGAAAGGAAAAGAAACACTCAAGATTACAAAAAAACAATGTATCGTATTGGAAGAAGCCGGAATACCTTATTGGATTATGCATTCTCGTACAGATATGGAAGTTGAGATTCGTTTAGTGCTGGAAGAGCAAGGAGTAGAGTTGAATTATGAGCAGATAGTTAATGAGCGGAAATCAGAATTTCCAAGACCAAGAGATGTGGATAAAAAGCTAAAGGAAATGATTGTCCCATTTAGATGGATGTCAGAGCCGGGAAGATATACATTAAGTTTGGATGCCGGTTTGCTAAACGGTGATTGTTTTGCAAGGAATAATATGTTGGGAAACGGATATGACTGGGAAAAAGTAGCTTCCATGTATATAGAACAGCAGGGAATTGAATTCGGTGAAAAATTTTATTTTGATTGTGAAGCAGATACATTTTCAATGACTTCTCCCTCCAAAAGAATATTGAAAGAATTTGCGGTTTCTTTCCGTAAATTGGTGATGGATACAAAAGCTTTTGAAGAACTTTTGATTCAGCTCTCCTTGAAACCTTGATAAAAAATCTGCATTCAAGCAAATAATTTTAAAGGTGGGAGAATTACCAAGTGAAAACAAGACAACATATCATTGAGTTTATCAAAAAACAAAAAACAGTATTTATCGGTTCCGTGGATGAAGATGGGTTTCCGAATATGAAAGCAATGTTTGCACCACGCAAAATAGAGGGAAATTGTTTTTATTTTTCGACCAATACATCCTCCATGCGCACACAGCAGTTTATGAGGAATCCGAAGGCGAGTATCTATTTTTATAATAGAGGACGTTTTAAGTTTGAAGGCATTATGCTGATAGGTACAATGGAAGTTTTGCAAGATGATGCTATAAAAAAGGAAATTTGGTGTACAGGGGATACTATGTATTATAAACAGGGTGTAACCGACCCGGACTATTGCGTTTTGAAATTTACAGCAATAAAAGGCAGGCATTATTGTAATTTAAAAACAGAAAGTTTCGACGTTGAGGATTAGAAGATCGGGATTATGACAAGATGCCCTTGGCAGAGTACATCGGCCGTTTACTGATGGCAGGGATTTATCGTTGTAAATGGGGAGTGATAAATATGTCAGAATTAACATCAATGATGAATATCGGTAAAGAAATGGAGAAAAAGCTAATATCTGTTGGTATTGAATCGGCTGAGAAACTTATTGAGGTGGGCGCAAAGGACGCATTTCTTAGGCTAAAGCAGAAATATCCGAGTGTGTGTCTGGTACATTTATATACATTAGAGGGAGCGATTCATGATATAGAATTTAACAGACTTTCGGAAGATACGAAAAAGGAATTAAAAGAGTTTAGTGATTTTCTAAAAAAGTAGTAGCAGCGCAGTGGAAAGACTGATGAGGTTTGAGACCGGATGTTTATACGGGCTTAGAGAGACGATTTGGAAGACTTGAAAATGGGTTGGAAGAAACCAGAGAACTGCAGAAGACAGCAGCAGATTTTGGGCAAGTGAAAAAGATTTTTGGAGATGACAAACTATAAATAGTCAAGAGGTTTGTGAAAAAAATTGAATTAATAA
>ERZ777011.950-NODE-950-length-37479-cov-12.550235_pt1 | contig 37479 bp, 35 predicted proteins | sample MGYA00374964_ERZ777011 | MGnify/ENA primary metagenome ERZ777011 (study PRJEB29310, sample SAMD00008975) | mouse gut metagenome | study: EMG produced TPA metagenomics assembly of the Metagenome analysis of fecal microbiota from mouse which was promoted...
TAAAGTGCGTAAGTTTTTGTTACCGGTAACTTACACACTTTATATTACACTCCCGTAAACATATAATCCTTACTGATCATTTTCCGCAGCATGGTAGATATTGTTATCTCCAGACTATCTGCATCAAATCCCAACCCCCGTGTCGCATTTCCCTGCGGATCCAAGTCCACAAGCAATACTCTCTTTTCCTTTTTTACCAATCCAATACCCAAATTGATGGCAGTAGTTGTCTTTCCAACCCCGCCTTTCTGATTTGCAATCGCAATAATCTTACACATATCAATTTCCTCCAAAAATCAATAATGTCAGTTGACAGTTACTTTAATAAATAATGAAATCACCACCTCCTTGAAGTCTCCATCCAAAACTCCGCTTATTCGTGATATACTATCCTCAAAAAGAGGTAAAAAGAGCCATACAGTTCATGTATGACTCTAAAATGGATCCATATTTTTTTATTTGATGATGTGTCAATTCCCATTTTGTTGATGTGCAATTAAGTTACCGATATCGGCACCGAAGAATTAGCGCACCTTGAGATGGTCGCATCCATCGTTCATCAGCTCACCAAAAATCTCTCCATGGAACAGATCGAGGCAAGCGGATTCAGAAACTACTATGTGGATCACACCATCGGTATCTGGCCGCAGGCGGCAGGCGGCGTTCCTTTCAATGCCTGTGAGTTCCAGTCCAAGGGAGATATCATTACCGATTTGACGGAGGATATGGCGGCAGATGGCACATTGCTGTAAACACAATGACTAAAATTTCCAATGGATTATGATCGGTGGAAGATCCGTCTTATGAACCTTATGATCGTTACGTCCAACTTCAACATAATCAATCAGTGCATCCACAACTGTACGATCAAGTTCCTTAATGTTTCGGTAGACGCCCAAAACGGCTTTCACACTCTTTTCCTTATCTGTTTCGCCCTTTAGAGTCTCCAACCGTTTTCCGATCTCCTCCACCCTTCCCTGGAGAAGGCTCAAATCCTGTTCAAAGGATTCTCTGAAAGACACAAACTCCTTCTCTGATAAAATTCCCTTCGCTTTATCAAAATAGGTAGTCTTAATGGCATTTTCCAAATCTTCAATCTGCTTTTGTACATCCGCTTTCTCTTTTTGCAGCTTCTTCACTTCAAGCTCACTTCTATGGCTTACTGATAAATTCCTTTCCGCCTCTTCCTCATCAAAAAAGCTGTCTATAATTATGTTCAGTTCTTTTAAAACAGCATTTTCAAGAAACCGCTGGGGAATAATGCCCCCAGGACAGGCAATCTTATCAAAATATTTTGAAGAACAGCGTAAATACCGATATTCTTTGTTTTTTATCGTTCTCATACCATATCCGCAATACAGGCATTTTACTTTATTCGCCCATATATTTGTTTTCCCGGTACACATTGGTCTTGCCTTTTGTGCCAACATTCTTTGGACCTTGTCCCATAACTCCCTGTCTATAATAGGATCATGCGTATTCTCAACAATAATCCACTCTTCTCGGGGTACAGGCTTACTGTTCTTCGATTTATAGCTGAGATTTCGATATTTTCCCTGTACCATATTGCCTATGTACATCTCATTTCGCAGCATATCGCTTATGGAAAAGTATTTCCACATCGACGCATATTTCATTGCTACGCCTTTATATGGCAAGCCCTTCCTTTTCTTGTATTCCGTCGGGTTGGGAATGCCCTGTTCATTCAAATATCTTGCTATATTTGTCCTACCCATTCCATTGGCATACAGCTTAAAGACCGTTCTCACTACCTCCGCAGCCTCTTCATCAATAATCAGATGCCCCTTCTGATCCGGATCTTTTTGATATCCATACAGAGCAAAAGCCCCGATGTGCATTCCCTTTTTTCGGTGGTCTGTCAAAACAGTGCGAATATTATCTGAGAGATCCTCCAAATACCATTCATTCACCAAGCCATTGATCTGTCTGGCTTTTTTATTCCCGACAACAGCCGTATCCGCATTATCCGCATACCCGACAAAGCGAATTCCCCACTCCACAAACTGTCCGTGAATGATCTTTTCCACAAGCTCCAGTTCCCTTGTAAAACGTGCCTGAGATTTGCAGAGTACAATATTAAATTTTCTGTTTTCCGCATCCTGCATGAGCTGCCGGAATGCCGGGCGGTTCCGATCGGAGCCTTTGTAATCATCATCCGAATATATATTATAGATTTCCCACCCCTGACTTATCGCATAACTGATCAACATGCTTTTTTGATTCTGAATACTCTGACTGTCGTCGTATTCATTAAGTTTGTTTTTATCCTCTTCAGATAAACGACTGTAAATAGCTACAATGTTTTTCATCGTTATCATCCCTCATAAAACAAACCAGTATCTATGTATATTATAAATCTCAAGAAACGGTCTGCCTATCCCTTTTTATAATCAGCCCACTTTCTCTTTCGCAAATTACATGCAGCCATAATCTCATAAAATTCTCTCCGATATCAGACGGATCAGACACAAATATGTTCTTACATTCTCCAGTATCGATACCTGACTTAATATTGTTTTCAATCATCCGCTTATCCCTCCTTCCAAATCATATGTTTTTTAGGCTTGTCCTTATCACAGAATAATCTTCTGAGAGCGATGGACATCTCCATATGAAGTGTCCATCTGCTGCAAGAAGGTTAATGACGATGGATATCCACCGCTCTCAAAAGATTATACCTTTATGCGACGTCGCATAAAATAAAAATGCCGGCGGCTGTTGGTCAGCTCCACAGGTTACCCTCACACGTCCATTACGCAGCGCGCTACTCTACCTCTCCCATTTCTATGGGTAGCCTCCCCTCAAGGGTGTATCATTATCACTGACAGGCGGATCCTCGCTCACTTTCCCACCACGGAAAGCTACATCGAACGGGCAAGCTCGCTCCCCTTTTAAGGATCCCCGCGCTCCCTCCATGAAGCTCCCCGTCTGCCAGACGTTACCGGACTTTATAACGCAAGTGCTGTGTTCTTACGCTTGTAACGGCGTATTTATCATGGTACTCTATATAGAAAAGCCTTAATCGGCTGATTCTATCTGGTGACTCTGTGTCCACAGTTCGCACAATACCTTACCAGCGGATCCGACTGCTTATGCTGGCATCTTGGACATATATACTCCCCGTCCTGTTCGATCAGGCGTGTCGGCAGCTCCCTTTTCTTCAGACTTTCATTTTCCGCTCTGAGATACTCTGTCTCAACTTGGATCATCAACTCCACATCGGGCTCCGTCTCTTTACTGTCTCTAAAAGCCTCTTTTAACCGTCTCGTCTTATTCTCACAAAACAGAATGATAGAATCCAAGCAATTCCAATTAGCTACATAATTCAACCTTTCCATTGCTAACCTTTCCTCCTAACAGTCGCATTCAAATCCCCTTTTATGCGACGTCGCATAAGTTACTATTCTAAACTTGATTTCAGTGTCGCTCCGTTAGGCGGCACCGGGATGGAAAACATTTTGCTAATCCGATACACAGGTTTTTCGTAATACACAACCCCATTTATAATATTGCTCGTGTACTGCCTCGAATAACCAAGCATTCCAGCCAAATCATTCGTATCAATATCTTGATCAATCATTGCCTTTTTAACCTGTCTGCTCCAGGAAGATAATCTCTTGTTCATCTTTCGTCCCTCCTATCCTTCGTATATTCTTGTCTACCGCAAACATCGGCATTCGTCTGTGCCATCAGCTTCTGTTTATCATGCAGCTTATTAATTACGGATTGTCTTGTGTTCTGTGGCTTGACATTTGGTTGTTGGCATGATAAGCTATGTTCATAGCTGAAAGCTGTCAACGCCTTGGGCAATTGTAGCCCTATGACACGAGATAGTTTTTCGGCTTTTTTCATATCCGTTACAACCAATCTATTTCCCTGAGCACATCTTTGGAGATACTCCTTCAGACCACTCCTTCCATACACGCTCTTAATTTCATTTACGTTAACCGAGTTTTGTCTGGTGTCAAGTCGGAGCGCAATCAGAATCTGTCTCCCTTCCCGATCCACTGCGTCAGTGATCAGCGCAAAAGAATTTCTTTCCGCATCCCTAATCAGAAAAATCGGTTTTCCTATCTGTTCCGGCAGGGTTTCAATCACGTTCCTGGGCAAATTATGGGCGCTGCGGCTTCCCGTAACTTGTCTGACACACTTAGTCAATGTGCTCTGCTGCATGACAATCGGCAAATCCGGTGCTCCACATGCCTTCAATATCTCCGGTGTACCACCAAGTCTGATCAGTTGATACGAAGGCAGCTTTCCGCTGTAATAAGCTTCAATCTGCGCTGCATAGATGTCTTTTCTCATTTTTCCTTTACTTTGTAATGCCTATGCCTTAAAATAAAGCATAGTATGCATACTATGTCTTGAAAGGATTCTCCATGCCGCAAACATGGGTTATCCTCTGTTTGTGTACCATTTTGATTTTGCAGTCGTATGGTACAGCAACTATTACAATGTAAAGTATATTTGAAAGTTTTCTATTTGTCAATAGATTACTTTCTATCACGGTGGTGTTTTATGAAAATTGTAGAGCATATCACAAGAGAATGCAAAAGGAAAAAACTTACAATCGCGGAATTAGAACGCAACGCCGGATTGAGCAATGGCACAATCAAAAAATGGGAATCTAGTATGCCAAAAGTTGATTCCCTTGGTAAAGTTGCAGAATATTTACGTGTTTCTTTGGATTATTTATGTTCAGACGAAGAACAATCCAATTCAAATATTAACGAATCAGAATTGTTGTTTTACTATAACAATCTATCTGTAAATGGGAAAAATTTGTGTTTAGAATATATCAAAGGATTTTCCAATGCTGAGAGCCACTATAAACCACTTGTAAATTCCGACAATCCTATTTGCTATCCTGATAAATTTGAAATAGATACCTTTTTTTCAAACTCAGAAGCAGAACAGAAAACATATGAAATTCTTAATGAAATAGTGAACACAGAGTATTACACAATTATTCCACATGTATCATTAAGTGATTTATTTCATTATAAAAAAGAAAATGTTGAAAGTATGCTAAATATTTATAAACTATTAGGATATCATGTTGATTTTGCTTTTTTTGACAAAAAATTTCATCCTGTATTAGCCATAGAGATTAATGGTTCAAAACATTATAAAAACAGCAAGACAATTTGGACCGATAATCAAAAGCAAGCTTTTTTTGCGTATCATCACATTCCTCTAATTTCTGCAGATTGGAGCAAACCCATTAGCAATGAAAAAGATTATTGGATAGACAAACTAGATCATGTTTCCCTTCCTGTATACTGTTGGAAATGTAAAAATCTTATGGAGTTAAAAGAAAATACCAAAGAGAAAAATCTTTTTTATGCGTGCTATCAGTTGACAGAGCATTTAAACCATAAATCTCATACTGTAAGCATTGAAAAAATACCCACTCTATTACGTAATAGTTAATATCTATACTTTAGGGTCGGTTTTCCGACCCTCGCTAGCATTTTTATTCATTCTCTTATATAGTGCTCTACATTTTCTTCATCTATAGTGGCGATACTTCCTCCAAATTTATAAACTATCATCCTCAGCATTTCACATAAAAAGTTAAATCAGTCTCTAATAAAATTTTGAGTCTCTCCTTCCTCGGAAAAGAAAGTAAGTGAATCTTTCTTCAATTCAAAATCAAATGTTCCTGACGATTCACCTAAAAAGCCAAGCGATCTAGTCAGCTTAAATCTCCCATTTTCTGCAACCCATGTTATCTCACACATTTCCCCATCCTGTGTAAATGTTCCTGTCCCATCGCTAAAAAGATCAAGAGTTTCTGAAACACCTTCATCAGAACACACCCACTTCCCAGTCAGATCTTCACCTTTTCCGCATCCAACCAGCAAAATGGCTAACATCATCACTACTACGATTACACCTTTTCTTCTTCTCATTGTTTTTCTCCTTTGCCCTTTGCATTTGATTCGTCAATTGTTTCCTTTGATTGTTGGTATCACATAATACTCCTAATATATTTTTTCTATTACCCTTTCTTCATTCAGATTTATTTGTTGACAATTACTTCTTCTCAGTATATGATGAAAGCATAAAAGGCGCTCCGTAACGCAAACGGTTCGCCTCAGTTACTAGTTTCTTTTACATACAAAAAAGCAACCTAACTTTGGTCGGCGCGGTTGCTTTTTTGATGTTTATATCTTTCCGCCAAGTCAATCACCTTCACAACAGTGCTTAGAGCAGTCACTATCATTCCGGCAATCTTTAGTACAGTGTCAAACATCTCTAAAGAAACTTCCTCTCTGGTATTTTCCATCAAATCACCTCCGCTGATTCTGGAAGTTCTCGTATGTAGTCATACGGCAAGAGACGAACCGCTTACCCGTTTTGGAGCGCATATGTATTATACCAAATCTGACTATATAATGCAATCATTATGCCTTCACTATTGCCAATTATGGCATCATGTGTTTTGTACAGCCCGCCTATGCGGGCTAAAACACGCCCGTGAAAATCACCATTTTCACGGAATAGCAAGCAACGCAAATGGCTAGCCATTTACACATAATCTAAAAATCCCGTACCGGAAATTTTAGATTATTTTGCTTGTTGGGGCGTATCCCCAAACCCCTATATTTCGTCGAATACGGCTTTCTGTGTTTTGTTCAAGTCCGCCTATGCGGACTAAAACACAAAAAAGAAATGCAGGCACATCTATCTATGTAGACAATGCCTGCAATAATCAAAACACTTGCTGTCATTTTTCCCGTCCCGTTTCAATATCAAGATTCTTCCTGTTATCTTCTTTCCCGGCAATATCTTCACCGATAGCTTTTTTAATATTATCCGCTACCGTCTCCAGCTCCTTGATCTCCCGTTTCAAAGCGTTGCTCTTTTTATCGATTTCTGTTTTTTCCGCACTGAGTTCTCGATATCTTTCAAACAATTCGGCAAGGTTTATCTCTTTGGGATTTAATTGCTTTCTCTTAAAATATATTTCAGATGCTTGAAACAAAACCAGCTGATCCTCATGCTCTCTCGCATATGCTGCCGGGTCTTTAACACGTTTTGATTCATAGTACGTGTGCGCATTCTTTTTATAATTCTGTGTAAACTTTATTTTCTCAGAAAGTTCCATCAATTCGCTTTCAATCTTTCGGATGTCTTTCTTATAAAGTAAATATTCCGCATTCTTTGCCTCAGCATAAATCTGAAAATCTTCCGATGTCGTAATCTTATGCGACATCAGGAAATTCATTGTTTTCACAAGCGTGTTTATATTGCTCCTGACTAAAGCCTGTTCATATGCTTTTGACTGCTGGGCTCTGATATTTTTGGAAATATCCACAAGAAGATTGATACGCTTCGATGAGAAAATTTTCTTTTTAGGTACCACCTGTTCTTTCATTTTTGATGGTCTCTGTCCTCTATCAGGAAGCTCGTGTCTTTCGATCAGTTTTTCCGTCTCTTTTTCCTTATTGGCAATTCTTTCCCGTATTGCATCTTCCGTATATTTATCACCAATCGTCTTCGCTCTGGTAAACCGTTCCTGCCCGGGTGCCCGAAATGAAATATGCCTACCTCTCTTGATTTCATACCCTTCCATCTCGAGAGCATACAGCATATCATCAAATGACTCTGAATTTCGGATTGCATCATCAATTGCTGATTTCAACTTTTTCAGCCAGCTGTTTTTTTCTTCCTTATGCACATTTTTGTGCTTGAATTTTCTTCTTGCATCATATTTGGGCAGCACTGACAGATTATTATCCTTACAGATATCATCATTGATATCTCGGATTCGATATCTATCTTTTTCATCAGAATGATATTTTCTGTGATTCACATAATCGACTGCGTTAAATATGATATGATTATGAATATGCTCTTTATCAACATGCGTTGAGACAACAAACTCATACTTCCCTCCGGTAACTTTTTGGGCAAACTCTATCCCCAGCTCAAGAGCCCTTTCCGGAGTAATGTCATCATCCGGAGCAAAAGATTGGATCAGATGATAAGCGATCCTCTCTCCTCTCCCGGTCCCCTGCCTCGCCGTCAGTTCCATTTCAAGATCAGCAGTCTCAACAGAGCAGCCATACGAATAAACAAGCGTACCATCCTTTGTCTTCCCGGGATTGGCTATATAGTCTATCGCTTTTCTGAGTGTCTTTGTAATCGTTCTTAATTTTGACGTCGCCATATTTTTCTCCCAATGAGGATGCCTTTCAGCATCCTCCATCTCAGACTGTTTTTATGGAATCTGATAAAACTTTGCCCGCAGAAGCTTCCAAATCATGTCAACATCTTCCTGTACGTCTTCAATCTGTTTTCTATAAACAATACCTTCGCTGTTTATCTTGTGCGCGATCTGGTTAATGTTGTTTCCAATTCGATTGATCTCATATGCAAGCGCTTTAATATCCGAATAATCGACATTGATTAGAAAACCATTTGTTGCTGCATCGACAAGAAACTCTCTTAGGGTAGCAGATCCGGATGCTTTCATACGCTCTTGGATCAACTTATACTCATAATCTGTCACCCTGATATTAAGTTGTCTGTCCCGCAGACGAAATCCATTTTCTTTTTTCATTGATTCTCCTTCCATCAAAAAAATGCGGAAGACCAATCGTTATGGTCTTCCGCAGCGAATCTGATTATGTACGTTCTGGCATCTCCTGCCTTCTGGCTCCCATTTCATGATGATCCGCACGTCTTTCTGCTTCAGCTTTATATCCGCTCAGCTTCTCATGTACAGAATTATTTCCCTTCTTCAAGGACTCCTTAAACAAAAGCTCACTCGTTGGAAGATATGCAGAAAACTTGCTCCGATCCATTGCCTCTGTTATATACCATCTCTTTTTTATGGGATTATAACGCGCGCCATTCTGTTTGATTTCATCAAGTATCTGCCGAAATTTCTGTGCCTCCTCTGTAAAAGGCAACTTTAAATAAACTGCTTCATCATGTTGATCCAGATAATTTCTGATATTATCAATAACATCTTGCCCGGTACTTTCCTCTACATACCATTCTTTGTTTTTAGGATCAAATTTTGCTCCCATATGCTTGATCTCATCCTTCACTTTCATAAAGGTGTCTCTCGTCATGTAGGGAAATCTTAATTTCACCCGTTGTTGATTCATAGATGCCTTTTCCTTTTCCAGTGTCTTATCCTGATCTTTCTGATATACATCTATCCCTGAAACTGAATCAACCTGTTCCCATGGATGAATATCCCAAACTCGACCGTTCACTATTTCATAGCCTTGAACATTAAGGATCTCCTGTGTCTGCTTTGTTATCTGTCCATATAACTTCATATCTAAATCAGACAGCTCCTGTAGCATTTGAAGCTTTTCATCCTGCAGCTTATAGATTTCCACATCTTTTTGAAACACACCAAACTGTAGTTCCGTTCGTGTTGATATATCAATATAGTCGCTTGCTTGCCGGACTATATTGTCCCGATATCCTTTCGCCAGATTTTTACTTTCGTCCGACTGATTCATGATATTATCACCAAATTCAGCTATTTCTTGCAGAATTTCCTTTGGGAAATCCTTTTCTTTCTGAAATATGTCATAATACTCATTACTCAGCTCTAAAAAAAGCTTTTGATCTTTCCTTGACAGCCCGTCTCTATCAAGACGTTTCATATAACTGTCCAGTTCCTTAAGATAATCAGATAAATATTGTGTAGTCTCAGACATATGCAATTACCCCCTCTTTCTTGGTTTAAATTCCATGGAAAACCTAAACCGCCAACCACGTTTTTGTTCCCCGCTCGATGCTGTATAGCTATACTCCTCTATCCCATCCGGGATAAAGTATGCAGAATATGTACCCGCTCCATCTTTTTTCTTAAGCCCTGTTACATAAATTTTCTGCCCGCTCAAGAGAGCTTTGATTTGATCGTCTGTCAGATTATTACCACGGATTTTACCCAGAGTCATGCCACACTTTCCCGTACAATAAGCACCGTACAGTCCCACTTTCACATCAGCTCCGCATTTCGGACATTTTCCGAGGATTTCCTTTTCCTCCCGCTGCTTTGCCGCTTCATATCCAATCCTCTGCTCCTCTGGTATTGGATCCGCTGAAAATTTGGTAATGTTTTCGCTGATATCCGCGAGCAGCTTATTAAGAAATTCCTCCTTTGAAAGACTTCCTTTATTGACCTGGCTAAGATCCTCCTCAAAACGCTGCGTAAGTTTCGGTGCCTTCAGTTCTTCCGGGACAATGCTTATATATTCCTCACCCAGCCTTGTGACGCTGTATTTGCCCTTCTCTCGAACGATAAACTGTCTCTTGGGATTTTGTAGCTTTTTGATGATATCAGCCCTTGTAGCGCTCGTACCGATGCCATATTTCTCCATCACCTTAACAATCGTCTCATCCGTATACGCTTTTGGCGCCACAGTCTTTTTCTCAGGCATGGAGACTGCATCAATCACTAGAGTTGCTCCTTCTGCAAGTTCCGGCAATATCTGTAGATCCCCGTTTCTTTCTTCTTCATTGTTTTTGAAAAGCTGCTTATATCCCAGGCTGCGGATTGTCGTACCGGTAGATAAAAAGCGGTTCCCGCCTACATCTATGATGATTTTTGTAGCATCATACTGATACTCAGGATAAAATATGGCAATCAGGGACAAGGTGACCGCATCAAAGACTTTTTTCTCATCTTCTGTCATGGATCCATAAGCCGATTCCATATCGGCATTGATCGTTGGAATGAGCGCGTGATGATCTGTCACCTTCAGGTCGTTAAAGTAGCTCTTGTCAGCTTTTAGATCCGTCAAATCAATATTATCTATAGCTGTTCTAAAATTTCCAAACCTACAGCTTTTCAGATGTTCTGCAATCTCGTCATAAACATCCATAGAAAGATACTGGCTGTCTGTCCGGGGATAGGACATCACTTTATACTTTTCATACAAAGCCTGCACGATCTCCAGCGTCTTGTCCGGTGAAAAGCTGTATCTACGTCCCATATCCTGCTGTAATTTTGCCAGATTATATAGCAGCGGTGCCTTCGTACTCTTTTCCTGCTTCTCGTATTGCAGTACTACCCCGCTGCCAATGCTCTTGCATTGTCCACATATTCCCTCCGCTTCATCTTTCTTGAGAAAATCTATCTTTTTATCATCTTCACCGATCAAGATACCCTTAAACCCTTTTGCATAAGTTACCTCCACATTCCAATACGGCTCCGAATGAAACTCTCTGATGGCTTTATCACGGAGATATACCAGATACAGAAGCGGCGTCTGACAGCGCCCATATGCCAGAATTTGTTTATACGCCCTTGTCAGCGTAAGCAGCGGACTATAGTTAAATCCTAAAAGATAATCGCCCTCCGCCCTTGCCTCTGCCTCCCTGAGGATCCCCTGAAATTCTGGCAGATCATTTTCTTTCAGGTTATCCATCGCAGTCTGTATCCCTGCTTTTGTTAAAGAACTTGCCCACAAGACCTTCTTGGGAAGGCGGCATCCAGCCATACGATAGATCCATTCTTGAATTAGATATCCTTCTCTACCCGCATCACCAGCATTGATCAACATTTCAATATCGGATCTGTGAATCAACTCTTTAATCACTTGAAACTGTTTCCTGCATTCCGGAAGAACCTTTAGGCTGTCAGAAAGATCAAATGAAATGGGAAGATTTTTAAGATCCCATTTTTTGTATCTCTCATCATGTTCCTGTGGCTGCTTCAGCCCGATCAGATGACCTACTGCCCAGGTCACAACATACTTCTCTCCTTCCATAAAGCCGGCATGTTTTTTATCAGCACCGACTACCTTCGCAATATCGAGTCCGGCTGCTGGTTTCTCCGCTACGATCAATATTTTTCTCATACCTGTTCCTCCGCGTTTTTTGAACGGCATCGCTCAATTTTCAGTTTTATGCGACGTCGCATAAGCTATGTAATACCCATCTCCTGCCATCCTCCGCCAAACATGTCATATTGCACTCTTTGATCGATCCAGTTGTTTATTGTTATTGGCGCATTATAAAGTGCCGTGAGCAGATATGCTCTGACATTTCCGATTTTTGTTGTTGTCTGCTTCAGACATTTGAGTACATACAGCAAGTGAGTGCTTTTGAGTTTTAAAAACCTTGAACACACTATCTCCCATGAGACATACGCATTGTTGATCCTGACGCTTTCCTGTTTCACACAAATCACGTCACAGATCAGCTCATACATCTCCCTAAAACGTTCTCTATCATGCAGATCCAGTTCTTCCATCTGCGCATCATAATCAATATTTTCACGCACTATATCTCGATATGTGCCGCACGTATCTGCATCGATCTTATCGATTGTATTTGGATCCGCTTTTTCATCTCCACCCTTATCTGATAGATTGATAGGATAACTATACTCCTCAGTATTATTATACTTAGTATAATTAGGGTTCAGATTTTGAACTTCTTGAGGTTCAATTTCTGAACTTCCAGAAGTATGATTTCTGAACTTCTTGAAGTTCAAATTTTGAACTTCTGAGGAAATATCAGTGTTTTCATCACTTTTTTTCTCGTTTTGCGGCACTACGGTTTCTTCCTTCGCAACAAAGTTTTTGACATAAATAATGTCCGGGCGCCCCTGTCCTTGTCTTTTCTTTTCGATCAGACCAATGCCCTTTTTGCTGTCCAGCTCTGCCATAATCTTTACGCAAGTAGCTCTTGCACATCCCATATCCTCCATGATGTTCTCCACAGTATAGTAGATGTATGCTCTGCCTTCTTCATCAAGCCACCCGTTTTTTATAGACATTGACATTCTGTCAAGCATTAGCCCATAGAGAAGCTTGGCATCACTTGAAAGTTTTTTGAATCTCTCATCCTTGATCAAAAGCCTTGGTATACGGTAGAATGAATATTGTTCCGACTCAATACCGTAATAATATTCAAATTCTGGATTTATCATAGCATTCCTCCATTATGCGACGTCGCATAAAAATGACAGCCGGAAGTAATACCGACTGTCATTTTCAGCATTGATTCTATTATTAAAGCAAAAGACAACTCCGTTTCTCACTATTTATGGAAAAATAAGTTTCGCAGATGATACCCTTCCCGTATCATCATATATGTACTCTACTGTCGCACCAACCTTGGCAGCATAGCCTTCGATATAACCTTTCTGGTAAAAGTAATACGCATCGGCTCCTGTTCCGACGATACATTTCCCGTCAATCCATGCCGCTGTATCAGTTGTCAGGTTATCTTCCGTTCCAGGCATAATATATACCGGCATTCCTGTATCGTCATTGGTCACTTCAAGAATATTATTTTTCTCACGTGCATAGTATATGTTCCCCTCCAGATCTGCTGCCTGAGTGTCCGACAGATAATCTACGGACTGCGACTGAAGAATACCAGCAGTAAGATCGCCATAACGGATCTGTTGTGAATCTATATCTTCTCTATTGCTATGCTCTATACTGCCATCCGCTCTGACATATGACCCAATCTGTGCAAGACTGTCTGTCAATGCTTTCTTGTAGGATATCTCCAGTTCATCTGTCTGATCAGCCAGATTTATTAAATCTGAAGAATCCATTATAACTTTTCCGTTAGCATAATTGATGATTCCTTTTGATTGTATCGAATTTTTCCGCTGATCAGCGGCTGCCATTACTGTACTGCTCATAAAAATAACACCGCATAGAAACAACAAAATATAAAATATTTTAATCTTCATCATCTGGAATGCTCCTTTTTATTTTTTGGTTCGGATATGGATCACGCATCCTTCTATTTGACCATTCTGCTTGCCGCATAATATACTCCATCTATTCGTCGGAGAACCGCATTTATATACCGTTTGCTCCACATCATACGTACAGTCATGAGTCTGCCAGGTATCACCTTCTCCAAAATGTGTAATATGACCACAATGTGGACACCAGGCGTCATTTGGGTTTCCATTATTTTTTACTTCATGGACATGGGTTATAGGGACTGTCTTTTTCTCACTCGGGCACTTTTCGATTTTATCATGAACATGTCCGTCTTCCTTATAACACCCTCCTGGATCCGTCAACGTATAAACTGTTTCTTCTGTTACTTCTTCACCGCGACCATTGATATGAGTATGATATATATAATCTACATCCACAACATCCTTTTCATCCTCGCCATCCTCTTGTCCTCTCTTATATGCACGCTCATTATCAGCTCCGTTACCGATTATACATCTTCCATTTACCCACGCAGCCGTGCCTGCGGTAAGATTATCTGCAATGAAGGGTGAAACATCCACAAGATGGTCCACGGATTGCGATTGACATATTCCTTTCCGAATCTGCTCAAGAGTCGGCATAGATACTGCTTCATCACTGCTTTTTGTATGGCTGACATTACCCGACGCATCTATGAACGTTCCAATTCGGTCAAGCGACAATCCGGCAGAAACTGCATACTGCTTTTCCAAAAGATCTAGTCCAGCTGCCAAATCCATAACATCCTGAGAATCAAGCACCATCTTACCGTTATCATAGTCTATGATTCCCTTTGACCGCACTGTTTCTTGATGTTCTTGATGTGATACGTTTCTCAGATTACTATATGTCTGCTCCATGATTGAAGGATCTATTTCATCCTCCAACATAGCGATTTCACTTCCCAGATAATCCAAATCTGTTTTATAAAATGCTACTTTACCATCATCCGTCACAAAATTTCCACGAGAATGAAATGTGATCTCAGCGGACGCCTTCAATTCTTTTGCACACAAGACGCCTATACAGCAAGCAACGATCATGCAAGCCTTGAGAATTCTTATTTTTTTCATTTATTTCCGCCTTTCATAAAATCAGTTAATATGCACAGTTGTAACTCCGTTTTCTGTTGTTTCCGTGATTACATGGCTTCTGTAGGTCTGCCAATTGCCATAAGAAGCCCGATCTGTTGGTTGAGTCTTTTCTTTCGTGATACAGGTTCCTATATATTTACTGGTTTCGCGCGGCGTCAGGGAAAAATTATTTCCAGACGCATCATCAGCATATGCTATATAAGTGGTTTTGCCATCTGAACCGTCCTTGCCAGTCTCACCGTCCTTGCCATCATTTCCATCCTGTCCGTTACGTCCGTCTCGTCCATCCTTTCCGTTGGCACCTCCTGAGCCAGTCAGCTCCTTGGTAAGTTCCTTCTTCAGCTCACTGATGATCTCCTTTTTCATTGTTTCCAGCCGGCTTTCAATCTCCTTCGTTGAATCATTACCAGCAGAGTTGATAAGATCATATAATTCCTCATAGGAAAATCCCATGGCACGTGCCAGATCTTCCAGTTCACTATCTGACATTCCATCTATCATGGAAAGTAGCTCCTCCGGTGTCAATTCTGTATTGTTCTTAATATTTGCTTTAATGGAAATCTTCATTTTACGATCTTCCAATTCTCTGATCTGCTCTTGCAGGCTTTCTGCTAAGTAAAAATAATCGCTTTCCTCCAAGTTCTCCGTGACCGTCTCTATCTGTGAAAGAACGGTCTGCCATACAATCTCTGCTACACCAGCCGACAAGGCTGTTATATTCTGTTCATCCGAAAGTACACTGTCAACATCCGCATATCTTCTAAGGACCGCCTTGATTTTTTCCTGGATTGCCTTTGTATGATCCTCATTTGCCACATCGATATCTGACCTGATAATCGCATTGTAGCTTTCTACCGCTTCATGAGCCGTTTCCGCGCTTACACTTTCTTTCAATGCCGCTGCATTTTGCAGATAAACGATGACTTCATCAGCCAGCACCTGTTCTGTTACACTGTAGACATATTTTTGCGTCGTCGTTTCCTTGTCGGACTTCATATGGGCAACCATTGGAATGGCAACCATAACAAGCAGTATTGCAACCGCTGCTATGACCTGTAGCACCTTTTTATTCATCTTAAATTTTCTCATTTCTTACGCCTCCTCTAAACTTATAATCCAATCTCCATATCATCAAAAGGATCTTCGTCGACAACTTCATCTTCACCCAAAAAATCTTCGCTATCGCTTTCATCTTCTCCATCATTTCCATCTAAGTGCGAAGCCGCGTATTCATCTGGATCTGCATCGATGTATTCCGATTCTTCTTCCTCATTCAGCAGCGATTCCAGATATCTTTCCTTTTCAGCATCATCATAATCAAAATTCACTTCTTCATCTTCTTCGTCTCCAGCTTCAAAGTCTTCCATATCCATTGCGTCAAGGGCATCCATGACTTCATCCTTTTTATTTCGATAAATCTTAAGATAGTAGTATAATCCGCCGCCCACACCTGCCAGCAGAAGGATGATAAGACCGCTGCTGAAGGACGATGTCCCTTTTGTCTGTTTCTCTTGCTGCACTCCCTCTGCCTCATCATCAGACGCACCTTCACCGGCAAGAATCGACAGCAGATTATCCTCCTTGTCATTATCAGGCTTCGCAGTCGCAGTAGATTCCTGGCTGTCTGCCAAAATACGCAGATCCGCCAAAGATACTTTGTCAAGCAGATACACATTATCGGAACCACGAGACTGATCGACAACAAGATATAACTCCACTCCTTCTTTTGTTGTGAAGGTATAGAATACTTTTTCTGCATCTACGGATCCATCGGTTTTTACGCGGGAAGTCACACTTGCTGTACCGGGATTCCCTGACTCCTCCGCCCCATCCTCCAGTATCTCCTTTCGCCCAAGTTCCAGATCTATGTTGATTTCCTGCTCCCCGTCTTCAAAAGGATCCGACAAATCATAGTCTGTTTCTTGCTCCGGCTCATATCGCTGAGACGTTATGTTGCCTGCCGCATCTTTAACATAGATTGTATGAGATGTACCGGCCGGTACCGTAAACTCTTTTGTCTCACTAAACGCTGACGGAGCATCCGAATCAATGGCATATTGTAAGTTTGGGTTATCATCTACCGCATCCACGGATATCGTGATATAATCCTCGCCGTCAGATGCAAACGCTTGAACCGGAAAGCTCCAAACCCCTGAGCTGACAATCATACTATAAAGTATGACTGCCACAAGAACGTGTTGTTTTCTATTTTTCATTGTCCCCTGCCTCTCCTTCTGATTTTGTTGTGATTCTCCTAATTACAGGCGGCTGCTTATCAATATTTGCTACAGTGATCTCCTGTTCAGAGACATTCCCAGCCGCATCTCTGACCTGGATGTTCCAGATGCCGTTCTGCTCAACATCTCTGACCGCTTCTTTGATCCACCCGCTGTCTTCCCCGGTTTCTTTGCATCGATAACGGTACTCTACCGGCAAAGAATCTTCCGCTGAGACATAGATGCGATTTTTTATGCACCACTCCTTATTCTCAAGCTCTAGTTCAACAACAGGCGCCACTGTGTCCGCCACAAGGATTTCCTGCTCCTTTGTTGTCACATTACCACCTTGATCACGACAATATGCCTTCCAGATACCGTTTGATACATTTACTTCAAAAGAAGCTTCTTTCCGCCAGTCTTTCTCCTTCGGTTCCCGTCCTTCCGGCAAAAAAGCATATTCCAACTTGTTCACAGGCGTCAAATTGTCCTTTGCACTGATCCGTACCGTTATCGTTACAGGCTGATCCAGATTGCCCACTGCAATGCTGCCTATATCAAGCTCATCGATCCGTGGAGCCTGCATATCCATTCCCGTAATGGTAACAGGTATGGGATCCTCATCGATTTTTCGGTAACAAAGCATATGCTCTTGTGCGCCAATATCCGCCAAAATGTATTCCCGGGCTGTCTTGATCGTTGTAATCGTATCCTGCTGATTCCCTGATGCCGTTATAGAATGTTGCGTTGTTTCTTCTTGTTCAAGGAAGTACAACCCTTCCAGACCGGTTATTGTCTCTTCCCTCCCGTCCTGACAGATCACCTGCACGGGAACATCTTGCGCCGATACATACTGTCCAGCCTCCGCACTGATGTCATTCGCCCGGATCTCTTTGACCTTGCCGATAAGGTGAATGTCCGCCTCATATTTTACCGGCGGATTTTGCGGGATACTGACCTGGCATCTTACGCGTTTCTCTTTATCCGCCACAACATTGCAAACAGACACCTTTCTAAACAGTTCATCTTCTTTACTGTAGACATTCTTTTGTGATACCCAATCCCACAGATTGTTCTCTTGGTCATATACTTCCCAAGTATATCCTGCCGCTTTGGGATGATATGCCTTAAAAGACACCGTACTTCCCTGTTCCGCATAGACGTCACAGAATTCTATCGGCGAATTATCCAATGGCTCCCTTTTTTCTTCCCTTGCATTCTCTGCCATTCTGCTTTCACCCGTGGCATCAGCTTTCTTATCCCGTACATCTGTTTTCATTTCAGTCTCTTTTACTGCCTCCGGATTTTCTGCTTCTACCGCCTGCACTATCGGCATAACTGCTTCCGATTTTGGCGGCGACAAAACATACCTTAGGAAGGGTTGTTTAATAATCATAGCAACGAGACAGGCTGTCAGAAGAAAAGCGCCGATATAGATGCCCCGTCTAAAATAGCGACGATCACCAAGATTCTTCATGCCCTTTCTCATCTCCCTTCTCCGGTCGCTTTTGTCCTCCGAGGACCTGATCCGCAACTTCCAGGACCGTTTTTTTGCTGCTTCCGATCAAACGGATGAATCTGTCGTATTCTTCACCAGACAGATTCAGAGCGTTGATCTTTTGCGTGATCAGCTTTCCCTGCAGCACATCGATCTGCTTTTTGATATCAGTTGCAGTTCTTTTATGCTTCTCCGCTAACTCCACCTCTCTCTGATATGCCTTCTCAAGCTGTTCCATGCTTTTCATTCTCCGCTTCCCTCCTTTTTTATATTTGCGCACGTTTGCGGTATGATAAAGATTGGATTGATTGCTTTATCATCCGGATCTCGTACTTCCAGATGCAGATGCGGACCGGTAGAACGCCCCGTATTACCGCTGTAGCCCAAATGATCTCCTTTTTTCACCAGCTGCCCCTTAGATACTGTTAAGCTGTCCATGTGCATAAAGATCACTGTCCATCCCGTATCCGTCTGTACTTTTACCCAATTCCCGGCAGATTCAGAATAAGCTGCCAAAATAACTGTTCCATCCACTGCCGAATAAAGATGCGTTCCGACCGGAACGGCTATGTCCACTCCGTTATGTGCCTTTCTCTCCTTTGTGATCGGATGAATCCGCACACCAAAGTTTGATGAGATCAACCCCGCCCAATCCTCCCGCATGACAGGTCCATAAATCTGCTGACCGCCTGTCGATAACCGATATGCTTTGTACTGCCCCAGCTGATCCGCTGTCATCCTTGGCTCAACGACATCTTCTAACTCCTTTTTCTTTAACGTGACATAACAGATGTTTTTGGGATATATCACGTCTTCATACGTCTCAGTATTCGGATTATACTCTCGGATCGTCCTGTCTTCTATCTTCACCTCAATAGTCAGGGTATACATTTCTTCAAATACAGATTCCAGTTCCTCCCTGACCATATCAAGGTCAAAGCTGCCATAGACGGCAGACAAATATGCGATCAGTGTATTCGCCGAAAATCCAAAGTCAGCAAGATTATATACAAACTCATAAATATCGGGTCCGTACTCCGCTTCTAATTCCGCTTCCAGGACATCCCTGTCCGCATTCAGGTATTCATCCAGATCCGTCTCCAACTTGCGGAAATACTCCGTAGCATCCGTAATCGTACCATAATCATTCTGTGTAACCGCAGAAGCATAATACTGCGTCCCGCCTGTCAGAATCACTACAGCCGCAAGAAAGAGGATAAAACAAAGTATCACCACAAAGAAAATTACACCTGCAATCGAAATAACCGTTGAAAGAGTTCTTTTTACCGCCTGCTGACGTACCTTTTTTGCCCGCCTCTTTACCAGACGGTTTTGTCCCAGGCGTTGGAAGAAATAACCTTCTTCTCTCGCACGCATCTGAATCATCTGCTTTTTCAGTTTCTTTTTCTGCGCTCTGGAGGATGCTTCCCTGATCTCTGCGCGCTGCTGTTTTCTCTTTGCGTCTGATAATAATTTTTTTCTCTTATCAAGCAAAAGCTGACCTTTTTCCTTTGCTGCGGCATATCGCGCATATACGTTGTTCTGCTTCTTTAACGTACGGATGTTATGTCTGTTTACCGCCATAAGCGCGCGATTAGCCTTTTTCACACCTCTTTTCATCGAGCCTGTCAATTCATCCTCTGAAAGGTCTTCATCTTCCAAAACGGTCTTAGCACCGCGGATCAGCAGTCGCCTCCTGTTGCGGCGCTTAAAGCTCTTTATCCCCTTTTTCCGGATGAGATCCTCATAATCCTCTTTTGTCATCGTCTGCCGTACTACGCGGCCGGAATATCTCAGACGTCCTATATGCCCGAGTCCGACCTCTCCTGCATTCGTCAGGTCGATCCTGCCATAATAATTGAACTTTAGCTTATCTTTCGTGGAATGCTCGCCGATGGAAATTCTGGTATAACCACGCTGCACACTTTTACGTCTGTCATCCAGCTTTTGCTGAAGCGCTTCATTATCCTGAATGGCTTTACTGTTACGCCAAAGTTCCGGCGCTTCAGCCGTCCCGCGGCTGAGTGTGAAATTCTCAACTTCCCGCATCGACGGTGATTTCCATTCTCCGCTTCCCGCTGCCACGATCGCATTTCCGCCCGGCGGATTCCAATCGTCTGCATCATGCTGCGTCTGTGTCGCGGCAGGGGACGCTTGATCGGATACCCCCGTATCCGCCCGAGATGTCTGCTTTTCCTGTTGATCCGCATTAAACGAAAACACCTGTTCTTCATATTGATTACGCTGCTCGTTATAAGATTTCTGAATCTGTTTATATGTCTGATGATGCTGTACGGCATTATAAGCCGTGTATGCACCCTCAGACATCAACTCTTTACGGAACTGTTGATTCTTATTTCTTGCCGGCAGCTCCTCGCTCCCGCGTTCTCTCCCTGCACTCTCTACCACTTTGCCAGCAGCCTTTAGTACATTTTCCGGATTCGGGCCCTTAAATTCCTGTGATTGACTCATATTTTCACCGCCCTTCACCTATATGATTGTTTTCTCTTTCCTTTTCCCGATATGAATCGCCTCGCCCGGTTTTGTGGTCATTACCTTGTAGCAGAGCGTATTCTTTGGAAATTCATCTTCAAAGGGTACCTTCGTCTGTTCAATCCATAAAAGCCCTTTCCCCGGTTCTCCGGACTTTAGATAGTCCTCCTCTTCCTCAGACAAATCAAGATGCTCTGCAAGGAGTTTGGCATCATCACCCGCCTGATTCAGCATGGCGATGAAATTCGTTGTATCCAGAATGTTCTGGATCTCCGGCGAACGGAACAGATCTTTAATGTTCTGCGTGATCCCGGTGGGGATGCCGCCCCACTTTCGGAAGCGCTTCCAGATTTCAACGCTGTAAGCTGCAGTTATGGGACTGCGAAGGAGCAGATGGAACTCGTCAATGTCAACCCATGTGAAACGTCCCATCGAGCGATTTAATGTAACCCGGTTCCATATCAGGTCCTGAATGATGAGCATGGTCAGATCCCTTTGGTTTGCGTCCATGTCTTTTAAGTCAAAGCAGACAAGACGGGCGTTGATGTCGATGTTTGATCTGTGATTAAAATATGACAGGGAACCTGTCACATATCGGGAAAGCGCTACGGACAGATCCCGTCCGATCTGCTGCATTTCCTCAGGCATTGAGCGAAGCTCATGATAGAGATCTTCAAGGATTGGCATATTTTCTGGTCTTGGATCTTCCTCAAAACGTTGATAAACACTTTTACAGGCTGTATCGACCACTGCGGTCTCCCGTTTACTGAGTGTCGCATTATTTCCAAGGATCAGCTCACACATGGAAACGATAAAGTTACATTTTGCAGCCACAGGATCGTAATCTTTGTCCTGCTCATTCTTCGCATCCAGATTGATCTCCATGGGGTTGATATGTATCGGAGAATTTAATGCGATCTTGATCACCTGCCCGCCAAGGAGCTTATACAAGAGTCCGTATTCCCCCTCCGGATCGATCGTCAGACGATCATCTTTTGTCCTCAGGAACATATCGAAGATCTCACGCTTTACAAAGAAAGTCTTACCAAAACCTGGCATACCGAATACCAACCCATTCGGATTAACAAGTGCCTTACGGTTCACAAGAATCACGTTGTTGGACAGGCTGTTCATTCCATAATACTGACCATGATTCATGTACAGTTCCTTTGTTGTAAAGGGAATGAATATCGCCATATCAGTAGTCGTAAATGTCCTCTTGATCTCTATCGTATTGCTTCCCAATGGCAGCGCCGACATATATCCCTGCTCCTGCCTGTTATCCAGCCGCTCTAGGCGGCATTGGTAAGCTGACAGGATTCCGTCCAGTTCAAAGATGTTCTCCTCAAGCTCTTTTCTGGTAGCTGCCGTCTGTACGACAGTGATCGTGGTATGGTACATCTGCTCATTCTTACGCTGCAGATCACGATAAAGCGTTTCCCCCGCCTCCTGGTATGTCTTTAATTCAGGCGGCAGAAGGTCCATGTCGTAACCCTGTCGGACGGCGTTTTTCTGGTTTGTCATGATCATACTTTGGACATCCGCAATATTTCCCTTTGCATAATCCAATGCTTCTTTTCGCGGCATGGTATCCGCGTGTATTGATATCCAGAGATTACTCCCGATATTCAGCATGTCCGATATGATCCGATCCTCCATATCGGAGGCAAAAACCTGAAGAAAGCTTACCGCGCCGATTCGATCGCCCACACGAAAGTATTTTGTAGCATTTAATTCCGGACTGGATCGGAAGGAAAAACCAGAGGGCGCGATAAAATCCTTGCTGGAAAGCCCACTCTTTACTGGCATGTCCCAATTCCACAAGAATTTTTCTTTAGACGCCGGGTGGAAGATTCGAAACAGGAGCTCCAGACGCTCATATCCGTTCAGCACACGGCAGCGGCTGTTAAACTTATGCAGATACTTCTCAAGCTGCTTACTGATCTTTGCCAGCTTCAGCCGCGCATTCTTATAATCCTTTGCCTCGATGCCATAGGTCAGATAACGCTCTTTCTTCAAGTTATTTGTGCCTTTGGAAAATTGTGCTACTTCCATGTCAGAATACTCTTTACGGACAATGTTGTGACCATCCGCCTGCGGTTTTATCGCAAAGTCCTTCGCATAGGCATCCCGATCCATCTCCATGTTCCCATAATTAAACTGAAAGTGGATCTCCGGACTGAAATAGTTGATCAGCGTACACCATCTTTCAAAAAGCACGTTTTTGGGATCGTTATCAAGAAGCTGGTAAGTGATATCCTCAAAGGCGATGGTCTGTGTAAAATATCCCTTATCTGTCTCAAAGATACCGTCCGGATAAGGAGTCCTGTAGGGAATGGTATCCTGTGCAGACTCCGGGATCTCACCCTTGATTTTTGCCTTCTTGACCGCTTTTTCAAGCTCCTTTTTAACCTTTGGATCTATAGGACCTTTCATCGGAATCGTGATGCGCTTCTTTCCCAGTTTGATCTCTGATGTTTCTCCAGCCTCCATGATCTCACGAATCTCTTTTTTTGTTTTACCTGCAAACAATATCCTCTCCACCTCCTCCTGCAGCCTTTCTTCCTCCGCCTGTAGTACATACAGGTTGTTCGTAGCATACGGGCGGTCAGTGTTTCTTACAAAATGTGTTTCGTAGTAGTAATACAGATACTTTTCGATGCCAAAACCGTGCTTTTTATACAACAGACAGATGGCGATCGGCGCTGTCACGACTGCAAGACCTGTTATAGATGTCATGACATCGCAGTGCAGTATGAACCGCATCACTAGAAACACCGGCAGACCGACTATGATACCGATAAGAAAAGCCGCGATCTGTCTTTTCGTCAGACCAAGACCCGGAAGCGTCCTCCGGACCTCGGAAAAGTCTTTCGTCATATTCACATATGCCATGTCTTACCTCTTTTCCCAATTTAATGCGCATTGAATATGCTGGAACTGATGTTGCCGACTTTGAACATCATTGCCCCTAAGGCAAACCCGCCACCGATTACCATGACCATGTTTGCGGTAAAATCACCATAACGCAGACCTCCCATGACCCCGCCATAGACTGCATACAGAAGGAGCATGAAAAATCCTTCAAAGGACAACGCAAGCATCTTCCTGGTATAGTTCATCCCTACCTGGCTCCATTCCCTGTTCATCCAGGTTGCATACGGTATAGCCGATACGCTGGCGTACAGGAGCAGCTCTATGAACCAGAGCATGACCCGGATATACACGATGAGACCGCAGATAAAAATGGCGATCCATCCAATCGCAAGGATGATCTTATATCCGAAAAGCTCCATGATCTTCCCAAATTCATAATTTTCAAGCGGCGGGGCAGGCACGCCAAGATCTGTCAGGGTCAATGTAAAACCTGAAATCTCTGTTGTAGTGATCCCGGCAATTTTCCTTGATGCCCAGTTCCCGACGTCACAGAATGCCATGACAATTTCAAAAGAATGTGCGCACACCATCATACACAAGCCGAATTTCAACAGGCTGAGCATAAGCTTCTCCGGTTTGATGTCGTTCCCCGCGTTGTTCTCCTGGACCAGGTGTATCAGTTCCCAGCAGAAGATCACCGTGATAAAGACTGCCGCAATGGGAATGGCTACCGTCTCCGAGACCGCCTGCATAATGGAAAAGGCGGATCCGTTCCATGCTTTCGGTCCATCATACATAAGATGTCTTGTGCGATTGATCTGCATGTTCAGGGAGTCAAAGATTCCTTCTAACTGCTTATTCACGCTTTCATACATGGGGTCATAGATGGATTTTAGGATCAGTTGGATCAGTTTTTGGGCAAATTCGCTGAGAGCATTTTTTCCAGCAACGCCACCTATTATAGTGCCCGCATCTAGCTGTGGCGATATTCCTGCATCATAAGATAGCAGCATTTCACTAACCTCCTTACCCTACCGTCAGGAGTGACGAAATCTGCGGAACAAGAATCATACCGACCATGAAGATCACGCCGCCGCCCACAATCTTACCGAATCCCTCATCCTTCTTTGCCGCGTTCTGCTGCGAATGACCTTCCGAAAAGGTGATGATTCCTATGATAGCTTGGGCAGCGCCCCATGCCATTACTCCCATTGATGCAAATTTCAGTACTGTTTCAAAAAAACCCATATTTCCTTCCTTTCCGGGATTATGCGACGTCGCATATCCCTATAAAAAACTCCCCATGGAAGTTTTTCTCCTTGGGGAATCGGTTAACAGTTACAATATGACTTTATATTGGTCATTCTGATGAAACGAAATACTCACGGATTCCTTTTCTTTCATCTTCTTGCGATACTTAGCGAAATCAAAGGTATTTCGTTCATCATAATCCGCCGTATACTTGTAATTCGGATGTTCTGACGGAACATATTTATCACTGAAAAACGGTGGCAACCCACTGATCCGCACGATACACTTATCACGATCCATGGTATTGAGTTCATAGATATTCTTCAACTCTCGCCCCGTCTTATTATAATTTACCCCGGTGCTTCGGTTCTGACTGAATGTCTCCGAATTATTCCAGAGATCTATCGTTTCTTTACCGAGCATCTCCTCCAGATCCTTAAGTGTCGATTTCTCCTGACCGCCCAAAAAGATGGAGGAATCACAGTTCCCGGTGATGGTTTCCGCTGCATCCTTGTAATTGTCCTTTAACTGGCTCTGTGTCTGCAACATCATGATAACGCTCATCATACGGCTTCTGATGGTGGCAATCAAGATCTTGAAGCCGGGTATCTTGCCGATGTTGGCAAACTCATCCAGAATGAACTGGACCGGGGTTTTTAGCTTCCCGCCCATCTCCTTATCTGCTTTATAACACAGAACATTGAACATCTGCGTAAACAGGATTGCCGGGATAAAGTTATAGGTCGTATCCGTGTCGGATATGATCACGTACAGGATAGACTTCTGCCCCTCATCTCCATAGGTGTCAATCTTCAATTCATCGTAGGAAACCAGTTCGGCAACTTCTGGGATATCAAACGGAGACAGATATGATCCGATAGAAATTAGGATGCTTTTTGCGGTCTTGCCAGCAGCTTTCTTATATTTTTTCCGCTGCTTCACTGCAAAATGTCTGGGATCTTTCTTCTCCAGCTCCGCGAACAGCATATCTACAGCATTTTCAAAAGTTTCATCATCTTCTCTTACCTCATCTGCCTCCAGGATCTCCAGCATCGTTGGTATGTTCTGTTCTTCTGGTGGAGCTTCATACCAGAGATACCCCATCGTTGCCTGCATCCACAAAAGTGCCGCCTGATCAAAAAACGGATCCGGAGGCGTGCCCGCATCTGGTGGCTTCAGATTTGCATACAATGTATTGGCCAGAGTCAGGATATCTTTTGACTCTTTGATATAAACAAATGGATTAAAGTGCATGGAGTTCTTCATATCGATCGTATCCAAAACATAGATATGATATCCCTTCTTTTCAAAAAGATTTCCTGTCTCCGGAAGTAAAGTGCCTTTGGGATCTGTCAGTACGTACGAAGAATGTAACTGATACAGATTCGGTTTGACAAATCCATATGTCTTACCGGATCCGGAGCCTCCATATACGACCACATGTTTATTGCGGTTAAGGTTGAATTTCGGCATCCTGGCTTTCATCGACAACCGCTCCGTTTTTGACAGGATGATATTGTTAAACGGATCCTCATCAATGAACGGTTTTATATCTTGTGCAGTACCCCATCTTGACGATCCGTACTCCTGTCCAAAGCGGGTATTTTTCTTGTGCATCCTATTCTGCCACTTTGCGGCGTATACAGCAAAAAAACCTATTGATATCCCAATCAACAGGTCCTGTAGCGCAAAATGTGGCGGAAATACCCGATAAATATACTCAAAATGCCGAAAAAACATTCCGATATTACCACCGCAAAGCCGATACAATTCAGCTACTCTTGCAACGAAAAATATGCAAAAAGCATACGGCAATACCATGATGATCTTATCCTTCAGAGGCTTATCCTTAAAATCCGCAAGCCATGTTCTAATCTGTTGTGCCATACTATCATCTCCTCCTTCTTTATGCGACGTCGCATAAACTCTTTCTGAAAGGGTTACTTATCTCGAAATATCGTCGTGCCGATGTTCCTTCTCTACTGCACCTCGTTCTGCATCCCGAGCTGTAACCCGATCCCGAAAAAAGGCGAGTTTCGCTTTTACGCTCTCCCTTTCTTCCGGTTTCATTCCCTTGTCTTTTGTCCTTTTTGGGGGATCTCCTTTCTCCACTTCTTTCTGATCCGCTTCCCTTCCCTCTTTCTCCTGCTTTTCAAAATAATCCTTATAGGACTCTTGCAGAACGTGCATGATCGTGTCAGTATCCTTACCTTCAAAAAAAACCATATAAGAAGGTTCATAATCCGGCTTGCCCTCTCCTCTGGTATCCTTCATCGCAGAGTACTTGACGCCATATTTCTTACATTGCTCATCAAAACCACCCATGGCGTCGCCTAAAATGTTTCCCTCAACCTTATAGACATGTCCGGATTTCCGAAGTTTACTGATATCAATGTTATTTTTTGAATATTTGATATCGCCCGTCTTCTTAAAAGCTACATATCTGACAGCTTTCATGACATTTGACTCCGTAAAGGTAGCTCCCTTTGCAAGAAGAAGGCAAATCCCTTTGATCGTCCCTGCTGCATCCTTTATCCCACCCCGTGCCTCCTTTACTGCCCGTAACGACAGATCTGACGCCTTTTCGAGCTGGGAAGGCGCTTTCCCGATAATTTCATCCGTTATGCTCATATTTTTCTCCCTTCTTATGCGATATCACATAATCTTTTTACCGCAAAAAACAGCCTTTTCAGACTGTCTTTGCTAGCTTCTAATTCTTACCGCATCACTATATTCCCTTTCCCCCTGACGTTCCGCCCTACCAATTCCTCCGCCTACAGATTTGATTCCTGATACAACATTATCAAAATATCTGTTAATCACAACAGAAAACTCATATGATCCAGGAATTACTTCACGGCGTTTCCCCTCCCATGCAATCAGACAAACAGATTCAAAAGCCTTGGCTGTCATTATCTGCCGAAAATCCGCGTCCCGCCTACATAACTCCCTAAAAACCTGTTCCACGAAGTTTTTCGAGCACTTTTCAGCTAACATCCGCAAATTAAGCTTTTCCCGAAGTCTTAGCTGCTCATCTTCGCCACTGTATTCCGGAACTAATGTTTCCCCCGGCACATCCTCCTCATAAGGAATCTCCGCTTCCGGATCAGAACAATGCGTACCTCCTGCAATTGGTTTTTCATAAAACGTATATACAATCTCTGATTTCCCGGAATCTCTCTTTAAATATCCATACTTCTCCAATTCCGCAAAACTTCCATCTGCACCACTCTTTCCGCTTGACGCTAGGCAGATCACTTCACCTATCGTATATTCCCCAGATAAAGCAAGAAGTGCGGACAACACTCCTTTCGCCGTCCAAGACAGTCGCTTGTCTATCAAATGCGTAATGCTCATCATTCTATAGCTGTTACTCTTTACCGCTCTGATCGTGTCTGCCATTCCCTTTCTCCCGCTCTCTGTGTTTCACTTTTCACGCGTCCTTCACTAACCTTTTTTTGCTTCTCGTGCAGATCGTTAAGCACTGAAGACTTTTTATGGACAGACTTATCATCAAATATCTGCTTTTCCTCCCGCATGATCGAAAGAATTGCGGATGCTAGGGATACTGATTCTCTTTCATGGCTCAATCTGTCGAAAGCCCAGCTTCCACGGGTATGATTGATGCCATTTAGAAGCTTGATTCCCCTCGCCGGTGGTTGCCATTCATTCAGATTCTTTGTGTAGTCGTCAAGAAGAAAATCCGTTTTTCTGATGCCATCACGTATCCCTTCTTTCTTATCCGTCCCACAGGGTACAAACACCCTGTGCTCCCGGTTGATTTCAGGAAGATATCTGTCAAGCCATTCATTTTTCTCCTGAAGAGCATACTGACTGTCTGACAAATAAGCCGACAATATATTTACCTCTATTTCTGGATGTTCTGTAATGATCTTTCTTACCGCCTCTACCACGTTTCTTTGCGGCGCAAGTGTCTTAAAATATCCTTCTTCATACAAGGTTTCCATCTCATCGACCGGCTTAAAGACAGCTAGTGTGCCGTCCATATCTACAAAGAGACGCTGCTTTTGAGGCGTGTACGGAGCAAAAAATTCCCGTTCCTCCATTTCATCACTGATCCAAACGTCTTCGATCCAGTCCCCATAATACTCATCATTGCCCGCCAGTAAATGCTCTTTCAACTTTTCCGCTTCTTCCAACGTGTCTGCAAAATATTCTTCGTTTGAACTTGACCAATTCAACGATGTTCCTTCCTCATCCTCCTCTTTCAACCACGCTGTCACAACATAGACTTTCTTCTTTTCAAATCCTCCATTCATGATTAACACCTCTCTTTTTGCTTAATCCAGCGGATATTCCAAAAGACACTTTATTTCCTCTCCCGTGGCATACGCCAGCTTGTCGACCAGTCCCCTGACTATTTCCTTCATGCCCGCAAGATTAAGGTAATCTTTCAGTTCTGCAATAATCCTATTTCTATCCGGAGTGCTGAGATTACACGTCCTGATCAGATAAATTTCTTCCAACGTATATTTGCTTATAATATCATTCATTATCGCTCCATCCCCCTATCCGATTTTTCATTTGCTCTTTGTTTAGTGTTATTCTGATCGCGATTGATTTCATGCTGCTTTTGATGCAGATTTTGCAAGACTGACTGACGATTTCCGAGCTTGCTTTTATCCATTACTGCCCCTTTTTCTGCAATGGTCTCTTGTAATCCTTTCGTTTTTTCCTTCTCTTTCTGCAATTCCGCAAAATGCCCATCAATGCTGCCTATGATCTCGGCGGCGGTGGCGCGGATTGTTTCAAGTGACGCTTTCAGCTCCGCAAGCTCCCGCCCGCTGCTCCACCCAGCGACGTACCCAAAGGAATAATCGGAAGTGTCAAGCCCGTAGTGCTGGCACACGGTATAGGCGATACTTTCAGCCTGTACCTCACGGGTGCGGCGGTCGGGTCTGTCCGACTGTCCCTCCTGCGGGGCGTTAAGGTCAATGTCGTGCAGCTTCGCGTGAGCGATCTCATGGATAGCGGTCTTTAGGTTCTGAAGCTCGCTCATTCCCTCGTCAATGGCAATGCGCTTTTCCTCCGATTGGTAGTAGCCGTGTGCGTTGCCTTCGATCTTCTCAAAGCCTATAGGCACGGGAGATGTCTTTTCCAGTGCGGCGAAAAAATCCTCGTACTGTTCCACGTCCCCGGTCAGTTCGTTTGCGCCAATGGTGGGAAGCTCTTTCCCCTCGGTCTGTGACACGTCAAAGACGGACACAACCTTAAAGGCGGGTATAGTGATTTCCTTTTCCTCTGTGACAGGTTTTCCGTCTTTGCCAATCACGACCTTTTGGGTTCCAGGATCGATTTTCTCTACCTCCTGCTTGATTTTGTACGGCGACGGGGCAATGATGCGTATGCCCTTTTCCCCTCGCATTACGTTCCGTCCAAAGTTATTTTTCCATGCGTTGTAGCCGGCGATAAGGGAAGCGTCTGGCTTCTGCATGGCAATCAGCAGCGTATTGTTAAAACTGTAATTGTGAAACTTTGACATGACGCGCAGATATTCCTTATAGCGATTGCTTTCGAAAAGTTCCGTGATTCCCTGCTCCAAGCGGTCAGTGATCTCCTTAATCTTCCCTTCTGGCGTTTCTGCTGTTAAAACAATTGATTCTGCTTTACTCACTTTTATTCGTTTCCTTTCTCCTCCAACAGAAAAAGGCAGCCGTCAAGCTGCCTTTTCCCTTCCCGCCAAACTTTTTAGTGGAGGAAATCTGACGGGAATCTATATATTTTGCGATTGCAATATATAGCTACAAAACTTCTTTCCTTTTCTAAAGGCTTGTTTGACTGGCGGTTCACACCGTTCCAATGCCTTGTCATAGTCCTCGACTTTCTTTTGTAGCTTCAATCTCTCCATGCGCTCTGGTATCGGCTCTTTTCGTTTCTGCTCAACCACTTCCAGAGTCTTTTCAGCTTTCTGCAGATACCCCTTTGCCGCTTCATATGTCTTGTTGGCTGTTTCTCCTGCAATAGCGGTCTTTCTAAGGTTCTCGAAGTCTGTTTTGTTCAACTTGACTTTTGTATCATCAAACATAACACTTTCTGTTTTGATAGCCTTAACCTCTTGGTTCTGCAGAACCTTGCCCGTGATATTTTTTAACCCTTTTAAGGCTTCTACGTCCCGATTTAAGGCTTGCTTTTCTGCTTGTAGCTTCTTTAGTACAGCTTGCTCCGCTTTCGTGGCTTTACGGACTTCCTGAAGCGTCTGCCGAGCAGTTCCACGTTTTAACTCCTTAATAGCTTTGTTGCCCTCTTTTGTGGCTTCATTGATGATGCTGCATGATATCCCTTTTTCTTCCAAATGGCATTGCAGCTTCTCATGGAACTGCTCCAAATCCGTTCGTTTAACACACTCCTTTGCAGATATTTTAAAACCACCACGCTTCCGATCGGAGACAACCGGCATAAAACAAAAGTGCATGTGCGGTGTAACTTCGTCCTTGTGAACGTAGGAAGAAACCACGTTTTCACGACCATACTTAGCTTCAAGAAACCTGTATGACTCTTGAAAGAACTCTTTTTCCTGTTCCGGCTTCAAATCTTCCGGAGCGGTCACCACCCACGAACACATGACATTTACATCTTTCCGATTCATACAATAGACCTCAGACAGCCTTTCGTGTATGAAATCAAGCTGATTATGTTGTGGCGCAAGGTTGTAATTCTGCTCCGTCCTCTTCGTGTCTATATCTTGGTTGCCGAATTTTAAATACTGTCCGTCTGCATCTTTTGCCCTCTCATAATGCTTTAGCATATGCCCCATAGCACCCCTTGTATACTTTGCATAGTTCGCCATATCCTACACCCACTCTTCTAACTCATCATCAGGATGGTTTACTTGATATTCTGGAATGTTTACACTCCTGGCAGATATGACGAAGTAACTTGCTTTATGTGTAAGAAGCTCCGCCAACTTCTCCCCCTTCATCAATACCTTTTGCACTTCTCCATACCCTTCAAAAAACCCTTCTTTTTTCTGTAACTCCACCACATACCCCATTTTTATATCACACATTCTCATACCTTCCCTTTCCTCATACCAGATTGCATACAATTGTACGTCCTTTTTCACCAGTTGTCAATCTGGTATAGCAAGTTATACCAAAATCTTTCAGATTATTGGAAACTTGAAAGGGGGCGTCCCCCTTTACCCCCGCGACCACCTTGCCGGTGTTCGCTCTACCGCCTGTCCGAGCCGGAGCGAGTGAGCAAGGTTATCCCCTAGCATACGCCCCTTAAATGTGGGGGTATGTAGGGGAAACCTACCGCTTGTCGTCGCCATCGCTTCGCTTCGCTTCGGTGCGCTTGTCCTCGTTCTGCCACATCTCTGCCCGTAGCCGAGTTATACGCTCTCCCTAAATCAGAGAACCGCCAGACCGCACTTGATATGCCGCCCGTCCTCGGCGGTAGCACGGTTTTTTTACCATTTGTGGACTCGTGCCCGTCCGTAGGGATTTGATAAGCAGTCCCTAACCCCCTTTATCTGCTCTCACTATGCAGTTATTCAGAACAATAAAAAATGCCTGTCTGGTATATCCAATACCAAACAAGCACTAAATGCTGTTGTTGACTTTGAAAAATCCTTTTTGTATAATGACTATACGGTCACTAGGCGATTTAGTGGGCGTAAGGTTTACACCGTCAAGGGAGTTTTCCTATCGCGTTGGTACTGGTAATACCAATTAGATTAGGGTGCTGGTAACACCTAAAAACTAATTCTAAAATTATGAGAGGTGAGCTTTTAGCTTGCCTCTTTTTCATTGTCTAAATTGTATTTTATCGTAAAATGGAATATTTTGCAAATAGTAATCAAGAGGACATGAGAAAAAAGCGTTCCTCATGTCCTCTATCCCTAGCATTTATCGGCTGTTTCCGCTTATGTCAAGGGTTGCCCTACGGCGTATCGGCTTCGCCTTGCCCCTTGACAACGCTACTTTCTCCCTCTCCCCTAAAATCATAACCGAGTTTGAATCCGTCACAATAACGGTCAAGCCGCCCTTTGTCGTTCGCGTCCATGTGGCGGTACACCCATAGGAGCCTTTCCTCTCTATACTTCCGTTCAATTTCTTCCGTTTCTGGGTCTGCTTCTTGGATATCTCCTTTAAGGCTTTCGATATCGTCCGTTATTTTCCTTTGATAATCTGCTAAACACTTTATTGCACCATATATATTACCTACTATTTTTTGGAACTCTTGCTCGTCTATGTCCATGTTGTAATTTACAAATTCCATAGCATAGCCAATTGTTTCCAGTGCGTCACCAAGCGCAAAACATTGTGTTAAAATTTCAGTGATTTTCATTGTACCTCTCCTTTCTTTTTGCCCGAAAAGTGGTACAATGAATAGACACCTTTCGGGGTGGCTTGGGTGTACCCTTATGCTGTGGTAGGTTGCGGGGTACACCCTCTTATTTATGGGTTATATCTTAAAATTACCGTTCATGGGTAATCTTATGACCTTTCTGTTTTTGCGGCTCTGTAACAGCCTTCAAAGCTTTTCTAAAGGCTTGTTTGACTGGCGGTTCACACCGTTCCAATGCCGCGTCATAGTCCTCGACTTTCTTTTGTAGCTTCAATCTCTCCATGCGCTCTGGTATCGGCTCTTTTCGTTTCTGCTCAACCACTTCCAGAGTCTTTTCAGCTTTCTGCAGATACCCCTTTGCCGCTTCATATGTCTTGTTGGCTGTTTCTCCTGCAATAGCGGTCTTTCTAAGGTTCTCGAAGTCTGTTTTGTTCAACTTGACTTTTGTATCATCAAACATAACACTTTCTGTTTTGATAGCCTTAACCTCTTGGTTCTGCAGAACCTTGCCCGTGATATTTTTTAACCCTTTTAAGGCTTCTACGTCCCGATTTAAGGCTTGCTTTTCTGCTTGTAGCTTCTTTAGTACAGCTTGCTCCGCTTTCGTGGCTTTACGGACTTCCTGAAGCGTCTGCCGAGCAGTTCCACGTTTTAACTCCTTAATAGCTTTGTTGCCCTCTTTTGTGGCTTCATTGATGATGCTGCATGATATCCCTTTTTCTTCCAAATGGCATTGCAGCTTCTCATGGAACTGCTCCAAATCCGTTCGTTTAACACACTCCTTTGCAGATATTTTAAAACCACCACGCTTCCGATCGGAGACAACCGGCATAAAACAAAAGTGCATGTGCGGTGTAACTTCGTCCTTGTGAACGTAGGAAGAAACCACGTTTTCACGACCATACTTAGCTTCAAGAAACCTGTATGACTCTTGAAAGAACTCTTTTTCCTGTTCCGGCTTCAAATCTTCCGGAGCGGTCACCACCCACGAACACATGACATTTACATCTTTCCGATTCATACAATAGACCTCAGACAGCCTTTCGTGTATGAAATCAAGCTGATTATGTTGTGGCGCAAGGTTGTAATTCTGCTCCGTCCTCTTCGTGTCTATATCTTGGTTGCCGAATTTTAAATACTGTCCGTCTGCATCTTTTGCCCTCTCATAATGCTTTAGCATATGCCCCATAGCACCCCTTGTATACTTTGCATAGTTCGCCATATCCTACACCCACTCTTCTAACTCATCATCAGGATGGTTTACTTGATATTCTGGAATGTTTACACTCCTGGCAGATATGACGAAGTAACTTGCTTTATGTGTAAGAAGCTCCGCCAACTTCTCCCCCTTCATCAATACCTTTTGCACTTCTCCATACCCTTCAAAAAACCCTTCTTTTTTCTGTAACTCCACCACATACCCCATTTTTATATCACACATTCTCATACCTTCCCTTTCCTCATACCAGATTACATACAATATCTTTTCTAAATTACTCACCTCTCCTTCTGCATGTTTTTAAGAAATTCTACAATGTTTGTTTCGCAATCAGGATAGCTCTCATATTTTTCGTCGTTTTCCAATAAATGATAAAAGAACTTATCATTTATCTTACTTTCGTATGGTAAACGTCTCTGCGGATATTCTGCTACGATCAGTCTGCTTCCATCGAAAAAATCAAACTTGTAGTAATTCACATCAATATTTTCATCCCGATACCAAAGTCCCCAATCTTTATAGTTTTTCAACCATTCTTTTCTCTGATCCGCGTTCTTTAAAACAGGAAACTCAGGCTGTGCAGTTTCTTCTGAAACCATCGGAGCAATCGTCTCCACCTCTCTGTATGTGCCGTCTACAACAGAATTATTATGCGACGTCGCATAACTTTCTTCCTGTGAATCAGATGCCTTTGGATCCGGTATGCCTGGCATATATTCCGGAAAGTCTTCCTCAATGCTTGTCTGCCCTGGCAGCACAACATCCGAAACAGCCTCCTGATTCTTTATGCCTTCAGCTTTTTTCTCTTTTCCCTTGATTTCACGGATCTGCTTCACTGTCATATCCGGTGTCACCTGCTCCAGTTGTTCCGCACTCAGCGGAAGCATTTCCATCATTTGTGATTTATCAAATCCTGAATATTTTTCATCAAGTTCCGGAGAATTGTGATTTTTTGAGAATTTTTCGCATATCCTGATAAATCTCGAAACAGTAGATTGAGAATAACCAAGCTGCTCCTCCGCACATTCGTTAATATTGGCATATCCGTCCTCCAGATACAACTCATTATCCTGGATATGTTTCAGGTACCAACCGATTTTTACAAAAGATTTCTTGATTTTAACAGATTCTTCTTTGATTACATCTAAAGAGTCCCTATATCCCATCTCATCTGGATCAAACAAGCCCGCTCCCAAATTCATCACATTAAAAGGTTTGACAGCCATATCTCTCACCGTCCTTTCTCAGTCATCAAAAATTCTTTGGTGAACTGACTGTAAGCCGAAGATACCCTACAGGATGTATCGTATTTATAAATACTCTGACCATAAGACGGTGCTTCTTCCGCTTTTACACTGCGAGGAATATAATTGTCAAAAATTCGGACTTGATTGTCATAGGCTTTCTTTAATATCCCGCGAACATCCCTGAAAGAAGTTGTCTGATCATTAACGCATGTGTATAATATTCCTGATATTTTAAGCGACTCATTCAACCCATTAGATCTAACAGATTCTATTGTCTGCAAAAGCTGTTCTAAACCTTTTACGCTGTAATACTGCGCATGAAGCGGTATGATAACCTCATCTGCCGCCACCAAAGCATTGATTGCTATAAGATTCAGAGACGGCATACAATCTATAATGATATAATCATAACTTTCTCTGAGCATATCCAGATATATCTTAAGCATTTTCTCCCTTCCAAAAAACAGAGAAATCAATTCCGTCTCCAAAATAGACAGTTCAATATTTGCCGGCATGAGACATATCCCTTCTTTGTGGGATAATATTCCATAATCTGCTGCAAACATATAATCCTTACTAATCATTTTTCGCAGCATGGTAGATATTGTTATCTCCAAGCTATCTGCATCGAATCCCAGCCCTTGTGTGGCATTTCCCTGTGGATCCAAGTCCACAAGAAGTACCCTCTTTCCCTTATTTACCAATCCAATCCCCAAATTGATAGCGGTAGTTGTCTTTCCGACCCCGCCTTTCTGATTTGCAATCGCAATAATTTTACACATATCAATTCCCTCCAAAAATCAATAATGTATCGGTTAACAGTTACATTAAATAAATAATTAAATTATCACCCCCCTTGAAGTCTCCATTCAAAACTCCGCTTATTCGTGATATACTATCCTCAAAAAGAGGTAAAAAGAGCCATACAATGCAATGTATGACTCTAAAATGGATACTGGTCTGTCGCTTTATTATGTTATTTTTACCTTTATGTAGCAGAGCAGAAAGCTCGCTCCACTTATGACAACATCCTGCGTCTCGTCAGAGACGAACCTGACGTCTACGAACCGATCAAGTTCCTGCGTGCAAGGGAAATTGTGCACTTCCAGAGGTTCGGTGAAGCCCTCCGCATCGTGCAGGATCGCTTGAATGAGAAGAATTTCTACGCATTCAATCCGGGATTTGACTGCTGTGAGGGCGATGTGAAATAAACGCTGTCATCAAACAAAAATAGAAACAGAGCGGTCCCATGATACAGTTTTGTAACATGGGATCACTCTGTGATACAATGGAATACTAGGGAATGGCAGCTTATACAGTGCCATTCTCTGATATCTTTTTTTCTGCACTTATGGACACTTAAAAGCCGCTTCCCCATTGTCTATGCTATTTTCAATTGTAGTACCAGAAGTCCTATTTTGGGCGAAATAAGTTGACATATCAACTAATGGAGCTTCCTGTATAATTCAAATATAGGAAATTCCAAGAAAGAAGGTTGAGAAAAAAATACCTCAGAGTAAAATAAGATTACTGACTTT
>ERZ777011.951-NODE-951-length-37475-cov-3.223250_pt1 | contig 37475 bp, 37 predicted proteins | sample MGYA00374964_ERZ777011 | MGnify/ENA primary metagenome ERZ777011 (study PRJEB29310, sample SAMD00008975) | mouse gut metagenome | study: EMG produced TPA metagenomics assembly of the Metagenome analysis of fecal microbiota from mouse which was promoted...
TTTGACCGGCAAACTTGAATACGCCATCGAATATCCGGCGATGAATCGATGTCAGCCCGACAAGTGTAAAGGCAAAGGTTTTCTCGGTAAGAAGTCGGCGGATGTTGGTCGATGCCGTATCCGCCTCATGCGTTTCTGCCTCTTCGGGTGTACGCGCTTCTTTCGACTGGTAGTAGCTTTTTATGAGTTGTTCCGCTTCATCAATCGTAATTTCGCCTTCAATATCTTTTCGGGCGGTTTCAATCAGATAGTCGGATGGCTTGAGCCCGTCGACGGCCTGCAAACCGATTGCTGTTTGCCACGCATATCCTTTTTCCCGTTTCTGCGGTTCGCCTTGGCGTATGTATTCGTCGAAGTCCATCATACATGTATATTATTTACTGCTCAGTATGTATAAACATTTTTGCAAGTAAATGATATTCTGCTTTTTCGAATAAATTTATTTCGCCATTCGTTCCCATCCGAATAACATCGTTACATGTTTTTAATCGTGCTAACATTGGCATGATAATACTTTTGCCATGATTGACAAAGTCATACAATTCTTTTTCTGTTGATGGTATTTTATATCCACCAGAGCTACTTGATATTATTACTTCATTATCCCGAAGTTTTGCTATGATTTTATTCCGAAAAGTCTGAAGTGATAATCTATCATATCCTAAGTACACTAAATGGGTAATAAGTTCTTGTGTGGGAATATATTTCCTTGGCGATTTGTTCATAAATCTAAACAGGAGATGATTCAATATTGCAATTTGCTGTTTGATTTCGTCATCGTCTGTATTATTGTGCGTTTCTATAAAATGTTTGGCTTTCCTATAACAGATATCAGCAATTTGTGGATTATACTCAGGGTTCAAGTCATTTTGAGACACATTGAATGTATCAAAAGTTTCAGGAAACTCTTTTATTCTTAATATCTTATCCCCTAATACGGATTTGTAATTATAACCGTCAGATTCTGATATTTTCCTTATATCATAATTATATGCAAGGGAACCACACACTATATCTGCCACTTGTATGATTATGCTGTGTTTACTATTTTCAAACCTAAATAGGCTATTATCAAATAAATCAAGAGGTATTTCTTTTGACCTAACGTAAGCTGCAAAAGATTGAAGATAATCATCACCTCCAACTTCATCAGCAGTAATCGTTAAGTTATTATATGAAATTCTCAATTCTTGATGTACGATGTTGTTCAAGAATTTATAAAATGATTGTTTATATATGAGGCCAGAATTTTCATATATTTTTCGTTTGTCGCATACAAATGTAAATATGTGGAATGGGAGTTGTTTTAATTCATTCAGTATAGAAATACGCCTTTTGTGGTTCCTCCCAATTTTACTGGATTTTATTTCTCCTTGTTGAAAATATTTTTTTCTAATAGTTTCTACGCTCTCCGCTACAAGCGAAAGATTGCTTTCGTCTACAATAACTGCACAAATCAGAAAATGAGTAGTACATCCCGGATTATCAAAATCATATCCGAATGCACCGAATTCATCAATAAAAGCATATTTCTTGTTACTCATATACGAAATATTCATTAGAAAAATAATCATCAAGAACTTTGCGTGTATCTTCATTCAATGGTTTCCGCTCAAATTTGTAACCCGATTTATAGGATGATTTGAGCCAGCCATTAACCAATTCTGTGATATTAGGTACAACGAATTTTATGTTCTTTTTTGCCATCTTATTCCTCTTTACTGTTAATCAAATCCTTCGGATCAACTTGTAGGATATTTGCGATTTCGAACAGCACATCTAAACTCGGCTGGCGTCTGTTGCATACATAGGAATTGACAATACAAAAGCTCTTTCCGAGTTTTTCCGCCAACCATGTCTGCTTAATGCCTTTTTCTTCAGCACCTCTTTTATACGGTTCTTTGGTTTATCCATGTTCGTTTGATCTATGCTTACAAAGATATAAAACATAGTGCAGTAAAAATATAAAACAGGATGACGTTATACTCGTTCTTATCTGTCTGATGTCGAACTTGGTGGTCTACGAGTTTTCCAACCCTTCGTAGAGGTTTCAGAAGTATGAATTAACCCCAAAGTTTCATTGCAGCCAAAAGAGAAAATGCGATATGGAGTATGGCCAAGTGAAAAGAATGGAATCAGATGAAAAATAAGAAGACGGAAAATCACTTAATTTTTGATTTTGTGTCTACGTTGTCTCTTTGACAAGTTAAACGGGATATTGCGGTGATTTATAAAAGATTAAGTATACGCCAAATAACATTTTCCGGGGTAGTTATATTGGATGTTGTCTTATATAAATGTGGTATTATTGTGTCTTTATTTGTTATTTTAGGTACATTTGTAAATGTATAACCCTCAGGTGTCGTGCGGTGTGCGTCGCCTGGGATAAAAGCGGAGCGCAGATGGGGAAAGAGAGTTATATGCGGCCTGCAGCGGAGGTGCTGGAGGTGTTGTGCGAGGAGGGGATCGCCCTCTCTTACGGGACGGCCGGTGCTGCGGGGGCCGACCTTCAGGTAGATGAAACGGATCTGGACTGGTGAGGCGTATGAGAAGCGGTTATTTCACTGCGGCGTGCAGGCTGGGCCTGCTGGCTGGTTTTGCGACTTTGGCGGCATGTGGCGGGCCCGACGTTGCGACGGGAAGTCGAAAGGGAGTGCGCATCGAAGCGGGTGCCTATGCCGCTGCGGCCGGCACGCGGGTGGAGTACGAGTCCGACGGGACGGGGCACCGGGTCGTCTGGGCGGAGGGCGATGCGCTCCGGGTGGCGGCTTTTGCAGACGGTGCGCGCGTGCGGTCCGGCGACAAGGCGTGGAGTCGTTTCGATATGGTGACGGAGGGAGGATTCGATCCCTCGTACATGCTTTTCGGCGGCGACGCCCTGCTTCCTGCCGAGGGGAACGTGTCGCGGCAACGGCTCTACGGCCTCTATCCGGCGGGGATGCTGTCCGTTGATACGGACGATGCACTGGTTTTCCCCGCGGTGCAGCGTTATCGGGCGGAGTCGTTCGATACGGATGCGGTGCTTCTGGTGGCCGCTCCGGTGGAGGCGACGATTCCGCAGGAGGGCACGGTGCGTGCCGAACCTTTTCGGTTCGCCCATTATACGGGTTATCTGCGGCTCTCGCCCCGGGATCTGCCGGCGGACATAGGCGATGAACCGATCAGCCGTATCGTGCTGGAGTGTATGGACGACACGCCCGTGGCGGGCGATTTCCGTGTGTCGATCGACGATGCCGCGGGCGGTTGGGCGCTGGAGCCCGGTGCGGATGCCGTGCGTTCCGTGACGCTCGACTGTTCGGAAGAGGCTCCGCGGGTGGGAGAACTGGAGCATTGCTGGTTCGCGCTGCTTCCGGGGCGTTACGACCGGGTGGCGCTGACTCTCCATACCGAAGCGGGGACCGTCGTGCGGATGGAGCGGAGCGGTCTCGAAATAGCATCGGGGGTCGTGAAGTTGCAGGATATCCGCTTCAGGGCCGGCGATACGGTGAGTCGTACCTATCGCCTCGACGGCGGCGACCTCGGTATCCGGGATTATGTGAACGGCGAGGTGCTGACCGGAACGAAAAACGGCGTGGAGTTCGGCTTCCTGAAGTTGCGCTACCTCCTTTCGGGCGAAGATACTTGTCTGGAGTTGGGCAAACGGGGCGGAAGATTATGGAATACGGAGCCTCTGCCCGGCCGGGTGACGGCTGTGGAGGTGGAGTGCGTCGAGGCCTACAATGCCCGGTTCGTGCAGGCGAGCATCGGTAGCTCGACCGAAACGTACGAGTATACCCGGATGGGGAACACCGGCGAGCTGAATCGTTTCGAGCCGCCGGCCGGGAGCGACTTTCGCTATGTGAGCATAGAGAATACGGGGGCTTCCGCCGTGGCGGTCGTCCGCTGTATCCGCATCGTCTGCACGCAGGGGGAGTGAGAGAAGTGAGCCGGAAGGCGTTCCGGTCCGCAGACGTGTCGGTATCCGAACGTTTCCCGCGTCCTCCCCGGGGGGATTCCTGCAACGGCATGCCATGGAAGAATGCTCCGAAGTACCGCAGGTGCTTCGGAGCATAGCGTATCGGGCGGTGCCGATTCCCGGTCCGTGCATCCGGAATCCGATGCACATGCCCGATAGCTCTTGGAATAGTCGCTGAAAGATTGCCTATAACGGATGATCGGTCCGACCGTTGCCTTCGTGGTGTGTTGTGCGGGGCGATGTGCAGGGCGGCGCTCTCGTCGTGGCCGGTATGCGTAGCGATCGCTTGTCGTGACGGTGCTCCCCCTGCCGTCGGGAGCGGTTCGATCCCATGCGTGTCGGTATCCGGGAGGGCGTGTCCCACGGTACCTTTCGGGAAGAGATTTCCCGGGTAGGTGTACCTCCTCCTCCCGTCCTTTAAGGATGGGAGCGTATTTTACCGGCACGTTCACGAACCGCTTGCCGTTGAGGGAGTAGCCGAATCCCGCGACGAGATGGGAGGCGATCCTTTTCGAGGGCTGGAACGGCCTGTCCGGTCCGTATTCATACCGTAAATCCGGCGAGAGCCCTGGGGTGCCTGCGCATGCAGCCTGTAGTGCAGAGGAGGCATGCTGATGAAGCACGCTGAACAGCGTGCGGTTCGTGGCGGTGTTCCTCTTGAAGGCAGCGCTTAAAACAAATAGGAACGGTTAGCCGTTGCGCTGTTTGCGGGTCCGAATATTATATTGCGCGGGCGGACACCGGACCTGTCGTGAACGCAAAACGCCCCCACCGGACGCCAGTCGTCCGGTGGGGGCGTTTCGTTGCCCCGAGCGGGGGATCAGTTGTCGTATGTCAGTGCTTCGGCAGTTGCGTCGATGACGATGGGACGCTCCTTCTCCACCTCGCCGGCCAGGATCTTTTTCGAGAGGTCGTTGACGATGTAGCGCTGGATGGTCCGCTTGACCGGTCGGGCGCCGTACATCGGATCGTACCCCCGGCGGGCCAGCCACTCCTGTGCTGCCGGCGTCACCTCCAGTTCGATGCCGTTGGCGGCGAGCATCTTCGTGAGCGAGCGTACCTGTATTCCCACGATCCGGAACACGTCCTCCTTCGTGAGCGGGGTGAACATCACGATCTCGTCGATGCGGTTCAGGAACTCCGGTTTGAGCGTCTGTTTGAGCATGTCGACGACGTTGTCGCGTGTGCGGTCGATCACCTCCTGCGGGATCGTTTCGCCGTCGTACCCCTTCGAGAAGTTCTCCATGATGAGGTGCGAGCCCATGTTGGAGGTCATGATGATGATCGTGTTGCGGAAATCCACCGTCCGGCCCTTGTTGTCGGTAAGGCGCCCGTCGTCCAATACCTGGAGCAGGATGTTGAAGACGTCGGGGTGGGCCTTCTCGATCTCGTCGAGCAACACCACCGAGTAGGGTTTGCGGCGGACCGCTTCGGTGAGCTGGCCCCCTTCGTCGTAGCCGACGTATCCGGGAGGCGCTCCGATGAGCCGCGATACGGCGTGTCGCTCCTGGTATTCGCTCATGTCGATGCGCGTGAGCATGTTCTCGTCGTCGAAGAGGAACTCCGCCAATGCTTTCGCAAGTTCGGTTTTGCCCACGCCCGTAGTGCCGAGGAAGATGAACGAGCCGATCGGGCGTCGCGCATCCTGCAGTCCGGCCCGCGAACGGCGCACGGCATCGGCCACCGCCGAGATGGCCTCGTCCTGGCCCACCACGCGTCGGTGCAACTCCGTTTCCAGGTTGAGCAGCTTGGCGCGTTCGCTTTCGAGCATGCGGCTGACGGGAATGCCCGTCCATTTGGCCACTACCTCGGCGATGTCTTCCGCATCCACCTCCTCTTTGATCATGGAGCCGCGCGAGGAGTTCGTTTGGTCCAACTCGTCCTGCAGGAGGGCGATCTGTTCCTCCGCTTCGCGTATTTTGCCGTAGCGTATCTCGGCCACCAGTCCGTATTCGCCGTTGCGCTCGGCCTCGATGGCCTGCTGGCGGAGCTGTTCAATCAGTTCGCGGTTCTTCTGTATCTTGTCGAGCATCCCCTTTTCGGATTGCCATTTTGCCCGCATTTCGCTCCGGCGGGAGTTCAGTTCGTCGATCTCGTGCGAGAGCTCCTCGATGCGTTTCTCGTCGCCCTCGCGGCGGATGCCTTCGCGTTCGATCTCCAGCTGGCGCACCTTGCGGTCGAGCGAGTCGATCTCCTCCGGTACGGAGTTCATTTCGAGCCGCAGCCGTGCTGCCGCCTCGTCCACCAGGTCGATGGCTTTGTCGGGCAGGAAGCGCGAGGTGATGTAGCGGTGGGAGAGCTCCACGGCCGCCACGATCGCCTCGTCTTTGATGCGTACCTTGTGGTGGTTCTCGTACCGCTCCTTCAGGCCGCGCAGAATGGAGATCGCGTCGAGGGTGGAAGGTTCGTCGATCATCACCTTCTGGAAACGTCGTTCCAGTGCCTTGTCCTGTTCGAAATACTTCTGGTATTCGTCGAAGGTGGTCGCACCGATGGTGCGCAGTTCACCCCTTGCGAGGGCCGGCTTGAGAATGTTGGCAGCATCCATGGCACCCTCACCCTTACCGGCGCCTACAAGGGTATGTATCTCGTCGATGAAAAGGAGTATCTCGCCCTCGGAGGCGGTAACCTCCTGGACGACGGCCTTGAGCCGCTCCTCGAACTCGCCCTTGTATTTCGCACCGGCTACCAGTGCGCCCATGTCGAGCGAGAAAATCTGTTTGCTGCGCAGGTTTTCGGGTACGTCGCCGTCCACGATGCGGCGGGCGATCCCCTCTGCGATGGCGGTTTTGCCCACACCCGCCTCGCCGACGAGGATCGGGTTGTTCTTGGTCCTGCGCGAAAGAATCTGGAGTACGCGGCGTATCTCTTCGTCGCGGCCGATCACGGGATCGAGTTTCCCGGTACGGGCCATTTCGTTCAGGTTGATGGCGTACTTGCCCAGGGCGTCGAATACCTGTTCGGAGGTCTGGCTGTCGATGGAGCCTCCCTTGCGGAGCTCCTTGATCGCCGCGATGAGCTCCTTCTCCGACACGCCGCTCCCCTTGAGCAGTTGGGCCGCCTCGCCCCCGTCGGCCACGAGGCCGAGGAGCAGGTGCTCCACCGAGGCGAACTTGTCGGCGAAGACGGAGGTGTAGTCCACCGCCTTCTGGATCGCACGCGACGAGGCCTGCGAAAAGTAGTTGTCGCCGCTGCCCGATACCTTCGGGAATGCGTCGATGCGATCCTGCACGGCGCGGCGGAGAGACTGTACGTTCACCCCGATCCGCGCGAGCAGGTAGGTGTCCAGCGCATCGTCTTCGGCGATGAGCGCCGAGAGGATGTGCATCGGTTCGACAGCCTGGTTGGAGGCGGCCGAAGCGATGGAGAATGCCGATTGCAGGGCCTCCTGTGCTTTAATGGTCAGTGTGTTGATATTCATATATCTGTTTTTGTTCGTTGCTTTTCTCGCATGGTTGATTATAGCAAATAATTTGCCAATTCCCGGAGCTGTCAATCTGTCATGTGTGGCGGGAGCCGTTCGCGATGCCGGAAAGAGGGCGTCCGGTCGCGGAAGAGGAGGAGGTCCGGTACCTTGCGAAAGCCGCTGCGGGTGCGGGCGACATGCTCCCCGGGCGTAGCTTTTGCGGAGTTTGTTGCAGGACGCGGGTGCGGAGTGTGGCGAGGACTTTTTTACGGGGAGCGGGGGCGGAGAGTCGGGCGGTTTTGTTTCCGGCGGTTTTAAAAACGACAGGGGGACCGTCGGGTCCCCCTGTCGCGTGCATGGCCTGTTCCGGCTCCCTCTATCCTACGGAGGGGGCGTGCCGGAGTTCCTCCGCCTTCTCGATCTGTGCCTTGGCATAGGGAAGACGGATATGGAGATTTTTTCTGTTCTTCGAGGGAGTTTCGAACATCGCGTCGGTCATGATGGCCTCGCATATCGAGCGCAGCCCGCGGGCGCCGAGTTTGAACTCCATGGCTTTGTCCACGATGTAGTCCAGTACCTCGTCGTCAAAGGTCAGCTTCACGCCGTCGATCTCGAAGAGCTTCGCATACTGCTTGATCATCGCGTTCTTCGGCTCGGTGAGGATCATGCGCAGCGCCTTGTGGTCGAGCGGATCGAGGTAGGTCAGTACCGGCAGTCGGCCGATGATCTCCGGGATGAGTCCGTAGGCCCGCAGGTCCTGCGGAGTGAGGTAGCGGAGCAGCCGTTCGTTGTCGAATACCGACGTATCCGGAGTACCGTATCCTACGGCATGGGTGTTGAGCCGGCGGGAGATGCGTTTGTCGATGCCGTCAAAGGCGCCTCCGCAGATGAAGAGGATGTTCGACGTGTCGACCTGGATGAATTTCTGGTCGGGGTGCTTGCGTCCTCCCTGCGGCGGGACGTTCACGACCGTTCCTTCGAGGATCTTCAGCAGGGCCTGCTGCACGCCTTCGCCGGAGACGTCGCGCGTGATGGAGGGGTTGTCGCTCTTGCGGGCGATCTTGTCGATCTCGTCGATGAAGACGATGCCCCGTTCGGCCTGCGCCACGTTGTAGTCGGCCGCCTGAAGCAGGCGCGTGAGGATACCCTCCACGTCCTCGCCCACGTAGCCCGCTTCGGTGAGCACCGTAGCGTCCACGATGGTGAAGGGTACATGGAGCATCCGCGCGATGGTGCGTGCCAGGAGCGTCTTGCCCGTTCCCGTTTCGCCCACCAGGATGATGTTCGATTTGTCTATCTCCACCTCGTTCTGTCCCCGTTGCTCGCCTTCGGCGTGCAGCAGTCGTTTGTAGTGGTTGTAGACGGCTACCGCGAGCGTCTTCTTCGCGTTGTCCTGTCCGATCACGTACTGGTCGAGGAACTCCTTGATCTGGGCCGGTTTCATGAGGTCCTCCCGATGCAGCTTGGTCTCCTCGCGCAGGAGTTGTTCTTCGGCCTCCTGTCGGTCCATCAGGGTTTCGTAGCCGCGTTCGATGCACTGGTCGCAGATGGCGGCCCCGTCGGCTCCGGAGAAGAGCATGCCCACCTCCGTGATCGGCAGGCCGCAGAACGAGCATTTGTCCGCTTCGATGTATGTACCCATGTTATTTGCTGTTTTCGCGTTTCTTCTTGCTGGTGACGATGTTGTCTACGAGGCCGTAGGCCACCGCCTCGGGTGCCGTGAGCCAGTAGTCGCGGTCGGCGTCCCGTTCGATGGTCTGCAGGTCGGTGCCGCTGTGCCGGGCGAGAATCTCGTAGAGCTCCTGCTTGAGCTGGAGGATCTGCCGCGCGGTGATCTCGATGTCGGAAGCCTGGCCGTGGGCGCCGCCCAGGGGTTGGTGGATCATGACGCGCGAGTGGGGCAGGGCGGTGCGCTTGCCTTTTTCGCCGGCTGCCAGCAGGACGGCCGCCATGCTCGCCGCCATGCCCGTGCAGATGGTCGATACGCTGGGGGCGATGAGCTGCATGGTGTCGTAGATGCCCAGACCTGCGTAGACCGAGCCGCCGGGAGAGTTGATGTAGATGCGGATGTCCTTGCCGCTGTCGGCCGCTTCGAGATAGAGCAACTGCGCCTGGATGATGTTCGCCACGTCGTCGGAGATGGGGGCGCCGAGGAAGATGATCCGGTCCACCATCAGGCGGGAGAAGACGTCCATGGTGGCGATGTTGAGCTGACGCTCCTCGATGATGGTCGGGGAGACGTAATCCGTGATGGACGAGCTGTAGTCGTACAGCGTGTGCGAGCTGATGCCGAGGTGGCTGGTCGCGTATTTTTCGAAATCGTTCTTTTTCATGTGCATGATGTTTGGCCTTGCGCCCGGATGTGCGGGCGTGCGGTTATATAACGTAGCGTACCGCCGCTTCATTATCCTCCCTCTCGTACTCGGTTCGACTCCCGTCGGGACGACTCGAACCGGTCGTCCGTTCCGCTCGGCGGCTCCCTGCCCGGTTGCGGGGTTGCGGCGTGCGTGTAGTGCGCTCTCCCTCTTCCCGCAGGTCGGCATCTGGTCGGTGCCCTCCCTCTCGGGACAGAGGCCGTTCCGGGGCGGCGGTAGGGTACCGGCCTGAGAAAGTTTCCCCGTGCCGGAGTACGGTACGGGGAAACAGGCGTGAAGTATTCCGGAGCGCCGGACTATTTCGTCATGGCCTCGAAGATCTTGCCCAGCTCCTCGGGGGTTACCGATTTGTTGGATACCTTGACGAGCGGGGTGACGGCCGCCACGATCTTCTTCTCATAGAGTCGGTCGAGTATCTTGTTGGCCTCTTCCTTGTTGCCGAGGATGGAGTGAGCGTATTTGGTCAGCATTTCGTCGCCGACGTTGCTCATGCCGTACTGTGCGAACTGTGCGGCCGCGTAGGCCTTGGCCTCTTCCAGCATCTCGTCTTGCTCCACTTTGATCTCGAAACGTTCGGCGAGCTTCTTCTGTACGAGGTTCCACTTCATCATCCGGAGGAATGCGGGGAACTCCTTCTCGATCTCCTCCATCGGGAACTTGCCTTCGTTGATGGTGTAGAGCCACCGTTTGAGGAACTCTTCCGGCATCGTGGGGTTGGCCTTTTCGATGAGGAAGTTGCGCATCTCGGTGGTGAAGACGTAGTCCGTTTCACGGGCGAGGTCGGCAGCTACCTGTTCGTCGATGTATTTTTCCAGTCCCTTTTCGTCCTTCACCGAGCCGTCCGGGAAGACCATCTTGAAGAACTCCTCGTTGAGCTCCGGTTCCGCAAATTTGCGGATCTGCTTGATGGTGAACTTGAATTCGGGGTTGACCGCCTCCAGCTCCTTGTCTTTCAGGCCGAGTACCGACGAACGCTGCGACGGATTCGGATAGAGTTCGTTGACGTTCACCGTCATCTCGTCGCCCACCTTCTTGCCGATGAACGGCTTGCGCTGTTCGTCGTTCATGGAGATAAGACCTACGTAGCCCTCTTCCACCTTGATCTCGCCGTTGTCGAGGATACCCGTTACCGCTTCGTCGGCAGTGACTTCGTCCACATCCACCAGGCGGCCGTAGCGGCGCAGGAAGTTGGTGCGGTAGCCCTCGCGCATCTCGTCGGAAACCTTGATCTTGTATTTCGTGAGTTTGTCCTTCTCCGAGAGGTCGATGGCGATCTCGGGAGCGAGGCCCACCTCGAAGATGAATTCGTGTTCGGTATTGTTGTCGAAGTCGAAAGCTCCCTGTTCATCGCTCGGAAGCACGTCGCCCACGTAGTCGATCTTCTCTTTCTCGAGGTATTCGAAAACCGCGTCGGAGGCCATCTTATAGGCCGTTTCCGCGATCGTGCTCTTGCGGTAAGTCTTGTTGATGATGCTCATGGGCACCATTCCCGGACGGAAACCCGGCATGTTGGCCTTGCGGCGGTATTCGCGCAGTTTCTTTTCTACGGCTTCGTTGTAGTCGGACTCGCCGACGGTAACTTTGATGACCGAAACCTGGCCTTCGCGGTTCTCTTTCGTGATGTTCATTACCTATCTGTTTGATTTTAATTGTTTTCCTTTCATGCTTTCTGCGCCGGGCGGGGTCGTGTTCGTCGGAAGGTTCCGCGGCGGACGGCCTCGGCCGCATGCCCTTAACCGCCTGAAAACAGCGCGTTATGCAGGGCGCAAAGATAATATATTTGACTGGCGGTAACAAATTTCGGGACGACAAGATTGTGCCCGGAGGGTGCCGTGCTTCCTCGGTTTTCGGACGGCTACTTCACGATGGTCACCGAGGAGAGCGGAGAGCGCGAGAAAGCCACGTATTCGTTCCGGTCGGAGCGGTAGCAGAGCGTCATCGTGCGGTCGTTCAGCCGTTCGATGCGGAAGTCGCATGCCATTCCTTCGCCCGTGACGATGAGTATGTTGCTCTTCAGGTCGATGCTGTATACGCACTGCGCCTTCAGGAGGTAGGTGTCCTTGGGGAGCGCATCTTCGTTCGCGTCGTCCCGTTTTCGGAAAAGATACATCGTGTCGCTTCCCTCCTGAAAAAAGACCGCACCCTGCGGATCGGCCAGCAGGCAGGGGACCTCGCCCTCGGCGAAATCGGCCACGGTCCACAGGCATTCGCAGAGGTATTCCATCGCTACCGGGGCCGGATACATTCCGCCGGTCGGTTCCGTTTCGGTCTGCAGTTGGCAACTTCCCAGCAGCAGGACGAAGGGCAAAAGCAGCAGTTTCGTTATCTTCTTCATGGCTTCGGGTGCTTGTTATCGTTCGGGCAGGGAGGTCGGATGCTTGTCGAGGAACTCCTCGCGCGAGATGATCCGGACGGCCTCGGCCGGAATCTTCATGAATTTTACGTTCTCGCCGTCGTCCCCGCTCAGGGTGAGGGTGCTGCCGTTGAGCACCAGGATGTCGTACCACGCGTCGGGCAACAGACAGAGCCGGCCGTTGCGGAAATCGATGGCGTATTTGGTGTAGGTCTGGATGGAGGTGTCGTAGCAGGCGTCGTAACCTCCTGCGGCATCGGGTCCGCTACAGACGTAGTAGAAAATCTGTTCGGAGTCCGAGAAGCGGACCAGCCTTTGCGCCTGGGACGTTTCCTCCTGCCAATACCCCCGTGTAAGCTCCTGCATGAGCTCCTCCTCCTTCGCCATGCTGCACGAGAGGAGCGGCGCTGCGAGCGCTGCGAGGCACAGGGCCCGGCTGAGGATGGTTTTTTCGATGCGCATTCCCTTGCTGTTTCGTTAGTCCGTCGTGCGGACGGGAGCGGAGTCCGGTGCGGCGAAGAGTCCGGCGCCTTGAACGCTCTTTTTCTGCGGAACGGTTTCCGTATCTGCATAGAAATGCAGGTCGAGCGTCCCGTAGATGCCTTCCAGCCACAGTCTTTCGACGGAGATCTCCCGGACGACGAATGAGCCGTAGGTGTCGATCACCATTTCGGCCGCCTGCGGGGTGTAGATATACCGGAGCTCTTCCACGGCTTCCGAGCCGGGGCCGGCCTCTTCGGCGAGGACCGACAGGATGCCGTTTTCCCCGAAGATGTAGAGGCGTCGTTCCGTGGCCTCCTCCGGGAGGGGGCCCTGCGTGCGGGGGACGAACTGCTGTCCGCACCATACGGTGGACAGCAGGATCTCTCTGTTAACCCTTTCGCTGTCGCTCGGGGCGCAGCCTGCGGCCGATATACACACCGTTGCAGCCGCTATCCAGTGCCATGGACGGAACATTTTCCTGCTTGGTTCTGTTGTTTTTCCGGCGGTCCGAAACCTCCGGATTCATACAAAAGTACTATTTTTTTATTATTTCCAAAAAGCCCCGTGCCGGAATCCCTCCTTCCCGGAGGCCGGTCGGTGCGGGCGGGGCGACCTGTCGTCGGAGCGTAGGAGCCGGTATCTTACGGCGCAGGACAGCGGGCGGGAGCGGGGCAGGAGGCCGGGTGCGGGATCGTGCTTTCTGAGAGGATGGCATGGCCGCGGGGCGTTCGGGGGTGCGGAATCCGGCGGTCGTTCGGGGGCGGCAGGTCGACGGAGGCGATGCCCCGAATGCGGTGCCGTCGGCAGGGGCCGGCAGTCGGGGTGTTCGCGCAGCGGGCCGGCTAAGATGCCGGGTTCTTTCCCCGAAAGGTGCGGGGGAAGCGTCCGCCCGCCGGGCAGGAGCGGTTCCGGAGCCTTCCGGTGTCGCATGGCCCGGCGGCGTGGGCGGTTATTCGAGACTCTCCGAATCGGCGTAATAGCGCATGGCTTCGGTGACAGCACCCACCAGATCGTCGGGGGCGGGGCTGCTGATGATGTAGCGTTTTTCGTAGATGTCCGTGATTTCGATGAAGTCGTCCCACTGCTTGCAGTAGAGCTTCAGGACTTCCCAGTTGCGGCTGTCGATGTAGTAGCCGTAATAGCCGAAGAAGCCGTAGCTGCCCAGCAGGACGCTCTTCTTTTTCATCGCTTCGGGCGGAATGCGCCGGATGCTGCGCAGGTCGGCGTATTTGATGTGGGTGACTTCTACGATGCAGCGTATCTCCAGCGCCGTATCGCCCACCGCCACCTTTCGGGGGATGGACATGATGTAGAGCAGGGTAAGGGCTCCGAACAGCGATACGGCCCATGCCATGACGTAGCCCCCTTCGCCCCACAGGAGCCAGAGGAGGAGCAGCAGGAGCGCTCCGACGGCCATCCACATCGCCGTCAGCCGCCCTGTCCGCCGGTCCATCCGCCCGTAGTCGAAGATGCGGAACGTATCCTTTACCGTTTTCCCTTTCATGTGGTGATCGTTTTTTGTTTCTCTATTTCTAGCAGAGCCCGTGCCACGACCAGGTCTTCGGGCGAGGTGATCTTGAGGTTGGCGCGGTCGCCTTCGCAGAGCATCACCCGCTCTCCGGCGGCCTCCACTACCGAGGCGTCGTCGGTGAATTCCGGCCGGTAGGCCGCCCGGTAGGCGTTGCGCAGCAGGTCGGCACGGAAAACCTGCGGCGTCTGTACGGCCCGCAGCGTTTCGCGGTCTGCCGGTTCGCTGGTTTCGCCCGCAACGACTCTCCGGAACGAGTCGACCGGCCGTACCGCCGGTACGGCGGTGCCGTGTCGCTGGGCCGTGGCGATGCAGGTGCGGATGAGTGCTTCGCTGACGAGGGGGCGGACGCCGTCGTGCACGGCGATGTATTCGCAATCGCCCAAGGCGGCGATGCCGTTCCGCACCGATTCGAAGCGGGTTGCCCCGCCCGTGCAGAGGCGGTGCGTCTCCGTCAGACCCCGCAGGCGGCATATCTCCCGCCAGCGATCGGTTTCGGCCGGCGGAAGCACCACCACGATTTCGCCCTCGGGGAGCGCTGCGAGGAATCTGCGCAGCGTCGTCTCCAGGATCGTCCGGCCCTCCTCCAGCGGAAGGAACTGTTTCGGTACGGCGGCCCCCATCCGGGTGCCCGAGCCGCCCGCCACGATGATTGCGGAAACTTTTTTCATGCCTCTCTTCCCTTTTTGTTCCGGTAAGCCGTGACCACCCGCTCCACCGTCTCCGGAAGCGGCGTGTAGGCGAAGTCGCAGTATCGGGTTATCTTCGAACCGTCGTAGCGCGTGGTGCGGAGTACGCTGCCCAGGTTCTCCCGCGTGACCCCTCTGTCGCGTACCAGCCGCAGTGCGATGGCGGCCTGCATGCACGCATAGGCGAAGTCTACGGCTCCTTTCCCGATGCGGATGAAGGGGCGGGGGCGGTGGGCGGCCCGGGCGCCGAGCGTGATGAGTTCCCGGTAGCTCATGTCGCCGGCCGAGAGGATAAACCGCTCGCCGGGAGCCTGCGGGGCGGCATCGAGCAGGACCATGGCTTTCGCCACGTCCCGCACGTCGACGTAGGACATGAGGCCGTCCGTGTAGAAGGGCTGTCCGCAACTGATGGCGGGAATGAGTGCCGCGCTGTTGTTGCCCGTGGCGTCGCCTTCGCCGAGGATCACGCCCGGCAGGAGGACGATGGTCGGCAGACCCGTGGCAGCTCCCTGCCACACCTCCTGCTCGGAGTAGTATTTGCTCTGGCCGTAGGCGGCATAGTCCGTCACGCTCTCCGGTTCGCAGCGTTCCGTGACGGGAAGGTCCGGAGCGGGGGGATTGCCCAGGGCGGAGATGGAGCTCACGTGTATCAGCTTGCGAACGCCGGTGGCGAGGCACCATCGGGTCACGGAACGGGCGATGGCTACGTTGTTGTCGATGAGTTGCGCCGCGGTCATGTCGTCCGACATGATCCGGGCCGCACAGTTGAATACCGTGTCGATGCCCGGGAGTTTTTCGGCGAGCAGGTCGGGGTCGGTCAGCGGAGTCTCGATGACCTTCAGTGCGCCTTGGGGAGCGTGTACGCCCAGCCGGCGGAGGGTGGCCTCCGTGGCGGCGATGCGGGAGGCGTTGCGCACCGGCAGGGTGATGTCGTCGTACCCGGCGCGGAGCAGTTCCGCCACCAGGTGGCTGCCCAGCATCCCCGTAGCGCCCGTGACGGCGATGCGCCGTCCGTAGAACCCGTCGGCGGAGGGTGCGGTCGGCTCTTCGTTATATAGCATGCCAGAGGAGTTTTTTACCGAAACCGAGTCTGTTGTCGGTGAATTTCATGAAGGTGGGACGTAGCGTCCACAGCGTGAGGTCGGCCACGACCGCATAGGGAAATCTGTGCAGGTAGGCTTTGCGTGCCTCTGCCGCAGTCTCGCCATCGGCGAGGGCGGCGCAGCCTGTCAGCTGAAGACCCTGCACCTGTCCCACGGTCCGTGTTTCGAGTACGATGGAAGCCGCCACCCGACAGTCGCTGTGCATTTCGCGGTAGTGCCGCGTATGGTCGTCGGAGGTGAATACGAAGAGGTTGCGGTCCGGTAGGTAGGCATAGAAGAGATTGGCGCAGTAGGGGCCCTCTTCCGTTGCCGATGCGATCGTCATCACGTGGTGGCGCCCGATGAACCGGACGATGCGTGGGTCCACTCCGTGATCCGTTTGTTTCCCGTTTGCCATGCTTTGTAGTGCAGTCGTTTGTTGCTGTTGAATCCCGAGGGCGGTGGGGCATCGTTCTGACCTCCCTTCTGCCTCATCCCCTCCGTCGAAGTCCTTGGTCCTCTTTTCCTGTGTCGCCTTTTCTCCGTGCCGTCGGTTCCGCGACCTGTCGCTGCGGATATTTGATACCTGGAAGGTTGTCGGGCCTTCCGCTTCCCCTGCTTTCCCTGTCTTTCCTGTTGTCCGCTTTTCCGGTCTTCCCGACCTCCTCGGCCCCTCTCGCCCCTTCGCGGCCGGCAGCCTTGTACGGCTTCCTTTGCCGTTGACCCGGGGAACGGTTTCCCGGAGCGTGCGGTTTCCGGTTTTGGAGTCGGGCCGGTTCCTTCGGTTTCCCGGGTCCGGCGCCTGTCGCCTTGACGGACCGGCCTCGGATCGGTGGTCGCTCCGGCCTCTTCGGGTGCTCCCGCTATTCGGGGAGGCAGGGGGATGTTTCCGTTTTTCCTGCTCCTGCCTGGGGCGGCATCGTGCCGTCGCCTGCGGCATTCCCTGATCGTTGCGGCCGTGGGAGGGCTATTCCTCCTTGCCGGATTCGGGAGCTTCCGGAGATTGCTGCTCGGGCAGCGGGTCGAGGCTGAGTATCTTCTCCTCGTCGGGCACCTCTCCTTCCAGCTCGGCGATGATGCGCTCCCTGACGCGGTCGAAGGCTTCCCGGTTTGCGGCGTTGATCGGTTCCACCGGATCGGAGGGTATCTTGAGCGGGTCGATGGCCGTCCCGTTTTTCCAGATGCGGAAGTCGAGGTGCGGTCCGGTCGACCGGCCGGTACTGCCCACGTAGGCGATGGGTTGTCCCTGCGATACCCGACTGCCCACGGCGATCCCCTTGACGTATCCTTTCAGATGGAGATATCCCGATATGTAGTTGTTGGCGTGTCTGATCTTGAGGATGTTGCCGCCTCCCTTGCTGTCCCAGCGTTTTTCGGTCACCACACCGTCGGCGATGGCTACCACTTCCGTTCCCGCCGGAGCTGCATAGTCGACCCCCAGGTGCGGTCTGCGGACCTTGAGGATGGGGTGCAGGCGCGAAGGGGAGAAACGCGAACTGATGCGCGTGTACTTCAGCGGAGCTTTCAGGAATTGGCGGCGCAGGCTATTGCCGTTTTCGTCCCAGTAAGCCAGCCGACCGTCCTGGCGGAAGGGGATGGCGCGATAGACCTTCCCGTTGTGGCGGAATTCGGCGCCCCACACCGTACCGGTCCCCACCCGGACGGTGTCGATCCACCGTTCGTCGAAGATGACCGTAAATTCGTCGCCCTCTTGCAGGGCGAAAAAGTCCACGCTCCAGCCGAAGATGTCCTCCATTTCGCAGGGAATGCTCGCGGGCATTCCCGCTGCGATCGTGGCGTTCCACAGCGAGTTATTGATCTTGTCGATCTTCGCTTTCTCCTTGCGGCGCACCGTGGTCACCTCCTTGCTCTCCTGCCGGACCGCTATCGAGTCGCCCGCGAGCGATACCACGATGTAGTCCATGGGGTTCTTTTCGTAGACGAAGTGGCAGAGCCGGCGTCCCAACGAATCCTGTTCCAGGAAAGCGGTGTAGGGGTGTCCCGCCCGCATGCCGCGCATGTCGAATACCGGCTTGCAGCCGCGGTCGATGCGGTCTACCGTGGCCGGACCCACGCCCAGGGAGCCGAGAATGTGCGAGAGGGTCTGTCCGTTGCCCACCTGCTCCGTTACGACGTCGTAGTTTTCATATTCGATGCCGTAGAGGAGGTTGCGGTCGGTCGTTTCCTCTTCGCCGAGGGGGTCGGCATTCGCCGTGCGTGCGCACTGTTTCGCACCGAACACGATGCCCAGCACTACCAGTGCGGCGGCGACCGTCGAACCGGCGATCATCCCCGCCTTCCGCCAGGTCTCCTTCTTTATCTTCATCTTCTCCATAGAGCTCGTTCGATTTTCTGTCATTCCGCCCCGCCTGCCCGTTCTGGGGGCTGGAGGGGCGGCGACGATGCGGGTTCTCCCGTGCGAGGCGTTCAGGGCGCCGCACGGGAGCGTTTCCGTTTTAGTTTACCGAGGGCAGGAACGAGTACCGGGCCGAGTAGTCCAGCATCTGTTCCGCATAGCTTTCGGGGTATTCGTAGGTGATATCCACGATCTCTCCTCCCTCCATGACCGGGGTGTAGATCGGGTTCACGAAACCGCTGTAGGGCTGTATGCCGAGTTTGCCGTAGCGCTCCAGCACCTCTTCGTGCAGCTTGCGGTCCACCTTCACGCCGTAGCGCTCCACCAGGTCGCGGCCCGCTACGAAGTCGCCCTCGGACTTGATGCGCTGCACCTCGCGGAGCATCCTGCCGAAGAGGGTGCGCAGCTTGTCGAAGTCGTTGACTACGATGTAGGTTTTTCCGTCGCTGACTATTTTTTCGATGACGTTCTCCTTGCGTCCCAACTCATAGGCCCACTCGCCGATCAGCTTGCGGTTGCGCATGTGGGTCTGCTCGATGTCCTTGCCGAGCTCCACGCGGGCGAGCTGCGTCAGCAGTCCGTTCGAGATGTAGGAAGCGTACTGGGCTTTCGCCACCTCCGCGTCGGGCAGCAGTCCGAGTTCCACCATCTTCGGATCGGCCATGTAATAGAGACTGAAGAGGTCGGCCCGCGTCTCTTCCAGCGTCGAACCGTACTGTTTCAGTTCGTCGCCCTTCACGCCCGGAGCGAGCTGGCCCGAACCGTGACCGAGGCATTCGTGCAGGTCGGTGTGCATGTTGTCGCCGAGGGTGCCGTAGAGGGCCATCCGCTCGCGATCTTCGGGACGGAGGATGAACTCCTCGGCGAAGCCGTTGCCCTTGTTGCTCTCGGCATAGGCCTGCGTGATGTTCTGTATGGTGACGGATTTGGAGCCGTGGTCCTTTCTGATCCAGTCGGCGTTGGGCAGGTTGATGCCGATCGGCGTCGCCGGATAGCAGTCGCCGCCGAGAATCGCGGCGTTGATCACCTTGGCCGACACTCCCTTCACCTCCTTCTTCTTGTACTTGTCCTGAATGGGCGAGTGGTCTTCGAACCACTGTGCGTTGGCGCTGATGGTTTCCGTGCGCCGCGTGGCTTCCAGATCCTTGAAGTTCACCATCGCTTCCCACGATGCCTTGTAGCCGAGCGGGTCGCCGTAGACCTCCGTGAAGCCGTTGACGAAGTCCACCATGCTGGTCGTATCCTTTACCCACAGGATGTTGAACCGGTCGTACTCCTTCAGGTCGCCCGTGCGGTAGAACGAGATGAGCGCCTCGATCGTCGGCTTCTGGACGGGGGAGGCTACCTCGGCGGCCTTTTCGAGCCAGTAGACGATCTTCTCCAGTGCGGGTGCGTACATGCCGTCGGTCTTCCAAACGCGTTCGGTCACCTTTCCGTCCCGCTTGACGAGCTGGGAGTTGAGGCCGTACGAGATGGGCTGCGGGTCGCCCGGTTTGGCCATGCGGGCGTAGAAGGTTTCCGCCTCGCGCTGCGATACGCCGTCGTAGTAGTTCATCGCCGATGCTTTCAGCAGGTCGACGCCGTCGGCCTGGCTTACCCGTATCGGATAGAGGGCGGGGTCGAAGATGGCCGGTTTGACGACAGCCAGCAGCTCTTCCGCGGTGCCGAAATCGTGCGGCAGTTTCTCCGCGGGGATGGCCGCTACGAGCGTGTCGAAATAGGCTTCGTCGAATTCCGGTATGAATTTGTCGCTCGAGTAGTGGTGGTGGATACCGTTGGCGAACCATACCTTTTTAAGGTATTTCTCGAATGCCAGCCAGTCGGCCGTCGTGCGGTCGCCCGCATAGTTGGTGTAGATCGCCTCCAGCGTCCGCCGGATGGGAAGGTTGTATTTGAAGTTCTGGTCGAAGATGATGTCCCGTCCGCTCAGCGCGGCCTGATTGAGATAGTAGATCAGCTTCTTCTGGTCGAGGGACAAATCCTCGAAGCCGGGGATCTTGTATTGCAGTACCTTGATGTCGTCGAACGTGTCCACGATCCATCTGAATTCTTCTGTCTGCGCCTCCTGCCGGGGTTTCTCCAGCTCGACGCAGGCCGACGCTCCTAACGAAACGAATGCCATAGCTAAAACGGTTAATCCTTTTCTCATGACTCTGCCTTGGAAATTTACCCCGTAAAAATAGTGATAAAAAACGGATAATGGTAAAACAGGGTTCCATTCCGTAAGGGAAGAGGCGCGGATTTTTACGCGTCGCGGCGGAAAGGGGCCGGGCTGCGGAAGGGCCGGGGGAGAGAGGAGAGGTCCGAAAAGGGAGACGGAAGCGGGAGAAGGGGCGTGCCGTTGTGCGGGGATCAGCGTGTCGCCGGCCGGTCGGAGAACCAGCGTTCGATGCGGTCGGCGATACGGACCGCGGCGGCGGATTTCGTCTCGAGCGGATATTCGTCGATGCCGCCCTGCGCATCCATCAGGGTGATTTTGTTGGTGTCGCCGGCGAATCCCGCTCCCGGGTCGCGCAGCGAGTTGAGGACGATGAAGTCGAAGTGTTTGCGGCGCATCTTGTCGAGGGCGTTGTCGCGTTCGTGGTCCGTTTCGAGTGCGAAACCCACCAGCAGCCGTCCGCCCTTCGTGCGCCCCGCTTCGGCGGCGATGTCTTTCGTCCGTTTGAGGCGGATGACCAGGTCGCCTTCGCCTTTCTTCAACTTGGTCGTGCTCACCTGTGCAGGCGTATAGTCGGCCACCGCTGCGCACATCACGGCACCGTCGGCCTGCGGAAAGCGTTCCATCACCGCACGGTACATCTCCTCGGCCGAAAGCACGTCGATGCGTTCGACGCCCGCCGGGGCGGCGAGGTTTGTCCGGCCGCTGATGAGGGCGACGCGGGCGCCGCGGGTGGCGAGTTCGCCGGCTATCGCGTAGCCCATCTTGCCGGTGGAGTGGTTGGAAAGGAAACGTACCGGATCGAGCGGTTCGATGGTCGGTCCGGCCGTGACGAGAAGGTATTTTCCTGCGAGCGACATGGTTACGATAGTATCCTGCGCATCTGGTCGACGATCTCTTCCGGTTCGGCCATGCGGCCCTTGCCCGTGAGGCCGCTCGCCAGCTCCCCGGCGCCGGGTTCGACGATGTGTACGCCGAGCGACCGCAGTTTTGCGATGTTCTCCTGCGTGGTGGGGTGGGCGTACATGTCCAGGTCCATGGCGGGAGCTACGGCGACGGGGCACCGTGCCGAAAGGTAGCAGGTCAGCAGGAGGTTGTCGGCGATGCCGTGGGCCATTTTGCCGAGGGTGTTGGCCGTGGCGGGGGCGATGAGGTAGAGGTCGGCCCACTCGCCCAGGCTCACGTGGCTGTTCCACGCGCCGTTTTCCGGATCGAAGAAGTCCACGAGAATGGGGTTGCGGGAGAGCGTGGCCATCGTGAGGGGCGTGATGAACTGTTTGGCAAGCGGTGTCATGACCACCTGCACCTGTGCCCCTTCCCTGACGAGGCTCCGCGTGAGTACGGCGGCCTTGTAGGCGGCGATGCTGCCCGTGACACCCAAGAGTATGTGCTTGCCTGAGAACATTTCGGTCGGTACGGAGTGCCGTGCTCGGCGCGGTTGCCGGAGGGGAATCTTTCCGCTGTCGGTCCGGTGGACGACGGGACGAATCCCTCCTTGGCGTCGGAGCAGGAAGGCCTGGAATTATTGCTGCTGTTCGGAATCGGGGGTTGCGTTGCGGAAATAGACTTCGCCCTCCAGGAACTCCTCCGTCGCGATCAGGGTGGGTTTCGGAAGCCGCTCGTAGTAGCGGGATATTTCGATCTGCTCGCGGTTCTCGAACGTCTCTTCCAGCGTATCGGTGGTGGTCGAGAAGTCGGCCAGCTTACGGTTCAACTCCTGTTTGACCTGCGTGGCGATCTGATTGGCCCGGCGCGATATGACCACCAGCGATTCGTAGATGTTGCCCGTGGGGGAGTCGAGGTCGGTCAGTTTCCGTGTCACCGTGTTGTTGGGCACGTTATTTTTCTTGATGTCCATGGTATGCTTGTTTCTTATTCTGTTGCTTCGGTCTGGTGTGTGCCGAGGTATTCCCTCGCGGCTTTCTGAAGCCGGTCGAGCTCGCGGCGGTAGCGGCTCTCCGGAAAATCGCCCACGAACGTGTAGTAGGCATCCAGCATGTCGAGGTAGCGGTCGCGTTGCATCGATTCCACCGAGTTGGTGGCCAGTTCGTAGCACGACTTGACGGTGAGGTAGAGGATCTCCTCCCGGTGCGGGGTTTCGGGGTACTCCCGGAGCGCGTTCCGCAGGGCGATCACCGCCGATTTGTGGCGGCCGATCTTGTAGTAGGTCCGTGCATTGAAAAACGACTTGTCGTACAGCGTCTGCTGGAGCTCGTCGAGGCGCAGGAGGCACAACTGTTTCTTCAGCGAGTTGGGGTAGCGCTGGAGGTATTCGTTGATGCTGGTGATGGCCATGTAGGTCGAGGTCTGGTCGCGGTTGGGCTGCGGCGAGAGGTAGTAGAACCCCATCGCGTATTTGTACTCGGCCTCCTCCACGAACGGACTCCGGCCGAACCGGTTGCGGAAGTCGTCGAACTCCATGGAGCTCAACTGGTAGTCGCGGGAGCGGTAATGGGCGTCGGCGGTATAGAACAGGATGGTGTCTTCGCGTGCGGTCCCCTGGTAGTAGGGGGCTATCTCCTCGAAAAGTTGCAGCGTCTTGTCGTACTTGCCCGCCTCGAAATACTCGAACGCAGCCTGATACATCCGTTCCTTGTCGTTGCTTTTCAGCAGTTTGTTGTAGCCGCTGCATCCCGCCGCAAGCAGCAGGGCCGCGGTGCAGACCGTTATTCTCAGGAGCGGTTTCGTCATGATGTCGTTGGTTTATACAGGCGTGCACGGTGCAAATGCGCACAAAGTTACGCAACTTTAACGAGACGCAAAAAAGTTTATTGCATTTTCTCTTACTTTCAGTAATAATGGCTAAATTTGTCCGACCTCATTCGGCGAACCGCCGATACGGACGATAGATAACTTCTAAAACATATTCAAGTGAACATCTTAGAGAGAATCAGGCAGAACTCCGGCGGACCTATCGGGCAGTATATCGACTATGCCCACGGTTATTTCGCATTCCCCAAGCTCGAAGGCGACATCGGTCCCCGCATGAAATTCCGCGGCAAGGAGGTTCTTAACTGGAGCCTCAACAACTACCTCGGACTGGCCAACCATTCGGAGGTCCGCAAAGCCGATGCTTTGGGTGCCGTAGAGTTCGGTATGGCGGCCCCGATGGGTGCGCGCATGATGAGCGGTCAGACCAAATACCACGAAGAGCTGGAGCGCCGGCTGGCGAAGTTCGTCGGCAAGAAGGATGCTTTTCTGCTCAACTTCGGCTACCAGGGCATGTTGTCCATCATCGACTGCCTGCTCACCCGTCGCGACGTGGTGGTATACGACTCCGAGGCGCATGCCTGCATCATCGACGGTCTGCGCATGCACATGGGCAAGCGTTTCGTCTATCCGCATAACGACATGGAGCGGCTCCGCGTGGAACTGGGCCGTGCCACGGAACTCGTGAAGGAGACCGGCGGCGGTATCCTCGTCATCACCGAGGGCGTATTCGGCATGAAGGGCGACCTGGGCAAGCTGGACGAGATCGTGGCGATGAAGAAGGATTTCGACTTCACCTTCCTCGTGGACGATGCCCACGGTTTCGGTACGATGGGCCCCGACGGCCGCGGTACCGCCCACCATTTCAACTGCGTGGACGGGGTGGACGTGCTCTTCAACACCTTCGCCAAGTCGATGGCCGGTATCGGTGCTTTCGTCTGCGGCGACAAATACCTGATCGACTTCTTCCGTTACAACATGCGGTCGCAGCAGTTCGCCAAGAGTCTTCCGATGCCCATGGTGATCGGTGCGCTCAAGCGTCTTGAACTCATCGAAACCCATCCCGAATACCGCGAGCGGTTGTGGACCATTACCCGTGCCCTGCAGCAGGGATTCCGCGACAAAGGGTTCGATATCGGCGGTACGCTCTCTCCCGTGACTCCCGTCTATATGAAGGGTGGCGTGGAGGAGGCCACCAACCTGGTGTACGACCTGCGCGAACGCTTCAACCTCTTCTGCTCGGTGGTGACCTATCCGGTGATACCCAAGGGCGAGATCATCCTGCGCATCATTCCTACGGCGGTTCATACCCTGGATGACGTGGCGTATACGCTCGACTGTTTCGAGGCTTGCCGCGAAAAGCTCGCCAAGGGCGAATACCAGAAGGAGATGCCGCGCGTGGCGGACAAATATTTCGAAGGGCAACCCGAATAGGGGAGTGTCTTCCGGGTGCGTCGGGCGGTTTCCGTCCGTCGTGAAAAACCGAGAAGGGGAGGAACGATTTAATCGTTTCTCCCCTTCTCGGCTTCGGCCCGGTGCGGCCTTCATCGGGAGATTTAGGGTTGTTCGCTAAGCAGGATACGTGCGCTGTAGTTGGGAAAAGCCAATAATGCTGCGGTGGATTTGGAAACAGGTTTCATAACTTTAGGGTTTAAAGGTTTGTTTAGGTATTATCGCTTGTTACCAATCGTTCCAGATATCGTGGTCGACGGTCATTATGTACTCGGCCGTCCATTGGTCTGTGCGCGTATAGTGCCAATGTTCGTAAGACCATATGTTTTTGTGTTTCCAATCATAATCGCCTTTCGGATACACTTGGCACAGCCCGTTGAAACGGATGATATTGGCGTAGTAGAAACAGTTGGACGGTTCGGTGTTGTCCGGGCTTTCAAATACTTTTACGAGCGTTTTGGTGTGCGCAGGTAAAAGTATTTTGCGGTATAGATTGACTTGGAATCTTTTAGGAAGATCAGGCGTTCCGGGTGTGCGATATCCCTCCTGAACAAGCTGTGTTCCTGGTTCCTGATAATAGGGCCCTGCAAATTCAAGGTCTATGTCCAAATCGTTTTGGATGTAAAAGTAGCTCAGGCCGCGTGGAGATAGCGGTTCGGGCTGGCTGTTGTTACAGCTTGTCGGTATCATCAGCATCGCCGCTAATACCGGTAAAAGAAATTTTTTCATTGTACAGGGGCGTTTTAGTGTTAGTGTCTTGTTAATAAAGATAATAAATAGATTGAATAAAAATTCCCTACGGAATTTGTTTTTATACTTATGAAAGAGGAGAGTGGGAATGCGTGTTAAGAATTGGCGTACGGCGGCTCGGATGTCGTTTGTAATTTTAGGGGTAGGGAAATAATCAAAGGGAGGAGAACAAATGCGTTCTCCTCCCTTTGATTATGGCGTTGGTGTCGTAGGGTTGTCCGGCGGACGGCGAAGGGGGCCGCCGGGCCGTATGTCGCGAGGAAGCACCGGCGTTGCGGCCGTGCATTCCGATGCCGGATTCCGGATCAGTTGTCCAGGTCGATGACGTTGAAGTCGAGGTCGAACTTGATCTCCCAGAGATTGGAGAGTTTCACCTCGTAGTCGTGGCGGTCGCGGTCGATGCTCCGGATGTAGGCATCCGGGTAGTTTGCAGCCACGTACTTCGCGATCGCTGCCGGAACGATCGCTGCCGGAACGGCACCTTCGAGATACTCCACGTCGGTCCATTCGCCCGATCGGTCGAATTCGACCTTGTCGCCGTTGGCGAAGATCACCTCGTAGCTCTTGTCGAAAAGTTCGGCATCCATCTTCGCCATCGCCACCTTGTGGTCGGGCATGTGTGTCGAGATGAATTCCTGTGCCGGACGGGGCAGGTCGGTGACCTTGATGGGTTTGTCGTTCGCGCCGCATGCCGTCGTCTGGAGTGCCACCAGGCCGAGCAGGAGGAGTGTCAGTTTTTTCATGATAGTCGATTTTTAATGATTGTCGTCCCTTTCGGGGTTATTCGTCGTTGTGTTTTCGGTTGGGCGTGCAATTTCCGCTCCAAACTCTTCCCTATCTTTCGCTCGTTCTTTTCCCGGGGTGTTTTTCGCGGTTCTCTTTTGCGGAAAAGCTCCGATTACCGGTATCTTTGCATCTCCGGCCCTTTGCGGGGGGCTTGTCGATGTAGAACGGATTGAATCATGATAATCAGAGAGAACGAGTCGAGAGAAGAGTATGTAATGTCGGTGGCCAGGGCGATGATGACGGCCGCGAGAACCGCACCGAAGGGGTGCGGAGCGGATCACCTCGATATTGCCGCCCTGGGCCTGTCGCGCCTTACGCGGCTCGCCCATAAAATGCGCGAGATCGGCGAACGCGACGGAAAAGCCTTTTTCCTGCGCGACGCCGAGGGAGTCGCGCATTCGCAGGCCGTCGTGCTGATCGGCTGCCGCCATGAGGTGCGCGGCCTGAATTGTGCCCTTTGCGGGTATCCTACCTGTCGCGAAAAGCGCGAGAGCGCACCTTCGGTTCCCTGCGTGTTCGACGTTACCGACCTCGGTATCGCCGTGGGAAGCGCCGTCGCCGTGGCGGCGGATTGCCGGGTGGACAACCGTATCCTCTATTCCGCGGGCGTTGCCGCGAAGGAGCTGGGTTTTCTCGACGACTGTTCCGTGATTTATGCCATTCCCCTCTCGGTCAGCGGCAAGAACATCTTTTTCGACAGAGTTCGCTGACGTGCGCGGGGGCGCTTGCGTCGCCCCGGCCGGAACCTTTCCCCACCGGCAGAGGGCCGCGCGGCGGGACGGCTTCCCCTGGCCGGATGATGCGGAGGATGCGCCCTGTCGCATCATTGTTTTGCCGCCCGCGAAATGATCAGCGCGATGCCCGCCGCCATGAGCAGAACCGGAAGTACGATTTTGCTGAAGGAGAGGTGGATGTTCAGCACGTCCATCGCCATGAAAAGAATGCCGAGTCCGCCCGTCAGCAGGCCTGCGCCCCATCGGCGGAGTGCCAGCAGGAAACCGCCCGTGGCCACCAGCAGCATCTGCCACGAGAAGAGCGCGTGGAAGAGGCCGTAGCCGATCCATCCGATGTTGTAGAGCAGCCAGATCAGTCCGATGGTCACGAGGATGCCTCCGAGGTAGATGTTGCCGGCCAGGTTGCCCTCTTTTCTCTTTTGCGGCCGCTGCGGCGGCCGACTGTCGTTTATCACTTCCATGGTATCGTTTTTATTGTTTCCGGTCGTTGGACCGGTGTGAAGGTTTTATCGGGTGTGTCGGCCGACCACGATGCGTTCGTCGCTGAGGGTGTCGGCGGGGTTGTCGGGATGAAGAACCACTTTGCGGATGACGACTCTGTCGCCGTCTTCGGTGATCTCCACACGGATGTTATCGGCGTTGTTCTCGTCCCATTCCTCTTCGAGGTATTCGCGGGAGAGCTCTTCGATGACGGGGTCGTCGTCCGCCTCTTCGCTCCGGTTCCATGCACCTGTCCGTTCGCGGACGTTGCGGTGGCGGTCGTAGAAGTCGTCGAACTCTTCGAACTCTTCGATGTCGTATCCGAGCTGCCGTGCCCCCTCGTGCAGGTTGTCGGCATTCCGGAGCGTGGTTACCGAGAGGTAGACGATCAGTACGATCCACAGCACCGATGCGGCCAGCAGGAAGGTGCGGTTAGCCCTCGAGCCGAAGAGGATGGTCAGGAGGAAGTAGTCGATCAGGAGCAGCGGAATCAGTACCGCGATCAGCAGCAGTCCGGTATAGAGGCCCGGCGTGATGCCCTCCAGGCCGGCGAAGGCTTCCATCACCATTCCGCTGCCCGGCAGTTCTTCGCTTATCAGCAGCGCGAAGAGTGCGATGAGGCATCCGATGGCGGCCAGGCTGACACCCAGCACGATGAAGAATACCGCCGTTTTAAGCAGGAACAGCAGGATGCGCCCCGCGGCGTAGACGAGATCGGCCCATACCGTGGCCGACCGTTGGCGTTTCGGAGCGGGCGGCATGGCCGAGGCGTCGTCTGCGAAGTTCTCCCGGATGGAGGATGCGGTGACCCTTTCGCCCTGCATCTCGAGCCTTTGTCGCGGTGTCCGCGCCATCGGAATGGCGATCCACAGGATGAGGTAGAGCACGATGCCCGCCACGAACAGCGATCCGAAAAAGCCGTGGGTGGGGAGTACGATGAGCAGGAGCGGCAGGAAAAATGCAAGCCGTATCCATACGGGATCGGTGCGGAAATAGGTGCCCAGACCGGAGCATACGCCGCCCAGTACGGCACCTTCGGGATTCCGGTAGAGTCGTTTCGGGAGTTTCTCCGCGGAGTCTGCGTGCTCCTCCAGCTCGTCCGGAAAGCCGAGTTGGGCCACTACCGATTCGGCGAGCTGCCGGCTCACCACGCTGTCGCTCTCCTGTTCGTTCAGGATCAGTTCCGCGATGCGTGCCTCGATGTCGGCAACGATCTCACGTCCGTCGGGCTGCTTCGCGTAGCCGGCCTCGAGTCTGTCGAGGTAGCTTTTCATTACCTCGTAGGCGTCCGGGGCGAACGAGAATGCGATGCCCGATATGCTTACTTTTACAACCTCTTTCATGGTCTTGATGGTGTTTTCCGGACCGCGTTAGCGGCCGCGTATCTGTGCGATCTGTCCTATCAGCTCGTCCCACGAGGCGTCGAGCTGGGCGAGCGCTTCGCGTCCCTTGTCGGTGAGGGTGTAGTACTTCCGGGGAGGGCCCTGCGGCGACTCCTCCCAGCGGTAGGAGAGCAGCCCCTGGTTTTTCTGGCGCGTGAGAATGGGGTAGAGCGTTCCCTCCACGACGATCATTTGCGCGTTCTTGAGCTCCGCGATGATCTTCGGGGCGTAGGAGTCGCCGCGCGAAAGGATCAGCAGTACGCAGTACTCCAGAATCCCCTTGCGCATCTGCGCCTTGGTGTTGTCAACGTTGATGGGTTCCATGGTCAGCTCCTTCCGTAATTGTCGCGGCCCCCGGCCGATGCCGGTTCCAGGGGAACCGCTATCCACAGCACGAGATATACCCAGAAGCCTGCCGAGAAGCAGAAAAGGGCGAAGAGTGCGATGATGCGGACGAGTACGACGTCTACGTTGAAATAGTCGGCCAGTCCCTGGCATACGCCGCCGAGGATGTGCCGGCGGCTGCGGTAGAGCCGCTTGGGCTCCCTATTGTCGTTGATGATCTCCATGTTTGTCTTTTTTATCGGTTGGTTTGCTTGTCTGTCTCGCTGCGGGCCGGTGCCCGGCGGGATGTTTTCAAAGGTATTCGGCGGCGGGGACTCACGCTTCGGAGGGAATCACGATCCACAGGATGATGTATACCCACACGCTGATGCCGCCGAAGAAGATGAGCAGAAACATCAGGAGGCGGATGACGGCGACGTCGATTCCGAAATAGTCGGCCAGACCGCCGCATACGCCGCCGAGCACCCGGTTGTGGCGCGAGCGGCGCAGTTGTTTGAGGTCGTTCTGTCGTGCCTCCTGGCGCTTGCGGCGGGGTTCTCCGAATTCGTCGGCCCGACCCAGAATGGCGATCGTTTTGCGGACGAGATCGGCATTGACCACCTGCCGGGGCGAGGCGAGGTTCTCGCTGAAGATGTCGGCTATGCGCATCTCCAGGTCGTTGAGCGTTTCGGCGGCTTCTACAGGTTCGAATCGCTCTCCTACGTCGTCAAGGTATTTCCGCAGGATATGGTAGGCATCCTCGTCGATGACGAATGCGAGGGAGCCGATGTTTACGTTAAGTGTCTTTTTCATGGCCCATGTCCGGTTTAATGTCTTTTGGCATCGCAAATATATGTAAATTTTTCAATACTATGTATCGCATAGTATATTTTTTTCTCTTCATGCCCTTGTCCGGTGACGGTTGTCCGGTTGCAGGAGGACTTCTGATAAGAAGGTGTGCAAAGCGGCTGCCATTCTGTGCGTGCGGCGGAGGCTTCTCGACAGGGCGAGGCTTTGCGGAGCTGCGTAGCGGCAGTTTCAGAGGGGTCAGGGTTCTTTTTCCGGGAGGGGCGGTGGGGAAACGTTGCGCAGGGGAAGGCGTTGCGTGTTCCTCGGTGCGTCGTCAGGCACCGTGCGTGTGGCGGAAGGTGGGCGGATCGTAATCTTTTCGATGTTTTTTGCGAAAAAAAATTATGAATTGTTATTGGAATTAAAAAATAAGCTATACTTTTGTGTTATCGGAATAACAGTTATTTCAGTAACAGTTCTGTTCCGGGGCCGCACTGGGAAGTCCGGACAAGCAATAGTTAGGATAGTAAGTTAGGTTAGAGGTGCATCGCACGGGTACGGCACGCATCGTACCCGGGCGGCACACGAAAGGGGAGAGGTTTCCCGGAAGGTTCTTTGGAAAGGCGGCGGTTCGTGGCGAACGGGATGCGCTCGGCGCTTTCCGTGCCGTTGCCGCAAACGGTTCTTCCCCTGTCCCGCAGCGTGGAGGCGATCTCCCGCAGCGGTGGGATGGCCCGGTGGGGGAGGAGGGATTTCCTCCCGTGCGGCGGCGAGCGATGTATCCGCTCCCGTGCGTGCGGGGCTGCCTCGGTAAGATGAAATTGGATTGTAACGATATACCCGTCCGTTCAGGCGGACGGGCGTTTAAGTTTTAGGTAGGATTTTAGAATGTCGGTGCAGGTAAGCTGGGAAGCTCGCCTGCGCCTTTTTTGTGTTTGCGGAGTTCCGGGGACCGCCGTTCTGCCGCTCCTCTTCGGGTGCGGTACGGCACCCGGGGCTACCGGTCGATGTCGCGACCGATTCGGTCCATTCTCTCCAGCGAATCGAGGCGGTCGGCGTCGATCTCGTCCTTGGCCCGCTGCGCCCGGTCGGAGATGTCGTAGGTTTTGGCGATCACGGTGCCGGTCTGGGTGTCGTCGCGCATCTTGCGCCGGGCGTCGGCGATGTCGTCGCGGAAATCGGCTTTCTCGTCGTCGAAGTCGGCGCGGGCCGTGATGACCTCCAGGTTGACGTCGTCCTTCGCCTTGCGGGCCGCTTCGCGTGCCTCCCGGATGTGGTGCCGCGAACATCCGTCGTCGAGCGCTTTCTCCGAGCGTACCGTCTCCCGGAGCTCTTCGTCGATCCTCTTCATCCGGTCGGAAGCCTCCTTCTTGACCTCCGTATACGCCTCGCGTGCCTCCTGGCGTACCTCCTTTTTGAGCTCCGCGGCGGTTCGGTCGAACTCCCTGCGTGCCTCTTTGTACTCTTCTTTTTTCATCTCTTTCATCGTAGTCGGTATTTTAAATCGTATGCGGGTCGGCCGGAGGCCGGACCGCTTTGCAACGACACCTCAAAAAAGGGGCCAGCCTTGGCCCGATGGCGCTGCGCCCGGCCGCGCCGAAGCCCGCCGGGTTGCATTATTCGCAGGTAATCCCTATCTTGCCAATCCGATAAACATACGGTAGTAAAAAGGTATGGAATCTTTGTTCTCTCCCTCTGTGACGACTCTGGGCATTCTGCTCGTTTCGTGTTTCTTCTTCATGAGCGGTAAGGTCCGGTCCGATATCGTGGCGCTGTGCGCCCTGCTCGCCCTGCTGGTGGGCGGCATCCTCACCCCTTCCGAGGCGCTCTCGGGGTTCGCGAGTCCGGTGGTGATCATGATGGTGGGGCTGTTCGTGGTCGGTGCCGGTATTTTCCGTACGGGTCTGGCCAAGATGATCAGCAGCCGGATTCTGCGTATCGGCGGAAAGAACGAGAATGTGCTTTTCATCCTCGTGATGCTCGTGACGGCACTCATAGGGGCCTTCGTGAGCAATACGGGGACGGTGGCGGTCATGATGCCCATCGTGATGAGCATGGCCGCTTCGGCCGGCATCAGTTCGCGTCGTTACCTGATGCCCATGGCCTTCGCCAGCAGCATGGGGCTCTTTACCCTGATCAGTACCCCGCCCAACCTGGTTATTCAGGAGGCGCTCGTGGATGCCGGCATGAAGCCTCTCGGTTTCTTCACCTTCGCTCCCGTAGGGGCGGTGGTCGTAGCCGTCGGCGTGGGGGTACTCTATTTCCTGAGCCGGTTGCTGGTGGGCAAGGAGGCCGGGAAAACGAAGGAGCGGCAACGGACCAAGACGTTGCCGGAGCTCGTTGCCGAGTATCACCTCGAACGGCATAGTTTTCAGGTGGAGGTGCCTGCCGCGTCGCCCGTGGTGGGTCGTTCGCTGAAGGAGCTGCGCATCGGTTCGCTCTACGACGTGAGCGTGGGTCGCATCATCCACACCTCGCCGGGCCGGTTCCGCCGGGCCGTTACCGAGGAGGTCGCCGGACCCGAGAGCGTGATCCGGGCCGAAGACATCCTGCATCTGCACGGCAGCGAGGAGAATGTGGACCGCCTGGTGGCGGAGCAGGGGCTTGTGGCGACCGAGTGGAGCCCGCAGACGTCGGGCGAAACTGCCGATACGGGGTATGCCGAGGCGTTCATCATGCCCAATTCCCACCTCGTCAACCACACGGTGGCGGACAGCCGTTTCCGGGAGCTCTACAACGTGAACGTGCTCGGCGTCAAGCGGCACGGGGAGTACGACCTGGGCGACGTGCGCGACGTGAAGATGCATGCGGGGGATTCGTTGCTGATTCAGGGGACGTGGGAGAACCTGACCGGTCTGGAGGAGTATACGGACGAATTCGTGCTGCTGGGGCAGCCCGAAAAGCGGGCGGCCCGCGTGACGCTCGACAGAAAGGCGCCCGTGGCGGCGCTCATTATGGCGGGCATGATCCTGCTCATGGTACTCGACGTGGTGCCGGGGGTGGCCGCCGTGCTGCTGGCATCGGTGCTGATGGTGCTCACCGGCTGCCTGCGCAACATGGAGGAGGCCTACACCAGCATCAACTGGAGCAGCGTGGTGCTGATAGCCGCCATGATTCCCATGTCCGTCGCTTTCGACAAAACCGGCATCACGGCCGCCATCTCCGGATTCCTGCTGCACGGCCTGGGCGATGTGGGACCGCACGGGTTGCTGGCGGCGGTCTACTTCGCCACTTCGCTGACGACCATGTTCATCAGCAATACGGCCACGGCGGTGCTCTTTGCCCCTATCGCCATGGATGCCGCCCTGCGGATGGGGGTGAGCCCCTATCCTTTCCTCTTCGCGGTGGCCGTTTCGGCGAGCATGTGTTTCGCATCGCCCTTCTCCACACCGCCCAATGCGCTGGTGATGAATGCCGGGGGATACAAGTTCGGCGACTACATTCGTGTGGGTCTCCCCTTGCAGGTGGCCATGGGAGTGGTGATGATCTTCGTGCTGCCGCTGCTTTTCCCCTTCTGACGGTGAGTTTTCGGGCGGGGGACGTCGGGGCGTAGGTTTCCGTCGTCCCCTGCGTGTGTATGGTCGCGTGGCGTGCGCGGGCTGTTCGTGCGGCGGTGCTCCGTCGCGGTCGAGGGTGCGAAAAGGACCGGTCGGTGCGGCCGGTCGGGCGGAAATTCGTAAATTTGCACGGAGGATATTCCGAACGTACGAGATGATAGACAGGGAAACAGTAGACCGAATCTATGCCGCCGCCAACATCGTGGAGGTGGTGAGCGATTTCGTCACCCTCAAACGTAAGGGGGCGAACTACCAGGCCTGCTGTCCGTTCCATAGCGAGCGCACGCCTTCTTTCGTCGTCTCCCCCGCCAAGGGGCTCTTCAAGTGTTTCGGTTGCGGCAAGGGCGGCAACGCCGTGACGTTCGTCATGGAGCACGAGAAGATGACCTACGGTGAAGCGCTCAAGTATGTCGCGAAGAAGTACGGCATCGAGGTGCGGGAGAAGGAGCTTACGCCGGAAGAGGCCAAGCGGAACGACGACCGCGAGAGCATGATGGTGGTCAGCAGTTGGGCCGCCGACTATTTCCAGCACGTGCTGCATGATACCGACGAGGGGCTGAGCGTGGGGATGGGGTATTTCCGCGAGCGCGGGTTCACCGATGCCACCATCCGCAAGTTCTCGCTGGGCTACTGCCCGGCCAAGGGAGACGCGATGACCATGGCGGCGCTCGGCGCGGGATACAAGGAGCAGTTCCTTACCGAAACGGGACTTACCATCAAGCGCGAAACGGGCGGGTATTACGACCGCTTCACGGGGCGCGTCATCTTTCCGGTGCACTCCATCAGCGGTCGAGTCATCGCGTTCGGGGGGCGGGTGCTGAAAACGAGCGACCGTACGGCCAAGTACCTCAATTCGCCCGAAAGCGTCATCTACAGCAAGAGTCACAGCCTGTACGGGATCTATCATGCGAAGAACGCCATCGTGCGCGAGAACTTCTGTATTCTCGTGGAGGGGTATACGGATGTGATGCGGATGCACCAGACGGGGGTGGAGAATGTGGTAGCCTCGTCGGGCACCTCCCTGACCGTGGACCAGATCAAACTCATCAGCCGGTTCACGAAGAATGTCACCGTCATCTACGACGGCGACTCGGCGGGCATCAAGGCGTCGCTGCGCGGTATCGACATGATCCTGCGCGAGGGGCTGAACGTGCGGGTGGTGCTGCTGCCCGACGGCGAGGATCCCGATTCGTTCGGCCGTTCGCATTCGGCGGCCCAGGTGAAGAGCTACATCGAGGAGCACGAAGAGGATTTCATCCGTTTCAAGACGCGGTTGCTGATGGCCGACGCCGGGGACGATCCGTTGAAGAGGGCCGGGCTGGTTACCGATATCGTGCAGTCGATCTCCGAGATTCCCGACCCGATCATCCGCTCGGTATTCATCAAGGACTGTGCGAAGAGCATGGAGGTGGACGAGCAGGTACTCGTGGCCGAGGTGGCCCGCAAGCGTCATTCGGTGCATTACGACCGTCAGACCGGCGATTTCCTGCGCAACATGCAGGCGCAGCGCCGCCGCGAGGAGCAGGCCGCCGTGCTGCCCACCCCGCTCAGGGGCGTGACCGCAGGCAGCAGCATGGACGAGCTGGAGAAGGAGATCGTGGGCTACCTGATGAAGTACGGTCATCTCTATTTCGAACACAAGGAGGGGCGCAACCTGGTGAAGTTCAATGTGGCGGAAACCATCTTCAGCGACCTGCACGACGACGTATCCATCCGCAACCCCCAGTACAGGGCGATATACGAGTGCTACGAACAGCACTATGCCGACCTGGGCGAGGGGGTCCGGGTGCCGGAGCACTACTTCACCAACCATGCTGACCCGCTGGTGTGCAACGCGGCGGTCGACATCCTCACCTCGGATACCAACTACGTGATGAGCGAGCTGTGGAAACGACACGAGATCTTTCTCGACAGCGAGGAGGAGCGCCTGTCGGAACTCGTTCCGCGGGTGGTCACCCTCTATAAGTCGAAGACCATCGAGGCCATCATCGCCAAGCTCAAGGAGCGGCTTGCCGACGAAGGACTTTCGGAGGAGGAGCAGATGTCCATCATGGAGAACATCGCCGCACTCAACGAGGTGCGGACCCGGATTGCGAAGAAGATCTCGAGGCTGATCCTCTGAGGTCGGCCGACCGCGGGCAAGGGTCCGGTTTTTGTTTATCGTTGCGGAATATGTACCTTTGCGAATAGGCTATGGCGGATTACAACAAGAAGATAAATATAAAGAACAAGCGGGCCGCGTTCGACTACGAGATACTCGAAGAGTATGTCGCCGGCATCGTGCTGACCGGTACCGAGATCAAGTCGCTCCGACTGGGCAAGGCTTCCATGGTGGATTGTTACTGCTATTTCGACCGCCACGAACTTTACATCCGGGGGCTGAACATCTCCGAATACCATTGGGGTACCTACAACAACCACCAGCCGCGGCGCGACCGCAAACTGCTGCTCAACAGGCGCGAACTCGACAAACTGGAGCGGGCATCGCAGGACAAGTCGGTGACTGTCGTGGGACTGCGGCTTTTCCTGAACGACCGGGGCCTTGCCAAGGCGGTGATCGGACTGGCCCGCGGCCGGAAGAGCTACGACAAACGCGACTACATCAAGGAGAAGGATGCCCGGCGGGAGATGGACCGCGCCATGAAGCGGTAAACTCCCTTCGTCCGGCAGGAAGCTGCGATCGCAGCCGCCCGCAGGCTCCCCCGTATCGAAATCGAATAGCGAAAGAAAATGTCCCTTATACTCTGCATAGAAACCGGAACGGATGTATGTTCCGTCGCACTCTCCCGCGCAGGCAGGCCTGTTTCCGTTCGGGAGGAGGCGGGGCGCGACCACGCCCGCAAGGTGGCCGTATTCGCCGACGAACTTTTCCGGGAAGCGGGGGTGAGCCCCCGTGAACTGGATGCGGTGGCGGTCGGCCGTGGGCCGGGGTCCTACACCGGTCTGCGGATAGGCACCTCCTTCGCCAAGGGGCTTTGTTATGCCCTGGATATTCCGTTGCTGGCGGTCGACTCGCTCGCGGCGCTGGCGGTCATCGCCTGCGAAGACCGCAGGGCGGGGCTCTTCCATGCCGAACGGTGGGAGGAGGCGCTGCTCTGCCCCATGATAGACGCCCGTAGGATGGAGGTCTATGCCGAGGTGTTCGATACTTCGCTCGAGCGGCGTTCGGAAGTCGCCGCCGAGGTGGTGACGGCTGCGAGTTTCGGGACGTTCATCCGTCCCGGAGGGGAGTTCTTCGTCTTCGGGAGCGGTGCGGCCAAGACCCTGGAGGTGCTACCCCGCGACGGAGTCCGGTTCATCGACGTACAGCCTTCGGCGCGGGGGCTTTGCGGGCTCGCGCAGGCCCGGCTCGATGCGGGAGAGGTGGAGGATACCGCCTATTTCGAACCGGCCTACCTGAAGGATTTCGTGGTGACGGCGGGCCGGAAAAAGTTGTTTTAGGAGTAAGAGTTGTCGTAATGGGATATCACGAAGAGAAACAGAGGCAGTTGGACATGCGGTACATCCGCATGGCGAAGATATGGGCGGAGAACTCCTATTGTGTCCGCCGGCAGGTGGGGGCGCTGATCGTCAAGGACAAGATGATCATATCCGACGGATATAACGGCACTCCCTCGGGCTTCGAGAATATCTGCGAGGACGAAACGACGGGCAAGACCAAGCCCTATGTGCTGCATGCCGAGGCCAATGCCATCACCAAGCTGGCCAAAAGCGCCAACAACGGCGACGGCGCCACGCTCTACATCACCGCCGCCCCCTGCATCGAGTGTGCGAAACTCATCATACAGGCGGGTATCAAACGGGTGGTTTACTGCGACGACTACCACTGCGACGACGGGGTACTGCTTCTCAAGCGTATCGGTATCGAGGTGATGCAGGTCGAGCCGGCCTGACCTTTCGGCTGCCGGTTTTCCGGCCGGGGAGTTGCGTGAGGACGGGACCGGGCGCGGCAAGGGGCTTTTCAGCTGTTCTTCCGGTAGCTCAGGATGGCCCACACGTTCAGGATCACGGCCATGGCCGCGAGCGCTGCGGCCTCCCTCCACAGATCGGCCATGTCGCTCCCCTTCAGGTAGATTCCCCGCATGGCATCCACCATGTATTTCGTAGGATTGACCGCTGCGACGGCC
>ERZ777011.953-NODE-953-length-37311-cov-15.535350_pt1 | contig 37311 bp, 34 predicted proteins | sample MGYA00374964_ERZ777011 | MGnify/ENA primary metagenome ERZ777011 (study PRJEB29310, sample SAMD00008975) | mouse gut metagenome | study: EMG produced TPA metagenomics assembly of the Metagenome analysis of fecal microbiota from mouse which was promoted...
TAACAGATAGTTTGGGAGCTAAGCAAACAAATAAGGCTTTGGAAGTTTTAGATAACTTAATTTATCAAAAAGAACCACTACAAAAAATATTAATTACTTTATACAATCATTTTAAAAAATTATATCTATGTAAAGAAGCAGTGAAATTAAATAAAGATGTTATTGTTAGCTTAAACTTAAAACCAAACCAAACATTTTTGGTAACGAAATATAAAAAGCAATCATCATATTTTAAAGGTGATGATTTGAAATATCTTTTAGATGAATTAGTTAATTTAGATTACAATTCTAAAATAGGAAATATAGACATAGATGTAGGCTTAAGAAGCATACTTTGCAGATTTTGTTAGAAAGGATAAGGTATGGGAGAAGTAGGATTTATAATAATTATTGCTACTATTGGTTTGTCATATTATTTGCTTTTTAAAGAGCATCATAAAAGAAATGAAATGAAGTTTAGTGAAATTTATCCTTTGTTTATTGAATATGCTGTTATGTCAGTTATTTCAATTTTGTTATTGGTATTTGGAATGGGGTCAGTAATTAATGGTTATACAAACAATGATGAAATAGTAGAAGTTATAAAAGAGCTTACAGTTGGTTTGGTTACAATTTGTTTAGTAATTTTACATTTCATATTTTGGATAAAAAAACATAGAATAGATTTAGATTTTGAAGTAAGAGAAGTAGACGAAAAAAGAACTTCTAATATTGCAGAATGGATAGAAATAATAATTTTTATTTTGGTAATTATAGGTTCAATATTTAATATTGTTAAGTATATTCAATTTATTGATGAAGTAGTAAAATATAAACAATTGTCAATATCAGTGCTTTGCATAATTGCATCAGTAATTTTACTTCGTAATTTAAATCCTTTAAATATAAATCAAAAAATTAAAAACCTTTTCAAAAAAAGCTAGCATATGCTAGCTTAATTTTTTTTCTTTAATGTACATTACAACTTTCTGGTACTGTACCACGAATAAAGTATTCTGTATATGTGTTTGTGCATTTACTATTTGCAACTTTGCCAGAAGTAGGGCAGATAGTTGCTTCATCAACATTTGCAGGTTTTTCAAAATTTTTATTCTCTAAATTTTTATGAATATTTTTCATTACATTAGACCATATAATTCCTGCTGGATTTTTTCCATTAAAGTTGATTGTTTCATTTTGATCAAATCCAAACCATGTAACAGCAGTATAATATGGTGTAAATCCACAAAGCCATCTATCATAATTTTCATTTGTTGTACCAGTTTTAGCAGATGTTTCTATGTTTGGAATAGAACAATAAGTAGCTGTTCCATGAACTCCTTTTACAGGTTCAGTTAATAATTCTTTTATAATATATGCAATTTCTTTGCTAAATACTTTTTGTTTGTTTTGAGATGATGAAATTATAATTTTCCCATTACTATTCTTAATATCTATATAAAAAGTAGGTTCAATGTATGTTCCATCATTTGCAATAGTTGCATAAGCTCCTGCTAATTCCAAAGGACTGATTCCTTTATCTAATCCACCAAGTGCAAGATTTAAGTTATCATCTACTTTTGTTAAAGATGTAATTCCCATTTTTTTCATGTATTTTATAGATGTAGCAGGGGTGATTTTTTCCATTATTTTAACAAAAGGTATGTTTTGAGAAGATTCAACAGCTCTTCTTAAAGTTATTGCACCTTGAAATCCATTATAATCGGTTGGAGTGTAGCCTTCTTCGGTTCCATCATCAAAAGTAGTTTCTATATCTACAAACACACTAGCACCTGTGATAACATTTTCGCAAAATCCTGGTACAAGTACAGATATTGGTTTTCCAGCAGAGCCAGTTTGTCTAGTAGAAGAGGTAGCTCTGTTAAGACCTCGTGAAGTTTTTTCTCCAAGTCCACCAACACAAGCTAAAACTTGTCCATTAGAATGGTCTACAATTATCATTGCTGATTGTGAAGTAACATCTTTTTGATTTTTAGATTGTATTGCATAAGTCTTTTTTTCTAATTCTTTTTCAGTGGCTTCTTGAATACTAGTTTTTTGAGTGCTTTGAATTGTCAATCCACTTAAACTTAAATAATTTTCAGCAAATGAAGTAGATATTTTTCTAGTACTAGATAAATCTTTAATGATTTCATCTAACATTGCATCAATTTGATAAGAATAGTTGTTTGAACCTTCGGCTTCTAATTTTGTTTGTTTAAAAGTGATACCATTTTCTACTTCTGTAATAGCAACAGAATATTCTTCGTCTGTGATATATTTAAGCTCTTTCATCTTATTTAAGACAACTTTTACTCTTTTTGAAATTTTTTCACTATTGTCTTTTTCATCAAATGGGTTAAATGAGTTAGGTGAAATATTGATTCCAGCAATGTATGCACATTCGGTTAAACTTAGGTCTTGAACATTTTTGCTAAAATAATATTCTGAAGCCTTTTGAACTCCATAAATGTTAGGTCCAGTGTAGATTATATTAAAGTATGTTTCTAAAATTTCTTCTTTTGATAAAAACATTTCGAGTTGAATAGCTTTTAGCCATTCTTCCATTTTTCTAGAAACATTATTACTATTATTTCCAGTTAAATTTTTGACTAATTGTTGTGTAATACTACTTCCACCAAAAGAGGAATTGCCTAAATGTATTACATAAGAACCAATAGCTGCAACTGTTCTTTTTATATCTATTCCAAAATGTTTATAATATCTTTGGTCTTCAATTGCTATGTATGCATTTTTTAAATTGTCTGGAATATCTTCAAATTTAACATTTTGAAATATTCTTTCATTTCCAATACTAGCAATTTTCTCACCATCAATATCTAATACAGTGGAAGGAGTATTTGATATCATTGTAATTGCTAATGTTTTCCAGTTATAAAAAGAAATAGCAAATAGTATTGCAGATAAAATTATAATAATTATTAGTAATTTTAGAAATGCTCTAAAAAAATGCTTTTTTGGTGCTTTTACTTCTTCATTTTCTTTTATGTTTTTTTCTTTTCTCAAATATCTTCATCCTTTCATTTTTGTGATTATATCATATAAGTCAAATTTGGAAAAGCTAAATTTTAGGATATAAAAAAAGTACTTCTAGTGAAGTACTTTTTCGTTAATATAAGTTATTAACGACCTATTACAAAACAATAATACACATAAATTTCTAAGAAGTCAAGCTTTCCATAATTATTTTTTTAGAGCAATTTTCTGCTCTTTTTTTGCTACTTAAAATTGATGAAATGCTTGAAAATATTAAACAATATGCTTTTTGTATTTTTCGTTAATAACTTATATTAACGAAAAATATTATGTAAATAATCAGAGGTGGTTTTCCTTCTGATTATGCCAATAAAAGTGTATAACACTTTTAAATTTTGTGTACAGAAGAAAGTATTGTATAGTGTGTATTTAGACTTTGGACTAACTATATATTGCTTTCTTCAAATATTAATAATAGGAGGAAAACAAAAGAAATGAAGAAAAGTAATGCAAAACGGAATAACATTAATAGCTCTGGTTATTTCAATAATAGTAATGCTAATTTTAGCTGGTGTTTCGATTAATGCTATTATAGGGGATAATGGTATTTTAAGTAGAACACAATATTCGACATTCTTAAGTGAAATGACAGCAGTAGAAGAAGCCGTGCAAATGTGGAAAGCAGGAGAAGTAATAGGAGAAGGTGGAGAAGAAACAAAAGCGATACCAGCAAATGGACTTTGTAGAGTTAATGATTTAACTGCAACTGATAGATTAGTAGGAGAAGTTGGATATTATAGAATATGGAGCATGACAGAAACAGCACCAGAAATTAGTATATTTGCTAATTCTTCAGATTTTAATAGTAGCTTTGAAAGTGAAATGATATTTTTCCCAGCAGGAGTACAAGACTTATATTATTTAAACAATGAAGCAATAGGAATTAAAGGAGATAAAACTTACATAATAGATGCAGCAACAGGAATGATATATTCAATGCAAGGAATAAATTTAAAAGGTATAAGTTGTTATAGTGCAAACATGGCAACAGCAGTAATTAGTGGAAACTTAAATGCACCAATATTTACAGAAGCAGAAGTAAGCGGAACAGGTACAGATGAAAAGTTAGCAGGAAATACGCAAGATGAATTTTTAGAAAATGGAAGCAAAAATCCAAATTATAATCCTTATGGCTTCCAAATTATAGCAGATTCTACTAATGATAATGTATATAAATTATATAATAATGGAGATTTGTATGCTAAAGGAGTAAAAGGAATTGCTTTAAATTCTAGTGAAGAAGAAATGGAGAATGTTAATCCATATATATGGTTAAGTTCAACAATTCCATCTGAAATTCCAGGTAGTAGTACAAATGAAGTAGAAATAATTATAGGTTATAATATTATTTATGCAATTGATAAAAATAGAGATTTATGGGCTTGGGGTGTGAATGATTATAATAAAATGGGACTATCTACCAGTGAACAAATTGAATTTTCTCCGTTAGTAGTAAGGAAATTAAATGTTGATGGTCAAAAAGTAAAAAAAGTAATAGATACTAATTGGGCTTGTTTTGTTATAACAGAAAGTGGATTATTATATGGCTCAGGGTCTAATGTATATGGCGAACTTGGAATAGGCAGAAAAAGTCAACAGACTGAAAAATTTGAAAAGATAGAATTTTCAGAAAATGCAACGAACATAAAGGAAATATATAATCAGACAGGAAATAAAGATACTGGAGATGGATTTTCTTTTATTTTAACAAATAGTGGAAATTTATATTTTGCTGGAAGACATTCTAATGATAGGGGTGTAAATGTAATTTTAGCAGATAATACTAACCAGGTAGATTTTGTTTTATCATGGAGTTTAGTAGATACTCAAACTATGTTTCCTAAATTAGATTTTACAAAGGTAAGAGGAACAGGAGCATGTGCTAGATGGCATAATTCGTATTGGTTATTTTATGCAGAAAATATATGTTATCAAATGAATTGGAATGGTGAAGTAATAGAAATTTCACCATGGGGAGAGTGTACATCTATAGATGTATACAGTGGATATGGAGCTACCTCACCAATTTTAGCAAAAATTATAAAAGGAGATAATATAGAGTGGTGGTATCGTGGAATAAATGGAAATTATACTTCTATATTTGAAAATATAGAAGTTGAAAATTGGGTTGATAAAACAGATATAATTAGTAGTGTTGAAACTAATAATAATAAAATAGATGAAATTTGGTTTAATAGTTCTGCAATGGTAATAAGATTAACAAATGGAGAGTGTTATAGTCGTGGAAATTGTAATTCTATTGGTTTTGGAATAACAGGTAGAAAAGATACTTGGACTAAAATAGAAGAAATATCTGGAATATCTGGAAAAAATGTACTTTCAGAACCTTTCGTACCTTTAATGGTAAAATCAAATATGCAATTATGTGGAACAAATTGTGTTAATTTAATAAAAAGAGAAAATATGCTTCAACCAAGTTGGAAATTAATTGAAAAAGATGTTAAATATTTTAATGCTCAAACTGATGGAAAGGCATTAGGGGTAGTAAAAACTGATGGATATTTATATGTTAGAGGAGAAAATAGTAATTATTTAGGATTAAATAAAATTGGTGAAAAAATATCTAATTTTACTAAAGTAACAGGCGAAGGTGCTACAGATGAGGTGAAAAATGCTTTACAAAGTGGAATTAAGTCGTATAATATATGTCGTAATTCTTTATACATTTTAACTAATAATGGAAATTTGCTAGTAAGCCATAGGTACGAAGATGATTTGGATGAATATTCAGGATTACAGAAGGAAAATCATTCAGAACTTGTAATATTACAAGAAAATGTAACTTTTTTTGATGCGAAGCAAACATATCATATATCAAAGATTGAGGATGATGTATATTGGTGGGGAAGTGGATCTGGTGGACATGAAGTAGGAGATCATCAACTTCCAAGTAAATTATCATCTGTTTGGTCAGAAGCAGGTAATTGGAGAAGATTCTTAATAGGAGGAAATTTATGGTTAATTCGGAGAAAATAATCTTGTAACAAGTGGTATAGATAGAATTGATGGATTTACTAATGGAACTGGAACTACTATAAGTGGTGGTGCAGTTTTACAAACGCCTGAAAAAATTATAGATGGGTGTTATGATAAAGGATATATTATTTTAGGGGAGAGTGGAAAATTATATGGTGCAGGTATATGTAAAAATATTGGTGATGGTGCTGGTAAAACAGGGGAAATAAATACAGTTTTACATGAGATACATTGTGATGAACGATTTGTTAGTGTTGTTGGTGGAAATGGATTTGCTGTTGCTATTACTAAAGATGGTAAAGTATATGCAACTGGAAATAATAGTTATGGTGTACTAGGTAGATGGATTGGAGTAAGTAGAGGAGATTCTAATTCACGATATAGGACAGCTTTTGAATGGGTAGAATGCCCAGAGTTAGAAATATGAGTTAGCTGTTTGAGCGAAGCGAATTACAGATAACTTATACATTGGAGCAATAAAAACGAACAAAGTGAAGTTTTTATGATAAGCGGAAATGTAATCTTTGAAAATATATTATATAAATCAAAAAACTCGCTTGAAAAAGCGAGTTTTTCGTTAATATGAAATATTAACGACCTATTACAAAATAATAATACACATAATTTTCTAAGAAGTCAAGCTTTCCATAATAATTTTTTTAGAGCAATTTTTTGCTCTTTTTTTACTTCTAAAAAATGATGAAACAATTGAAAATACTGAATAATATGTTTTTTGCATTTTTCGTTAATATTTCATATTAACGAAAAATATTATGTAAATAATCAGAGGTGGTTTTCCTTCTGATTATGCCAATAAAAGTGTATAACACTTTTAAATTTTGTGTACAGAAGAAAGCTTTATATAGTGTTTATTTAGACTTTGGACTAGTTATATAAGCTTTCTTCAAATATTAATAATAGGAGGAAAACATGAAAGAACGAAAGAAAAGCAATTTGAAGCAAGCAAAACGGAATAACATTAATTGCATTAGTTATTTCAATAATTGTAATGTTAATTTTGGCTGGAATTTCAATTAATGCAATTGTTGGAGATAGTGGAATAATATCAAGAGCTCAAAGTGCAAGATATTTACAATCGGTGGCAGTTTTACAAGAATATTTACAACAAAAATATGTAGAATATGTTGAAGATGCTGATAATTATAATACAGCATTAGATTTATTAAAATCTAAACAACCACAATATTTTTATAGAAATAATCAAGGTTATGTATTAGATTCAGAAGGTCATGCTTTATATTTAATAAATAAGGAAGGATTACCAGTTGAAATAAAAAATCAATTGACTGGAGGAGATGCTATATATGCTAACGAATTTTATTCTCAAAAGAATGTATATGGTGTAACTTCAGATTTACAAGTATATTATTGTACAAATGGAACAGATACAATAGTGGGTTTAAGCAAAGAAGATTTAGATAAAGATAATCCACTTGAAATTATTTATGATGCTGATAGTATTTTAGCTCAAATTGTAAATGGTGGTACTTCTGGACTTTCAAATCAAGATTTAAAGTCGATAATAGAACTAACTATTGATAGTAATGATAAAGTGCCATTAATAACAGAGTTGAAAAATTTACATAGTTTAAAAACATTAACTTTAAAAGATGTTTCAATTTCAAAATTATCAGGAATTGAAGATTGTACAAAATTGTCAGTAGTTAATATACAAAATTGTACAGTCGAAGATTATTCAAAAATAGCAGATAGTTCTACTATTACTGCAATATATTTAATTAATACAAATGATGAAGAAGTTAATAAATTTACAGATATAGCTAAAGGAATTGGCGGAAAAGCAATTCCAAATTTGAAATATTTGGGGATTTATGGCTCATCGTCTAATATCAGTACAGTAACAGATATAAGTGGATTAGCTAATTTAGAAGAACAAACGCAAGCAGGTATTGAATATTTATATTTACAAAATAATTCATTAACTAGTTTATCTGCTCTAAGTGGATATACTGGTACAAAATATTTAAAAGTAGAATATAATAAAACATTAACTAGCTTAAATGGAATTTCTGGAATGTCTAATCTTGAATATTTGTATGCTATGGAATGTAATCTAGGATATGAATTAGAAAGTAATTCTGGTGCTAATGAGGCAATAGATTCTATAAGTGGCTTAGCAATAAAAAATTTATTATATTATGTAGATTTAAGAAATAATCCAAATTTAAAATATGTAAAATATTTAGGTGAAGCGCATAAAAAAGCTGATTCTAGTTATGGAGATATAACATTAGAATATGTATATTTGTCAGGATGTACAAGTGTTTTAGATGTTTCGACAATAACAAATGTATTAGCAAATTGTGGTTCAAATTATAATATTGAAAATCAATTTAGTAAAAATATTATTGCTGATAATACAGTAATGTTAAATCTAAACAATCAAACTTTAACAAAATCGGAATTTGAACAATTGAAAGATAAAAAGCAATTGAAATATTTATCTATAGATGGAATAAAATTAAAAAACAATGATGGTAGTACAATGTCTAACAGTGATATAAATGATTTGATAAATACAGTATTAAGTACAAACTCAAATTTAGAAAATCTTTCATCAAGAAATATTACAGCATTAGAAACAATTGAGTTTGTAAAAAGTACGCCTAATTTAATTGAAATTTTATTATCAGGTACTAAAGTAACTACTGGAAAAATAAACGGACTAGAACTATTAAATGTTAATTGTCCATATTTAGTAACTTTAGCTGCAGATGAAGAAAATATTGACTTATCAAAAATACAACCATGTTTAAATAAGACTGTCAATACTATAGACTATATTATTGGTAAAGAAGAATATGAAAGACTATGGATTGAGGAAGGAAAAGAAAAATCTCATTGGTTAGGATCTAATAATCGTTCTGGTTTTACAACAAGTAAAAAAGTATTAGCGACAATAGTTAATTGCCACGATTTAGAGCATTTAGTTTTATATGATACTAATAATGGTACAACAGATATATTGGATATGAGTGGATGTACAAATTTAAAAGCTTTAGGAGTTCAATATGGTTATTTAATAGCTAAATTACCTAGTAGCTTAATATACTACCATGGAGATAATAGTGGAGGATTTAGATGTGATTTTTCATTGTGTAACAAATTAGAGTATATAAATTTATGGAATCAAAATGGTAATCAAGTGGCTTTCAACAATATTGTTGAAGATTTGAATAATAATACAGAGCTACAATATATTTGTTTGGATAGATTTTATATTGATGACTTAAGTGCTATACGTGTATGGAATAATAAGACTAAATTAAAAGAAGTAAAGATTTGGGATGACTTCGGAAATTATTATAAAAATCATTATGATGGTTCAAGATTAACTTTTACAACATTAAATGGTTTAGAAAATTTAACTAATTTGGAAAATTTAACTATAGGTTGGAATAATGCAAAATTAGATATATCAGCTTTAAGTAATCTTACTAATTTAGTAAATTTAGAGTTGAATGATAATTATATAACAGATATTAGTCCACTAAAAAATTTAATTAATTTAGAAAAGTTAAATTTGCATGGTAATGATATAACTGATATAAGTGCTTTATTAAATATGAGTAAATTACAAGTTTTAGATATATCAAGCAATAAAGTATCTTGTTTATATCCGATTGCAAATGCACATAAAATAAATAAATTGAATATTAAAGATAATGTTTTATATAATTATGGATATTATACAGATGAAAATGGAAATGTTAGAAATTGTAACAATGTGAGTATATTAGGAGAATTAAATTCAAGAGGAAGTTTAGAAGAATTATATATTGAAAATAATTTTATGGATGATTTAGAACCTATAACAGATGAAAAATTAACTTGGACAGATAAATCAGGTTTTTAAAGGAGAGAATAATGAATAAAAGTATAAAAATAATTATTGTTGCGATTATTATAATTATTAGTATTTTAATTATCAGTAAAATTAAAACTAATAAAATTGAAAAAATTATAAATATAGAAAATAATAATACAAGTGTTGATTATAAAGCAAATGATGATGGTGGATATACAATATATGATACTAAAACTAACCAAGTGGTAGATAATGTGGAGAATTTAGGAGAAATAAAGTTATATCAAGATAATCCAAATTATAGTGATTTTTCTCCAAAATTAGAAGAACCAATAGAAAATGCAAATATAATACAATAATAATTTTTAAGTGAAGATATTTTTTATATCTTCACTTAATTTTTTATATATTAAATTGTAATAATAATTGGTCTATGATCTGAACCTTCATCTTTCATATTAGTTTGTTTTATAATTTGATATTCATAGTTATCAATTTTGCTTTTTTCAACAAAGGCAAAGTCAACATTAACTTGTTCTTTTGTGCCATATCCATGCCAAGAATTATCTAAAATATTAAAGTTTTTATTTCTAGAAAGAATTGTATAATTATTATTTTGTTGTAAAATATTATAGGCTTCTGACATATGGCAAACCATATTCATATCTCCAACAATAAGTCTATAATCACAATTTATTGTATCCATATAATTTAAAGATTTAACTGTACCTTTAATTTTGCCTTCAGGAGAAATATAGTCTGTGTGAATATTTCCTACAAGATATTTTTTGCTTTTGTACTTGAAATTTGCAAATACAGTTGTCCTATAATCGCTCATATTATAATCAATTATTTGATTTTCTATATTCATATATTCTGTATCTTTTCCGTGTGGTAAACAATATACATAATTTAAAGTTTCTTTCAATTCATTTCTTATGGCAACTAAATTATACTGGTTACAGTGTTCTGTTTTCATTGGAAATTTTTCTAAAATATTGAAATTATTACTTTTTAAGGTTTCAGTTAGCAAGTCTATATTGTTTTCATTTACTTCTTGAAAGCAACATAATTTAATTTCTGTGTCTTTTAATAAATCGTTTAAAATTCTTTTTATGTTGTTTTGCCTTGTTTCCCAATTAGGTGTTGGATATTCTGTATTTTTTATGCAATAAATGTTATAACTTAATATTTTCATATTATTTATCTCCTATATTTTTTATTAATTAGAATGTTATCATAAAAAATATAGAGTTTCAATAAAGTTTTTATTTGACATACTATTTTAAAATGCTATAATTATATTATTAAACAAAAAGGAGAGTAGTAATGAGATTAGTAGTGCAAAGAGTTGCAAATGCAAAAGTTGATGTAGAAGGCAAAACAGTTGGTAAAATAGGAAAAGGTTTTATGGTTCTATGTGGAATTACACATACAGATACAGAAGCTGAAGCCGATTATTTAGCAAAAAAATTATGTAATTTGAGAGTTTTTGAAGATGAAAATGGAAAAATGAATTTAGGACTTAAAGATATAAATGGTGAACTTTTGATAATATCTCAATTTACTTTGTATGCGAATACAAAAGATGGCAATAGACCAAGCTTTATAGATGCTGCAAAACCAGATATAGCTAATCCATTATATGAATATTTTTTAAAGAAATGCACAGAATATGGAATAAAAGTGGAAAAAGGGGTGTTTGGAGCACACATGGAAGTGTCACTTTTAAATGATGGACCTGTTACAGTGATTTTAGAAAAATAATTAATCTGGAAATCGTTCATAAATGTATTTTACAAGTGAATTTATATTTGTTTCAGATATGGCAATATAAACATCTTTATCAAGGCTAATCCACATATTAGCCTTGAATTTTTCTTTGTTATCAACAAAAGTAGTGGTAATATCAATTAATTCAATAGGCGTTTCATAGTCTTTTTTCCAAAAATGTTTATTATCTAAATTAAAATTTTCATTAAAAAATAGTTTTAAAAATCTTTCAATTTCGTTTTCAAATTCACTATAAATTTTTACACTATACAACATAATTTCCTCCTAATTTAGTATTATACTTAATTTTGAAAATATGCTTAGAATAATTTGAATTTTTTTGCAAATAATAGAAAAAGCGAATAAAGGAGAGTTGTGTATGAAAAAATTTGTAAGTATTTTGCTAATATTAAGTTTGTTTTTAATAATTTTAACAGGATGTTCAAATCAAGAAAGTGTTAGTTTGCAAGATAAAAATATTGCTGAATTAGAATATGTAGAAAAAAATATAGTAGATATTTTGAATAAATTGGTAAGAGAGCAATATGCAGTAGAAGAAACACAAGAAAAAGTAACAAATGAAATTTTAGAAGATGAAATAGATTTACGAAGAAGACCAACATTAAATTGGGAAAAACTATTAAATGATACCAAAAAAATTGAGAATTCAATTCCAACAATATTGGTTGATTTAACAGCACTAAATATTGAAGCAACAGAAATTGCAAAATTAAGTGATGGTGTAAATAACATGATTATTGCAATAGGTAATGAAGATGAAAAAACTTATTTAATTGAACTTAATAATGTTTATTCTTTAATTCCAACATACATGGAGAAATATGCTGGTAATAATGAAAAAACTTTTAAGAAAAAGTTGAAATATTATGCTATTTCAACTTATATTGCATATTCAGATGGAAATTTAGAAATGGCGAAAACGCAGTCAGGTGAACTGGAAAGAGTATATAGTGAAAAAATGCAGGATATGAATTATGTGCAAAATAATGAATATAATCTAAATAAACTATATATTTTGATTCAAGAATTAAAAAGAGCTGTGGATAGTAACAGCAGTGAACTTGTGAAATCTAAATACTTGCTTATAATTGATGAAATATAATAGAAAAAGTGCCTACTAATATAGTTCTAAAAGTAGACACTTTGCTTTTATTTATAATTTTCAATTAATTTTTTTACAATTTGAACAGCGTTTGTTGCAGCGCCTTTTCTAATATTATCTGCCACACACCAAAAGTTAATACCAAAAGGAACACTATAATCACGTCTAATTCTTCCAACAAAAACTTCATCATGTCCAGAGGCTTTTGTTGCTAGTGGATAGACATTATATTCTGGTTCATCTTCTACAATTATTCCTTCTGCGTTTTTTAAGTTAGTTACTAGTTCTTTTAAATCAAAATCTTTTTCAAATTCTACATTGATAGCTTCACTATGAGAATTTATAACTGGTACACGGACAGTAGTAGCAGTTACTCTTAAATCAGGCTTTTTAAGAATTTTTCTAGTTTCATTAATCATTTTTATTTCTTCTTTTGTATAACCATTTTCTGTAAAAACATCAATATGTGGTAAACAATTATTTACAATAGAATATGGGAATTTTTTAGGAGCTTCTCCTTTTAAACCATTTTGTAAATCTTCTACACCTTTTTGTCCAGCACCAGAAACTGCTTGATATGTAGAATATACAATTCTTTTTATGCTATAAAGGTTATCTAAAACTTTTAAAGGTACAACGGCTTGAATTGTAGAACAATTTGGATTTGCTATAATTCCATTATTTTTAAAAATTTCTTCTGGATTAACTTCTGGTACAACTAGTGGAACATTTTCTGCCATCCTAAAAGCACTACTATTATCTACAACGATACATCCTTTTGATGCTGCGATAGGTGAAAAATGTTTTGAAGTATCTCCACCAGCAGAAAATATTGCAAAGTCAAAACCTTCATCAAATGATGTATCTGTTAGTTCTTTAACAATATATTCTTTGTCTTGAAATTTTAAAATGCTTCCAGCAGATTTGCTAGATGCAAAGAAAACATATTCAGAAATTGGAAGATTATATTCTTCTAAAACTTTTAAAGCTGTTCTTCCAACAAGTCCAGTAGCTCCGACTACTGCTAATTTAATTTTTTTCATAAATTTACTCCTGTATAAGGAATTTGAGCAAGAAGATATAATTATATTCCTCATGACTACATTGTTATTATATGATAATTTTATAAAAAAGTATAGTATTAACTTAAAATAAAAAACTAAATTTAAGGGAAACCACTTAAATTTTTATATTGTATTATTTTTTTCGAGGATAGGGAGTATCCTCGTCAGTAAAATCAACTAAAAAATCAATAGAAGTTTTATAAATATTAGCCAAAGCTTTTAAAGAATCAATAGGAATTGCTCTATTTGTTGTTTCATATTGAGAGTAAGTATTTTGTCTACAATGCAACATATTAGCCAAATCTTTTTGAGTATAATCGTAGCTTAATCTTAGGTGACGCAATCTCATTAGGGTATTTATCCTTTCATAAAATTTTTAATAATAATAATAATTTACATTATTTTAATATGTATAGCAAGAAAAGCTAGAAAAAGATAAAAAAGTTTTTTAAAAAACTTTATATGAGTATTGCTTTTTATGGAGTTTTCTGTTATAATATCAAAGGTTATAATATAACGCACATAAGTTATAGCTTAGAATTGTGCCTAAGATTAGGTTGTTTTAAGTGTTTGAAAACTTATGGAGGAAAAAACAAATCAAGGAGGAATTTAAAAATGGCAGTAGTTGCAATGAAACAATTACTTGAAGCTGGTGTTCATTTCGGACATCAAACAAGAAGATGGGATCCTAAAATGGCTGAATATATTTTCCAAGCTAGAAATGGTATCCACATTATCGATTTACAAAAAACATCAAAAAAATTAGATGAAGCTTACAAATTCATCAAAGAGCAAGCAGAAGAAGGAAAAACAGTTCTTTTTGTAGGAACTAAAAAACAAGCACAAGAATGTGTTAAAGAAGCTGCTCAAAAATGTAATATGTACTATGTTGATCAAAGATGGTTAGGTGGTATGCTTACAAATTTTAAAACAATTCAAGGAAGAATTGACAGACTAAGAGAATTAGAAGCTATGGCTGAGGATGGAACATTTGAAATGTTACCTAAAAAAGAAGTTATCGGTTTAAAAGCTGAAATGGAAAAATTAGAAAAAAATCTTGGTGGTATCAAAGATATGAAAGAAATGCCAGGAGTAATGTTCGTAGTAGATCCTAAAAAAGAAAGAATAGCTGTATTAGAAGCTAAAAAATTAGGAATTCCAGTTGTTGGTTTAGTAGATACAAACTGTAATCCAGAAGATGTTGATTATCCAATACCTGGTAACGATGATGCTATAAGAGCTGTTAAATTAATAGCTGATGTTATGGCAAACGCTGTTATCGAAGGAAATCAAGGTGAAGATGCAGAAGTTGTTTCAGAAGAACAAGATGTTGAAGAAGAAGTTACAGATATGGAACAAGTTGCTTCAAAACCAGAAGATGCAGAATAATAAAAATATATAGGCAGGCAAAATTAAGTCTGCCTTTTAAAAAATATGGGAGGTAGTAAAAAATGATAACTGCTGAATTAGTAAAACAATTAAGAGAAAAAACAGGTGCAGGAATGATGGACTGCAAAAAAGTTTTAACAGAAACTGATGGAGATATGGAAAAAGCAGCTGAATTATTAAGAGAAAGAGGAATAGCAAAAGCTGCAAAAAAATCAGGAAGAGTAGCTGCCGAAGGTTTAGTTTGTAGTTATGTTTCTGATGATAAAAAAGTAGGAGCAATCGTTGAAGTAAATGCTGAAACAGACTTCGTTGCAAAAAATGAAGAATTCAAAGCATTCGTAAACGATATAGCTGAAATAGTTGTAAAATCAAATCCAGCTGATGTTGAAGCTTTACTTTCAACAACATATAAAGATGCTGGAAAAACAGTTGGAGAAGTTTTAACAGATAAAATTGCTACAATTGGTGAAAACATGACAATAAGAAGATTTGCTAGATTTGAATCAGAAGGAATCGTTGAAAGCTATATTCATGGAGATGGAAAAATTGCTGTATTAGTAGATTTCAAAAAAGGTGATTCAATTTTAGCAAAAGATGTATGTATGCAAATTGCTGCTGCAAGACCAGAATATTTAAAAAGAGAAGAAGTTCCACAAGCCGCAGTAGATAAAGAAATGGAAATTTTAAAAGCACAAGCTATGAATGAAGGAAAACCTGTTGAAATAGCTGAAAAAATGGTACAAGGTAGAATTGGAAAATTTTATAGTGAAGTTTGCTTATTAGATCAAGAATTTGTTAAAGATTCAAGCATGAAAGTTGGAGATTTAATAGAAAGCAAGGGTGCTGAAATGGTTAGATTTGCTAGATTTGAAAAAGGTGAAGGAATCGAAAAAGCAGAAGAAAACTTTGCAGAAGAAGTAATGAAACAATTAAAATAATTCAAGTAACAAAAAAGACAGAGTCACGCAGTTGACTCTGTCTTTTTTTACTTAAAATTATTTAATTTTGAAATGAATCTTATAGTATAAATATTATTATAAAAAATAATAAAAGTATTGAATAAAAAAATACGATATGATATACTTTTTCCATAAAATAAGGAAAGATGGTGCAAAATTTTGGAATTTTTAGCTGTTGTAGTAATTTTATTCACAGTAGTATTATTTTTAACAGTACTTGCTATATATCAAATTAAAATGGCTGGCATGAATGTTAAAGATTTTTGGTCTTTTATAAAAGCCAATGAAACATTAGATAAATTGTATGCATTTAGTGTTAGATATGATAAATTGTCACCACAACAACAAATTTTGTTTTTGGCAGAAGCAGAAAAAATATTTGATGCTTTTGATAAAGTGCCAGATGCTTTATGGGAAGAAGAATATGGAAAATACATGGAAATTTTAAACAAATATAAAGATATAAAAATGGTTAGATGGGAAAATAGTTAATAAAGAGAAGTCACAAAAAAGTGATTTCTTTTTTTATTTAAAAAATTGTAAAAAACTGTATTGAATATAAAATAACAAAAAATAACATACTAAAATTATCAAATAAAAAAGGAGGAAATTTTATGAAAAAAATAATCAAAATTTTTCCCATAATTTTAGTGTTATCAATTATCATTTTCTGTGGAGATACTTATGCTACAAAATTGAGTACATTAGATGCACAGCTTAGTAGCACAACAATAAGACCAGGAGAAGAAGTAACAGTAACAATACAATTTGGAGAAGCTTTAAGCTCATATAGTATTAATGTTGCTTATGATAAAAATATTTTTGAATATGTATCAACTGATGGTGGAACAGCGACAGATATAGGAAATAAGCTTAAAGTAGAATTTCAAGATACAACAAATTCAAAAAGTAATATGTTTATAAAATTTAAAGCAAAAGAGGAAGTTACAAGTACTAATCCAACTGAGTTTCTTATAACAGCAGATGGACTTAAAAGTGCTGAAACTTTTGTGAATTATGATGATGTAAAAATGCCAATCGTAAAAAGTCTTGTAGTTGAACCTGAATATGTAGATTATATTATAAAGTTAGAATATATTGGTGATGTTATGAAAAATGAAGAAAAAGAAGTGAAAATTTCATATTCATCTCCAAGTGGAAGATATTATGAAAGTGCTAGATTGATTGCAATAGTTTCTGGACCAGAAGGAGGAAGTATGAAACTTCTAGCTATGGATCAAGAAGGAACGGAATATGATATTATAAAAGATGGTTGGGGTGATATGCAAGGATTCCCAATGGGAGGAAAAGATTATGCACAAGTTTTGCAAACAGAAGCCATATTTAATGTACCTGGAATTTATACACTTTCATTGAAATTGATAGATATAGAAAATTCAGATAGTATAATTGCTCAAAAAGATTTTCAATTTACTGTTGAAGAAACTGATGTAGTAGAACCAATGATTACAAATTTGTCAGAAAATGAAGTTGTAGGAGCAGTAGAAATTCCAACTGAGAATGTGCAAAAACAGCAATCAGAAAATACACAATCTGCTGAGCAATTGCCAAAAGCATTGCCTAAGACTGGTACTAATATTTATATTGTTATAGGAATAGTTTTTATAGCTTTGATTGGTGGGTATGTTTATTACAACAAAGAAAAGTAAGATTATAAAATATATTATAGTAATTATAATTTTTCTTATACTTAGTTGGGTAGGATTTAATGAATATACTAGAATTCAAATAAATAAAAGAAAATCGCAATATATTACTGATAAAGTGTATAGTGTTACTAAAACAGAAGGTAAAAATGAAGTAGATTCAAATGAAAAAATATATTTTAAAGAAGAAATTGTAAAGGAATATAAAGGATTTGATGTAATTGCTAAATTAGAAATACCAAAAATAAAATTAGAAACATATATATTAAAAAATTTTTCAGAAGCATCTTTAAATGTATCTGTTACTAAGTTTTGGGGGAGTAATCCAAATCAAATAGGAAATATGTGTGTAGCAGGTCATAATTTTAAAAACAAGAATATGTTTAGAAATTTGAAGAATTTAAAAATAGGTGATACTTTTACAATTTCAGATAATGATATTGGTAAGATTGAATACAAAATTTACGATATTTATAGGGTAAAACCAGAAGATGTTAGTTGTTTATCACAAGATACTAATAACAAAAAAGAAGTAACACTTATAACTTGTACAAGTAATTCAAAAGAAAGAATTATTGTAAAAGCAAGAGAAATAATTTAGAACGAGACTCTAAAAAGAGTCTCGTTATTTATGCTTAAATTTCAAGTGTAGGATTATATCTTTCAAGCCAAATATTTACTTGGATTAAATATGCCATAAGTTGAGGACCAGTCATAAGTTGACCGAACCAAGGTCTAGTAAATGCCTTTCCATCAGTTGCAATAATATCCAAAATATATTTTTTATTAAGTAAATTGTTTATTGGACTTTCAGAGTCTGAAACAATTTTATATAGTTTTTCTTTAACAATTTTTAAATAGTTTGGATTATGAGTTTTTGGATATGGACTTTTCTTTCTATAAACAATTTCCTGTGGAAGAAAATCTTCCATACAGTGACGAAGCAAGCCTTTTTCACGACCTTTATATGCTTTCATTTCCCAAGGAATATTCCACATATATTCTACAATTCTATAATCACAGAAAGGTACTCTGACTTCAAAACCATTATACATTGACATTCTATCTGTTCTATCCAAAAGTGTTTGCATAAACCAATTAGATGTTAAATAAATTAGCTTTCTAGAAAGTATATTTTCTTTGCTATCTTCATTTAAAAATTCAATTTTGCTAATACTTTCATTGTATCTACTATCAATATATTTTTTCAAATTAATTTCTTTTGAAATATGAGGAGCAAGTAGTTCTTGTCGTTCGCTTATAGCAAGAGACCAAGGAAAAGTATTGCTTTCTAAACTGTCTTTTCTAAAATACCAAGGATATCCACCAAAAATTTCATCAGAGCATTCACCAGAAAGAGCTACTTTTGCGTATTTTTTGACATTTTTAAAAAACAATAAATAAGAAGAATCTACATCAGCCATTCCAGGAAAATCTCTCGCAACAACACTTTCTTCTAAGTAATTGAAAAGTTCAGGGGTATCTAAAACAATTTTTGTATGATTTGTGTCAAAAGTTTTAACCATTAAATCAATATATTTTTCATCAGTATCAGGTTGAAAGTCATTTTTTATAAAATTTTCTGCTTGACCTACATAATCGACAGAAAAAGTATTTAATTTTTCACCATATTCTTTTTTATAATAATTACTTGCAACAGCTGTAATTATACTAGAATCTAAACCACCAGATAAAAGAGTACAAAGAGGAACATCAGATACTAATTGCTTCTCAATAGAATCTTTAATTAAAAATTTAATCTTGTCGCAGGTTTCTTCGAAATTATCTGTATGAGGTTTTGTTTGTAAAGACCAGTATTCTTTTTTGAAAAGTCCATTGCTATTATATATCATATAATGAGCAGGTTCTAATTCTAAGATGTCTTTAAATGGAGTAAGTCCAGGTGTATGACTAGGACCGATTCCAAATAATTCACAAATTCCTTGATTATCTAAAACAGGCTTGCATTCTGGAAATTCTAATATAGCTTTTATTTCAGAAGCAAATATAAAGTTTCCATTTTTGATTGTATAATAAAGAGGTTTTATTCCAAACATATCACGAGCAATAAAAAGTTCCTCTTTTGCAATATCCCATACAGCAAAGCCAAAAATTCCATTTAAATGATTACAAACTTCATGACCATAATGTAAATAAGATTTTAAAAGTACTTCTGTGTCAGAATGACCTTTAAAAGTAAAACCATTTCTTAATAATTCTGTTCTTAATTCATCTGTATTATAAAGTTGACCATTATATACAATAACATAAGTATTGCCTTGATATACAAAGTTCATAGGTTGTTTGCCATTTTCAATGTCTATAATACTTAATCTTCTATGACCTAATACACCATGTTTTGAAAAATAAAATCCTTCTTCATCTGGACCACGCTTTGCAAGTGTTTTGCACATATTACGAATTATGTAATAACTATTTTGAATATTCTTATCTAAATTGATAAAACCAGTAATTCCACACATAAAAATCTCCTTAAAAATAATTTAATATTATAATATATGCAAAAAGAATAAAAATATTTCAAAAAACATTTGATAAATACCATAATATAAAGTATAATATACTTTGATTAGTTGGAAGAATTTGGCGAAATTTTAAGCAGGAGGAAATATGCAAGACAAACAAAAAAGAATTAGAAATTTTAGTATAATTGCACATATAGATCATGGAAAATCTACTTTGGCAGATAGGTTGATAGAAATGACAGGAGCTTTATCTACAAGAGAAATGGAAGCTCAGGTTCTAGATAATATGGATATAGAAAAAGAAAGAGGAATAACCATAAAATCACAAGCTGTCAAAATGAACTATACAGCTAAAAATGGAGAACAATATGAATTCAATCTTATAGATACTCCGGGACATGTAGATTTTAATTATGAGGTTTCAAGAAGTTTAGCAGCATGTGAAGGAGCAATTTTAGTAGTAGACTCAACACAAGGAGTTGAAGCTCAAACTTTGGCGAATGTTTATTTAGCCTTAGAAGATAATTTGGAGATTGTACCAATTATAAATAAAGTAGATTTGCCAAATGCAAGACCAGAAGAAGTAAAACATGAAATCGAAGATATAATAGGAATTCCTGCAATGGATGCACCTTGTATATCTGCTAAAACAGGTTTAAATGTTGAAGAAGTTTTAGAAAGAATTGTTACAGATATACCAGCACCTAGTGGAAGTCCAGATGAAAAATTACAATGTTTAATATTTGATTCTTATTATGATAATTATAAAGGAGCTCTAAGTTATGTTAGAGTGAAAAACGGAACAATAAAAGCTAATGATGAGATATTGTTTATGGCTACTGGAAAGGTGTTTACTGTTAGTGAAGTTGGATATTTTGGAGCAGGAGAATATATACCAACAGATAAATTGGTAGCAGGAGAAGTTGGATATGTTGCAGCAAGTGTAAAAACAGTTTCTGATTTACATGTAGGAGATACAATTACACACAAACAAAATCCAACAGAAGAAGCACTTCCAGGTTATAAGCAAGCAAATTCAATGGTATATTGTGGTATGTATCCACTAGATGGAAGTCAATATGAGGCTTTAAAAGATGCTTTGGAAAAATTAAAATTAAATGATGCAGCTTTAAATTATGAACCTGAAACTTCTGTTGCTTTGGGGTTTGGGTTTAGATGTGGTTTTTTAGGACTTTTACATTTAGAAATAATAATAGAAAGATTAGAAAGAGAATTCGACTTAGGACTTATTACAACAGCGCCATCAGTTATTTATAAAGTTACTAAAACAAGTGGTGAAGAAATTGAATTATATAATCCAATAGATTTACCGCCAAGTACAGAAATTAAATTTATTGAAGAACCTATTATGAAATCAGAAATAATGATTCCAAAAGAATTTGTTGGAAATGTTATGGAAGTATGTCAAAACAGACGTGGTAATTATATAGATATGAGATATTTAGATGAAAATAGAGTAACTTTGGAATACGATTTACCACTTAATGAAATTATTTATGATTTTTTTGATACAATAAAATCTAAAACAAAGGGATATGCTTCAATAGATTATGAATTTAAAGAATATAGAAAATCAGAATTAATAAAATTAGATTTACACATAAATAATGAGCCAGTAGATGCTTTAACTTTTATAGTTCACAAAGACTCAGCTTATGAAAGAGGAAGAAAAATGGCTGAGAAATTGAAAAAAGTTATTCCAAGACAATTATTTGAAATTCCAATACAAGCAGTTGTAGGAGGAAAGATAATTGCAAGAGAAACTATTTCCGCTATGAGAAAAGATGTACTTGCTAAATGTTATGGTGGAGATATAACAAGAAAGAAAAAACTTTTAGAAAAACAAAAGAAAGGTAAGAAAAAAATGAGACAAATTGGAAATGTTGAAGTGCCACAAGAGGCTTTCTTATCTGTTTTGAAATTAAATGAAGAAGAATAATATATATTTATCAATTGATGATAAAATAAGAAGAGGTTTGTTTTTTTAGTTAATTAGGGGGAGAAAAATGAGAGAAAGTTTTAGAGATAAACAAAATAGAAAAGCAAGAATTGCCAGAGAAAAACAAGAAAGTTTTGAAGATAGAAGAAAGCAAGAACGAAGAAAAAATGAAAGAAGACAAGAAGATAGAAGAAGAGAAAGAAAATCAGTAGAAATAGATAGAAGAAATAGCGAAAGACGAGTTGATGAAAGACGCATAGAAGATAGACGAGAAGAAGATAAAGTATATGAAGATGTAATTGCTGGAAGAAATGCTGTAATGGAACTTTTAAAATCTTCTAAGGATATTAATAAAATTTTTGTCGAAAAAGGCGAAAAACATGGTTCTATAAATGAGATAATAGCAAGAGCAAAAGAAGCTAGAATTGTTACTGTTGAAGTTGAAAAATCAAAATTAAATATGATGGCAGAAAACCATCAAGGTGTTGTTGCAGTAGTTCCACCTTTTAATTATTGCGAAATTGAAGATATATTAGATTTAGCAAAAGAAAGAGGAGAAGATCCATTTATTCTTGTTTTAGATGGAATTGAAGATCCTCACAATTTAGGTTCAATAATAAGAACAGCAGAAACAGCTGGTGTTCATGGAATAATAATTCCAAAAAGAAGAACTGTATCAGTAAATGCAACAGTTGCAAAAACTTCTGCTGGTGCAACAGCTTATGTAAAAGTAGCTAGGGTAAATAATATTAATGATAGTATTAGAAAATTAAAAGATGCAGGACTTTGGGTTATTGGAACAGATGGAGAGGCTAAAACAGAATATTATAATCAAGACTTAAAAGGACCAATTGCAATAATAATTGGTAGTGAAGGTTTTGGAATGAGTAAGCTTGTAAAAGAAAATGCAGATATTTTAATAAAAATTCCTATGAAGGGAAAAATTAATTCTTTAAATGCATCAGTATCAGCAGGTATTGTTATGTATGAAGTTGTAAAACAAAGAAAATAATTATTATAAAGGAATTTACAAAAGATGGAAGAGGATATTGTATTAAAAATTAAAGAAAAAGAAAGTTTAGAAGTTGTTAAATATATTTCAATTATATATGCTTTGTTTTTGTTCTTTTTAGGTGCAATTATGCAATTTGAAGAAACAATTATAGAAGTTACTTTTATATGTGTATTTGCAATTATTATAGATATGATAAATTATGGTGAATTTATAGTATCTGAAAAAGGTATAAAAAGTAAGAAAATAGGTTTTATAAAATACAAAGAAATATATAGATTAGATTTAGATAATAGAACTTTAACTTTATATACAAGAAATGAAAAAAAACCATATAAAATAAATTTTGCAAAAAATGAAGATATGTCACAAATCGACAAAATTTATAAATATATAGATGCTAAAATTAAGCGAATAGAAGAAGATATAAAAGATCATGAAGAATTTGTACAAAAAATTTCAAAATAATTATTTAAAAAACTTGATTTTTGAATTATAAGATGATAAAATAATTATGTTGAAAATCAAATCGATTTCGAACAGATAAAAAAAAACCCATTTTTTATCTGTTTTTTGTTTTTTTAATGGGTATGGAGGTAGAAAAAATGAGTACAAAATATGTTTTTATAACAGGAGGAGTAGTATCAGGATTAGGAAAAGGAATAACAGCGTCATCGTTAGGAAGACTATTAAAAAATAGAGGATATAAAGTAGTTAATCAAAAATTCGATCCTTATATAAATGTTGATCCAGGAACAATGAGTCCATACGAACATGGTGAAGTTTTTGTCACAGATGATGGAGCAGAAACAGATTTAGATTTAGGACATTATGAGAGATTTACAGATGTTAATTTAACAAGAAATTGCAGTGTAACATCTGGTAAAATTTATCAAAATGTTATTAATAAAGAAAGAAGAGGAGATTATTTAGGAAAAACAGTTCAAGTAATTCCTCATGTAACTAATGAAATCAAAGAAAAAATATATAGTTTTGAAAATAGTGACGTAGATGTTGTAATTACAGAATTAGGTGGAACAGTTGGAGATATTGAAAGTTTAGCATTTATTGAAGCTATTAGACAAGTTGGTCTTGAAAAAGCAAGAGAAGATGTACTTTATATACATGTAACTTTACTTCCATATATTTCAGGTTCTAATGAACTTAAATCAAAACCAACACAGCACTCTGTAAAAGAATTACAATCTTTTGGTATTAAACCAGATATTTTAGTTTGTAGAAGTGAACTTGAAATTCCAAAAGAAATAAGAGATAAAATAGCATTATTTTGTAATGTTAGACCAGAAAATGTTATACCAAATATGACAGCTAGAACTCTATATGAAGTACCATTATTGCTAGAAAAAGAAGGTTTAGCAAAAGTTGTTTGTAAACATTTTAATTTAGATAGAATTGAAGCAAATAATAGCGATTGGGAAGCTATGATAGAGAATATCACAAAATTAAAAGGAACAGTAAAAATAGCTTTGGTTGGAAAATATATGCAACTTCAAGATGCTTATTTATCAGTAGCAGAAAGTTTGCGTCATGGTGGATTTGCAAATGGAGTTAATGTAGAAATTGGATATATAGATTCTGAAACTATTAAAGAAGATAATGTAAATAAAATTCTTGGTGAATACGATGGAATTTTAGTGCCTGGTGGCTTCGGTAATAGAGGAATTGAAGGAAAAATTCTTGCAATAAAATATGCAAGAGAGAATAATATTCCATTTTTAGGAATTTGTTTAGGAATGCAAATGGCAGTTGTAGAATATACAAGAAATGTATTAGGATTAAAAGATGCTTCTTCTGCTGAATTTAGCTCAACAACTGAGAATCCAGTTATACATATAATGGAAACACAAAAAGATGTTACTGAAAAAGGTGGAACAATGCGTTTAGGTGCTTATCCATGTAGTATTAAAAAGGGTAGTTTAGCATATAAAATTTATGGTGAAGAAAATATCAGTGAAAGACATCGTCATAGATTTGAATATAATAATGCATATAAAGAAAGATTAGAAAATGCAGGACTTAAATGCTCTGGAACATCACCAGATGGAACTTTGGTTGAAATTGTTGAAAATGTAAATCACCCATTTTTTGTTGGTGTACAATTCCACCCAGAATTTAAGTCTAGACCAGATAGACCAGCTCCATTATTTAAAGCACTTGTTGGAGCTGCAAAAGAAAAAGCACAATTATAATTTTAAAACAGAAATATACTAATGAAAAAGAGGAGTGATTAAATGAAATTTGCAAAACTAAGTCCCGAAGCAGATATGACAAAAGTGATACAATGTGATGATATGGGAAATGACACTTTAATTGTTCGTTTACCAGATAAAATAGAGAATAAAAGAGCAGTAATGTTAAAAGAGGGACAATATGCTATTTTATATAAAGCTGGAAAAGTATATGATGCAATTCACAAAAAAGGAATGTATGAAATAGAAAGTTCTAAGCAAGCTAAAACTCGTAAAGAGATGGAAAAATGGAGAAAATTTAATCCACCTAAGAAAGATGATTCGGAGCTTTGCATGATTGTTTTCAATATGAGAGAAATTGTTGGAAATAATTTTAGTATAGATAAACCTATGGAATATATAGATTGGTCCAAAGATAAGCCAATAAAGGCAAGATTTACATGTAAAGGAATTTTCAGTTTTGTAATAGAAGATCCATATTTATTCTTTTCTAGGGTTTTTGGTATTAGAGATCACTATTCAAAATTAGAACTAATTGAACAAATTAGAAAACAGGCAGTAGAATCAATTCAAGAAGGAATAAACGAATTATCTAATGAATATAAATTATCTATGGAGCTTGTAAAAACTAAAACAAGCGAATTAGAGATAAAAGTTAAAGAAAATGAATATGATTTGAAATTGAAAATGCGTGGTATAAAAATAACATATTTTGAACTTACAGATTTAGATATTGTTGCAGATAAGAAAGACTTAAATAAAGAAGAAAATCAATTAGTTTTGAAAAGATTGGACTCTGTATTAGAAAAAGTCAAAGACAATTATAAATTGATAGATAAAGATAATGTAAGAATTTACTTAAATGATAATGGTGAAATAACATATAAAAGTAATATTGGAATATGTGTTAAATGCGGAAATTTGCTAGAAAAAAACGGGAAATATTGCAAAATTTGTGGAGCAAAAATTTGAGTTTTTTAATAAATAGTATTGACAATTGTAAAAAAAAGGTATAAATTATTAGCAGTCGATAAGTTCGACTGCTAATTTTCGTTAAGGAGGTATTTGAGATGATAAAACCATTATCAGATAAAGTATTAATAAAAATGGTAGCCGCTGAGGAAACAACTAAAAGCGGAATTATATTATCAGCTAATTCACAAGAAAAACCACAAATAGCAGAAGTTATTGAGGTAGGACCTGGAATTACAGCTGATGGCGAAAAAGTTGAAATGCAAGTAAAAAAAGGTGATAAAGTTATAACAAGTAAATATTCTGGAACAGAAATAAAATATCAAGGTGAAGAATATATTATTGTTAAACAATCAGAAATACTTGCAGTAGTAGAATAATAGAAAGGGAGTGCATTATTTTATGGCAAAAGAAATTAAATTTGGCGAAGACGCTAGAAAAAGTTTATTAGAAGGTGTTAATAAATTAGCAGATACTGTAAAAGTTACATTAGGACCAAAAGGAAGAAATGTAGTTTTAGATAAATCTTTTGGAGCACCACTTATTACAAATGATGGTGTTACAATAGCAAAAGAAATTGAATTAGAAGATCCATTTGAAAATATGGGAGCTTCACTTGTAAAAGAAGTTTCTACAAAAACAAATGATGTTGCAGGAGACGGAACAACAACAGCAACAGTTCTAGCTCAAATAATGTTAAAAGAAGGTGTAAAAAATGTTGCAGCTGGAGGCGATGTTTTAGCAATAAAAAGAGGTATGGATAAGGCAACAGAAGTTGCAGTAGGAGCTTTAAAAGAAATATCTTCTCCAATAAAAGGAAAAGAAGATATAGCAAGAGTTGCAAGTATTTCAGCAAACAATTCTGAAATAGGTTCTTTAATTGCAGATGCAATGGAAAAAGTTTCAAATGATGGAGTAATAACAATAGAAGAATCAAAAACATCATCAACAGAAGTAAATGTTGTAGAAGGTATGCAATTTGATAAAGGATATATTTCTCCATATATGGTAACAGATACAGATAAAATGCAAGCTGTTATGGATAATCCATATATATTAATTACAGACAAGAAAATTTCAAATATACAAGAAATTTTACCATTACTTGAAGAATTATCACAAAGTGGTGGAAAAATGGTTATTATTGCAGATGATATTGAATCAGAAGCATTATCAACATTAATTTTAAATAAATTAAGAGGAGTATTAAATGTTGTTGCAGTAAAAGCTCCTGGTTTTGGTGATAGAAGAAAAGATATGTTACAAGATATCGCTGTTTTAACAGGTGGAGAAGTTATTACATCTGACTTAGGTTTAGAGCTTAAAGATACAACATTAGCACAACTTGGAAAAGCAAAACAAGTAAAAATAACAAAAGAAAATACAATCATTGTTGATGGTAATGGCGATAAAAAAGAAATTGAAGATAGAGTAAAACATATAAGAAGAGCATTAGAAGAAGAACAAGGAAGTTATGACAAAGAAAAATTACAAGAACGTTTAGCGAAACTTGCTGGTGGTGTTGCAGTTATAGAAGTTGGTGCTGCAACTGAAATAGAAATGAAAGAGAAAAAATTAAGAATTGAAGATGCTTTATCTGCTACAAAAGCAGCAGTTGAAGAAGGAATATTACCAGGTGGTGGAACAGCATATGTAAATGTAATTCCAAAAGTTGAAGCTATACTTTCAGAAGTTTCAGAAGATGAAAAACTTGGTGTAAAAATAATTTTAAAAGCATTGGAAGAACCAGTTAAACAAATTGCCATAAATGCTGGCTTAGAAGGTGCAGTTATTTTAGATAAAGTTAAAACATCTAAACCAGGTGTTGGATTTGATGCTGCTAATGAAGAATATGTTGATATGAAAAAAGCAGGTGTTGTAGATCCAACAAAAGTTACTCGTTCAGCTTTACAAAATGCAGAAAGTGTTGCATCAATGATACTTACAACAGAAAGCATTATGACAGAAAAGAAAGAGAAATCATGTGGTTGTGGAAACCATACTCCTGAAATGCCTGATATGGGTGGAATGTATTAAAATTTATAGTTAATATAAAATTATGATAATAAGTTTTAGACTGCTGACAAAGCAATATTTGTTGGCAGTTTTTTTATAAAAAATTAAAACCCCAGAATGATATTCTGGGGTTTGTGGTATAAAGTTCCTAAGAACTAGCAGCAACCACCTCTACCTCCGTTGTTTCCACAACAACAGAAAAGAATAATTAATAGGATTATAATCCATAAGCAGTCGCAATCTCCACCGAATAATCCGCAACCGCATCCACAACCTCTGTTTTCTGGCATTTCATTTTCCCTCCTTCAAAGTTATTATGGTATATAATATTCCGAAAGGAAAAAAGTGTTACTAATGTACTTGTATATATTTTTACTTTGTAATAAAATATAATTGAAAATATACTGAGGATGTAAAATTATGGATTTAGAAGAAGCTAAGAAAAAAGTAAAAATTACACCAGAAGAACGAGCAGCTGTTGAAAAATATATTAATATGTGGCATGCTGAGATGAATTCAATTATAGGATTTCAAGCTAGACAATATGTAAGTGCTGCTAGTGAAGGTTGGAGTTTACCAGGAATGGATAAACAGATAAAAGGTGATGCAGGAGAAGAAGTTTTAAGTATGATAGAAAATGCTGGAATGGTTTATTCAGCAATGCTAAAAAGTATGTATGAATATACGCCACCATACAAATTAATGCGAGGAACATCTAATAAAGAAATATCAAGACTTAGTAAAGGAAGTGTATATAATAGAATGTTATCAACTTCAACTGATGAGAGAACAGCGAAAAGTTTTGGTAGATATGGCGATGCAGCATTTTTAAGAATTATTCCAGGACCAGATATACCATTTATAAATGTAGATGAATTTATAGGAAGAGAAAACTTAAATAGATATGAAAATGAATATATTTTAGCTCCATTTACAAAAGTATCTAGTAATACTTTTAGAAGTGATTGGAATGGTTTTAAATATTATGATGTTAAACTTGACAAACCAGAGATGCGAGCTTTTGAAGATGGTGAAAAAGAAAAATTATCCCAAGAAATAAAAGAGAAATTTACTGATGTTGTAGAAAAAGGCAAAAGGATGCTTGCAATATATGATAGATTGGAGTTATGCCAAGAAAGATTAAGAGTAATATCTGATAAAGAAGAAAGAAAATATTATTCAGATATGCAAAAAGCTAATTATGATGAAATGTTTGCTCTTTCACCAGAAATAAGTGATTTTGAAGACAAAATGAATCGCTATGTACAAGGAATTTTTGAAGAAAGAGAAAGAGAAGTCAAAGAAGCTCATGATATAACTAAGCAAGAGGAAGAAAGACTGGCAAAAGAAGCATATGAAAAGAGACAAAAAGAATTAATTGATGAATCAACAAAACAAATTAAAGAAGATGCTCCGAAAGTAATTTCTACATTTCAAAGAGCGCCAGATATGTTAAAAAATACTTATAATTCTTTAAAAAATGAAGAAAGCAGATATTCACAAATGGCTGATATTTTAGGAGTACCATTTTCGTTACATATTCCAGGAGAGAATATTGAAGAGAATTTAGAAAAGTTGAGTAAAAATGTAGAGGATATAAAGACAAGGATTGATGAAATAACAGGAACAACTTTTGAAACTTCAAAATCTGCAATGGAAGCAGTAAGTACTTTAAATAATTATCAACAAAAATCTGAAACAGTTAAAGATAATCAAAATGTATCATATAATACAGTAAAGCAGTATTCAGATGAAGCAACTTTTGAATTAAAGAAAGGTGTAGATGAAAGCGTTCAGAGAACAATTTTGAGTACAAAATATAAATTATTACAAGCAAAAAGACGAGAAGTGGAAGGTAGAAAAATATCGTTTTTTGGTCGTATTAGAGGTTTAGGAAAATTAAAAGACATAGAACTACAAAATATAGATTTAGAAGAAAAAATTTTAAGAAGTACAAAAATACAGAGGAAAAGTGAATATAGTGTACAAGATGCTTTGGCAGATATGAGAGTATTTTCAATAAGAGAATTGGATGGACAAAATACAGAAGAAATGACACAACTTTCTAAAAGAATAAGAAGAGTTTTTGGAGTTCATGATAATACAATTGAAATGAGAGCACAAAGAAAAATGCGTTCTGTTCCAATGGTTATGACAGATATAAAGAAAAGAGTTAGAACTTCTGAAAAAATTAGAAGAGCAGAACAAAGAAATTCTAATTTGCAAGCTGAATTAGCAGATACACAAAATTCTTTTGGCCAGAATCCAGGTTTTGGTGCATATAAAAGAAGTGAAGCTATTCAAAATTTTGCAAGAATAGTAGATGATACAGTTAAAGTTACTATGACACAAGATGACAGACCTGAAAATATAATAGAAAATGTAACATCAAGAAAAAATCCTTATGATGATGGATATGGTACAAAGTAAAAATATAATTAAGAAATTCATATAAAATGCTTATTATATAAAAAAAGTGTTGACAAATGAAGTAAAGTATATTATACTATCTTAGTAACTTTAAGAAAATAATGTATAAGACATATAGATTTTAAAGAAGCTAAGGAGGGATTTAAGATGGCACAACCAAAAAGAAGATGGTCAAAAGCAAGAACAGGAGCAAAAAGATCAACTTGGAAAATAGAAGAAACAAATTTATCTACTTGTCCACATTGCCACGAACCAGTTAGACCACATACTGTATGTTCAAATTGCGGATACTATGATGGAAAAGAAGTAGTTGCAAAAAAAGCTGATAAAGAATAAAAAATAAATCACACAAAGTGTGATTTATTTTTTTGTAATCAAAACAGAAAAAGTTGTAAAAATCTATTATTTTCTTTAATATAATCAAGAAATTTCCAGTTTTCTATTGACATTTGATACAAAAAGGTGTAAAGTATAATAGCATTACAGAAAGGGAAGTGATCTTTAATGGATAATAAAGTTAAAATAAGTATTTTATTAGAAACTTATGGTAAATTACTTACTGACAAACAATATAATCTATTGGATGATTACTACAACATGGATTTATCTTTATCAGAAATAGCAGAAAATGAAAATATTACTAGGCAAGCTGTTAGAGATAATTTAAAGAAGGGAGAGAATAAGCTTTTCGAATACGAAGAAAAGCTAGGTATTATGAAGAAAACTTTAATGCAAGAAGAAACTATTAGCACGATATTATCTGAAATATCTAAAATTGAACATAGTTCATCAGATAAAGAAATTGCGAATATTCTTCAGGATGTAAAAAACAAATTAAACTGTTTAGTTTAAGAAAAGAGAGGTAAATGCGAATGGCTTTTGAAGGATTATCTTCACGCTTGCAAGATATAACTAGAAAACTAAAAGGAAAAGCTCGTATTACAGAGAGCGATTTAAAAGAGGTTTTAAGAGAAGTAAAACTTGCTCTTTTAGAAGCTGATGTTAACTATAAAATTGTTAAAGATTTTATAAAAGTAATAGAAGAAAAAGCTTTGGGTCAAGATGTCTTAAAATCACTTACTCCTGGTCAACAAGTTGTAAAGATAGTTAAAGATGAGTTAACATTATTATTAGGCGGAGAAGAAGCTAGAATTAATTTTACTCCAAATCCACCAACAGTAATAATGCTTGTAGGACTTCAAGGTTCTGGTAAAACAACTACATCTGGAAAACTTGCTAATATTATTAGAAAGCAAGGCAAAAAGCCACTATTAGTTGCCTGTGATGTGTATAGACCTGCTGCTATTAAACAATTACAAGTAGTTGGAAAACAACTTGACATTCCAGTATTTGTTAATGAAAATACAAAGGATGTTAAAGTAATTGCAAAGCAAGCAATGTCTTATGCAATATCAAAAATGAATGATGTTATAATTATAGATACAGCTGGACGACTTCAAATTGATGAAGCTCTTATGCAAGAACTTAAAGATTTGAAAAAAGATGTTAAACCACATGAAATTTTGTTAGTAGTAGATTCAATGACTGGTCAAGATGCAGTAAATGTAGCAACTACATTTAACGAGGAACTTGGAATCGATGGAATTATTCTTACAAAATTAGATGGTGATACAAGGGGTGGTGCAGCATTATCTACAAAAAAAGTAACTGGTAGACCAATTAAATTTATTGCTACTGGTGAAAAACTTAGCGATATAGAAGTATTTCATCCAGAAAGAATGGCATCAAGAATTCTTGGAATGGGAGATGTACTTTCAATAATAGAAAAGGCAGAAGAGACATTTGACTTAGAAGAAGCTGAAAAGCTTGAAAAGAAAATAAAGAAGCAAAGTTTTGACTTAGATGATTATTTAACACAATTAAGACAAATGAAAAAAATGGGTTCTTTTTCTTCATTGCTAAAAATGATACCAGGTTTTAGTGCAATGAAAGATGTAAAAGTTGATGACAAAGAATTTATTAGAATAGAAGCAATAATTTGTTCAATGACAAAAGAAGAACGCAGAAATCCAAAAGTTTTAAATGGAAGTAGGCGTTTAAGAATAGCAAAAGGAAGTGGAACAACAGTTGAACAAATAAATAAGTTTATGAAATCTTTTGAAATGACACAAAAACTTATGAAGCAAATGACATCAGGAAAAGGTATGAATAAACTTATGAAAGGCTTAGATATGAATAAAATTCAAGATATGCCTGAATTCAAAAATTTAAAGTAGTATATAATTAAAATTATATAAATAATAAAAAATAAAGTGGAGGTGAACTTATAATGGTAAAAATCAGATTACAAAGAGTTGGAAAGAAAAAAGCTCCTTTTTATCATGTAGTAGTTGCAGATTCAAGAAGCCCAAGAGATGGTAAAATAATTGAGAAAGTAGGAACATACAATCCTATGACAGAACCAGCAACAATCGAAATAGATAAAGATAAAGTAGCTGAATGGGTTAAAAATGGTGCTAAACCAACAGACACAGTTAAAAAACTAATAGAAGTTGCTAGCAAATAATCATAACAAGCGAGGTGCAGAAGTATGAAAGATATACTAGAAGTAGTTATCAAAAATTTAGTAGACCAAAAAGATGAAGTGTCTATTAATGAAAGAACAAATGATAATAAATCTATTTGTTATGAAGTTAAAGTTGCAGAAACAGATATGGGAAAAGTAATTGGTAAACAAGGTAAAATGGCTAAATCAATTAGAACTATTATGAAAGCTATTGCTGGAAAAGAACATAAAAGAGTAACAATCGAGTTTTTAGATTAGTGAAAGATTATTTAGAATTAGGTCAAATTGTAAATGTCAAAGGCTTACATGGAGAAGTTAAAGTTAATTCCTATTCAGAAAATCCAAATCGATTTGAAACTTTAAAAGAAGTTTTGATAAAAAGTAAAAATGATATGAAAAAATATCAAATTGAAAAAGTTGGATATGCTAAAAATCAAGTGATTTTGAAATTTGTAGGTATAGATAATGTTGAAAAAGCTGAAAGGTTTAGAAATTCATATATTCTAATAAATAGAAATGAATTAGAAGAATTGCCAGAAGGAGTATATTACATAGCAGATTTAATAGGATTGAAAGTATATACTGAAAACAATGAATATTTAGGAATAGTAGATGATATTTTTCAAACTGGAAGCAATGATGTTTATGTTGTAAAAAATGACTTAGGTCAAAGTAAATTATTACCTGGAATAGATGAGGTAATAAAAGAAATAAATTTACCAGAAGGCAAAATAATAGTAAATTTAATAGAAGGACTTTAATTTATGAAGTTTGATATATTAACACTTTTTCCTGAAATGTTTGAACCAATAAAACAAAGTATTATTGGTAGAGCAACTGAAAAAAACATAATAGAAATAAATTTAATAAATATTAGAGATTTTTCAAAGGACAAACATAAAAAAGTTGATGATACACCATATGGTGGAGGAGCAGGAATGCTTATGAGACCAGATGTGGTATATGATTGCTATAATTCAGTGAAAAGTAATAACTCTAAATTGATTTATTTGTCACCACAAGGAAATCGTCTAAATCAAGCTAAGGTTGAGCAATTAGCAAAAGAAGAACACTTAATTGTACTTTGTGGACATTATGAAGGTATAGATCAGCGAGTAATAGATAAAATCGTAGATGAAGAAATTTCAATAGGAGATTATGTATTAACTGGTGGAGAGTTACCAGCAATGGTACTTGTAGACAGCGTGTCAAGATATGTAAGTGGTGTGCTTAAAGAAAATTCAATAAGTGAAGAATCTTTTTCAAATGGATTGCTTGAATATCCACAATATACAAGACCAGAAGTTTTCGAAGGAATAGAAGTTCCAGAAGTATTAAAAAGTGGTCATCATAAAAATATTGATAATTGGAGAAGAGAACAAGCTTTAAAAAGAACTTTTGAAAAAAGACCAGAACTTTTAGAACAAGCTGAATTAAGTGAAAAAGATAAGAAATTTATAAAAGAGTTGAAAAAAGATTTTAAAAAGAAGGAGGAAAATTAAATGGATATTTTAAAATCTATTGAGCATGAACAATTAAAAAACAAAATTCCAGAATTAAAAATTGGTAATACAGTTAGAGTTCATGTTAAGATTAAAGAAGGAAACAAAGAAAGAATCCAAGTTTTCGAAGGTATTATAATAAAAAAACAAGGTGGAGGAGTAAACGAGACTTTCACAGTAAGAAGAATTTCTTATGGTGTAGGTGTTGAAAAAACATTCTTAGTTCACTCACCAAGAATTGAAAAAATTGAGGTTGTTAGAGTAGGTAAAGCTAGAAGAGCTAAATTATACTATTTAAGAGATAGAGTAGGTAAAGCTGCTAAGACAAAAGAAAAAATTGGTGCAAGAATCGAAACTAAGGAAATTGTAATCAAAGAAGAAGTTGTTCCAGGTGAAGCAGAAGTTGTAGAAACAGTTGAAGAAGTTCCAGTAGCTGAACCAGTTGTAGAAGAAGTTGCTAAAACAGAAGAAGCAAAAGCTGAAACAACAGCAACAGAAGAAAATAAATAATTATTATAAAAAAGAAATGTGATTTAAAAACATTTCTTTTTTTGTGTGCTAATTGCCATAAGTTGACATTTCCTTTAAATTATGTTAACATAAAGTAGTAGTTTTGCATTTTGCAATAAACCAGTTTTTCAATACTATAAACATCAGAAGGAGGAAGGACAATGGATATTGAAAAAATGCTTATTAATGGGGTGAATGTGGACATAAATTGTTCGTATCCCAACAGCTTAAGTGTATTGACTTGCAAAGATTTGCCAATTCACGGAGGGCTGGAAGAAATTAAGGCACAGGAGCCGACGCAAACCGGCAAATCATCCATTTTTTATGCACCAAATGGGGATGCCAATAATTATTTGAAGGAAAAGTTTAAAATGGATTTATGTGACTTTGTTAAACTTTATACTTCACGATTTATTGAAGGTGGAATTTATTTGCCAATTTATGCTCCACTGTTTGTATGTGTATTCCGTAAGGAAAACGACATCAAACTGTTGGAACGGCAGTTCAAGGAACATCAGGCGCTGGTAATCTCGTATGCATTCTCTTCACAGGGAACCATTCCGAACTTACATGATGCAAGCATTTCCATTTTGACACTTATCGAATGCGATTTTAGTTTGCTGACGAACCCAGTAGTACCAGGTGGTATGTATCATGTTATAGAGAAACACAGGGTTCTCGTCAAATTGTCCTCGCAGCAGGATTTAACGATATTGTATGAGAATAAGTAAACGAAGCAGACGAGGCACAGTGTAGCTGGAGACAAAGATTACGACAGAGGCGATTTACGAGAAGTGAGTCGCCTCAAAGCTTTTTTATGTAATATATGGAAAAATTATAAATTTTAGTGTATAATGGAAAAAGAGTTATTTTACTACATGTATAGATTGTTTCGTGATTAAATGAATATAGGTAACTCAATCTTTTTAGGAGGTAGATATGTTTTCAAAAATATATTTAGATAACAATGCTACTACAAAATGTGATGAAGATGTTTTAGAAGAAATGTTACCATATTTAAGAAATGAATATGGCAATCCAAGTAGTATATATTCTTTTGGAAAAGATATAAAATCAAAAATTAATATGGCAAGAAAAAACATTGCAAAATTGTTAAATGCAAAAGAAGAAGAAATAATATTTACAAGTTGTGCTAGTGAAAGTAATGTTTCTGCAATTATGAATGCTGTAAGAAATAATCCAGATAAAAAACATATAATTACTACTAAGGTAGAACATGCTTCAATTATGGAAACAATGAAGTATTTAGAAAGTATAGGATATCAAATAACGTATTTGTCAGTTGATGAAAAAGGAAGATTAAATTTAGATGAATTAGTTATCAGTATTACTGATAATACATTATTAATTGCAGTCATGCTGGCTAATAATGAACTTGGAAATATATATCCAATAAAAGAAATTGGAGAAATTGCAAGAAAGCGAAACATTTTGTTTCATTGTGATTGCGTTCAAGCAGTTGGAAAAGTAAAAATAGATGTTAAAGATATGAATATTGATACTTTATCAATGTCAGGACATAAAATTCATGCACCAAAAGGAATTGGTGTTTTATATGTAAGAAATGAAATTCCATATACACCATTGATATTTGGACATCAAGAAAAAAATAGACGTGGTGGAACTGAAAATGTTCCATATATAATTGCTCTTGGGAAAGCTGTTCAAAACATTTTACATGATAATTATGAAACAAATAATAGAATAAAACAACTTAGAGATAAATTAGAAAAAGAAATAACACAAAACATTGAAGATGTGTATATTTATGGTGATATTGAAAATAGATTACCAAATACATCTAATA
>ERZ777011.954-NODE-954-length-37131-cov-7.669247_pt1 | contig 37131 bp, 34 predicted proteins | sample MGYA00374964_ERZ777011 | MGnify/ENA primary metagenome ERZ777011 (study PRJEB29310, sample SAMD00008975) | mouse gut metagenome | study: EMG produced TPA metagenomics assembly of the Metagenome analysis of fecal microbiota from mouse which was promoted...
AAAACGGTATCTGTACCATTTCTTTCCTCCATTAAAATAAGCGCCTTGCAGCGCTTAAAACAATATTTCGTATTATTTTTTCTCCACTAACTCAATTCCCAGATGAATGATTATCTTTCTCCCCATAAATACCACTTCGACTTCCGCCACCCGCCTATGGAGATTGATCCGCCTTACCATCCCTATCATATTCTGCAATGGTCCGGAGAGAATCTCCACTTCATCATTTTCACCTACTTCTATCCGTGAAATAGGCACTTCTCCGGTAATCTCCCCATTCTTTCCGACACAGACAATCTTTTCAAGCCAAGCCACTTCCTCTTCGATAAGAGCCGTGATATATTCTCCCTCCCATCCCAAAAGTCTCGTCATTATGGGAATACGTTTTAAATCCAGATATAACTCTTTTATATTCTCACTATTTATAAATACATAGCCGGGCAATAGCTTTTCATGCCTGTCCTTCCAAGTCCCACGAAATTTTTTCCTCACATGGCGCACAGGATGGAAGCACGAAGTACATCTCTCTTCCGGTATCCGTTCCACAATATACCGTTCTGTCTCCTCTTCTTTTCCCGGGGCAACCTGTATCACATAGTACAACTACTATTTCCTCCGCGTTTTGAATAATTTGCACTGTCAAACCGTGGGCATAAAACTGTTTTAGGGTACGCTTCGCCATTTATGCCGGAATCCTATCATTTATTCCGCTGCATAATTCTATGCCGATGCACCCTTTTGTTGTCAGGCAAACCTTCCCGCATCCGAATATGTGATATCCTCAAAAGTTCAAGTGCCCACGCTTCAAGAACTCTCAAAATGATATTTTGTAACAAGGTGATTTTAACACTCTACAACAAAAAAAGCAACCCGCTAAATGATATTTGTTCCCTACCCCCGCATTTACAAAGTATGCTTTTAAGGCGATATACTCCGAAGCCGGAAATTTCCGGATATAAAACCTTAAATATTCTCATTGTAATTTCCTCTGCCCTGATGTAAAATAATATAATAGTTTTGGAATAATATAAGGATAAAACAGCAAAAGATAAAAAGAATAATTCAAACAAAAATCTATATAAAATCGAGGATTTATTGTGAAGACAAAATTTAACATATGGCACATCCCTGTCAGCAGAATACTTATCCTGCTCATTCTGGACATGCTCGCAGTAATTATCGCTTCCTACGGCGCGCTATATTGGCGGTTTGATTTCAGTTTCTCCCGCCATTGTCTGGAATATATGAGGCCGGCGACTTTCCTGCTGCCCTTTGATCTTGTGATCACGGCAGTCGTATTCTGGCTGTTTAAGCTCTACAAAAGCGTCTGGCGTTATGCCAGCGCAAATGAACTGATCAACATTACAGCCGCCTGCATCATCTGCTTTTTCCTGCAAATTCTTCTGGTAGCCGTTCTGCCGATCAAAATGCCGAGAAGCTACTATCCGATGTATGCCTTTTTGCTGATGATCATGGTTTGCGCCACCCGCTTCAGCTATCGCTTTATCCGGCTGATCAACAGCAGGAGACGCACGGCCTCCAGAGATCCGGAAAAGAAAAATACAATGGTGATTGGCGCCGGCGAGGCCGGAAATGCTATCATAAAAGAAATAGAATCCAGCAGCTATGTGAATCTAAGAGTGCTGTGCATTATTGACGACAATCCCGGATGCCACAAAAAAACGCTTCGCGGTATTCCCATCGTCGGCGACAGAACATGTATTCAAGAGGCAGTGGATGCATACCACATTGAAGAGATCATCATTGCGATCCCCTCCGCCTCCAAACTCCAGATCCGGGAAATTCTGGAAATCTGCAAGGATACAGGCTGCCATATGCAGCTTGTTCCCGGCATGTACCAGCTTATAAACGGCGATGTCAGCGTCTCCTCCCTGCGTCAGGTGCAGATCGAAGACCTCCTTGGCAGAGATCCCATTAAAGTTAATGTTGACGAGATCATGGGGTATGTAAAAGATAAAGTCGTCATGGTCACCGGAGGCGGCGGCTCTATCGGCAGCGAACTCTGCAGGCAGATTGCGGAGCATGGCGCCAGACAGCTTATTATTGTGGACATCTATGAAAACAATGCTTACGATATCCAACAAGAGCTTAAAGTAAAGCACCCTGAGCTGGATCTGGTGGTACTGATCGCATCTGTCAGAAACACTGCCCGCATCCAGACGATCTTTAAGACTTACCGTCCCGAGATCGTCTATCACGCGGCTGCTCACAAGCATGTGCCGCTGATGGAGGACAGCCCCATCGAGGCGATTAAAAACAACGTGTTCGGCACATTGAAAACCGCCACTGCCGCCGGTGAAAACGGCGCAAAGAAATTTGTCCTGATTTCCACGGACAAAGCCGTAAATCCGACCAATATCATGGGGGCGTCCAAGCGGATCTGTGAGATGATCGTTCAGCAATTAAATCTGAAATATACCACGGAATTTGTGGCTGTCCGATTCGGCAACGTGCTCGGCAGCAACGGCAGCGTAATTCCCCTGTTTAAGAAGCAGATCGAACACGGGGGGCCGGTCACCGTAACTCACAAAGATATTATACGCTATTTTATGACCATTCCGGAGGCCGTTTCCTTAGTCCTGCAGGCCGGAGCCTACGCAAAAGGCGGCGAAATCTTCATTCTGGACATGGGAGAACCCGTCAGGATTTATGACTTGGCAGAAAACCTGATCAAGCTTTCCGGATATGTTCCCGGAGACGATATTGAAATCAAAATCACGGGACTTCGTCCCGGTGAAAAATTATATGAAGAACTTTTGATGAGCGAAGAAGGGATGAAAGACACTGCCAACCACCTGATTCATATCGGGAAGCCTATTGACGTGGACGAGGAAGAATTTAAAGAAGGTCTTGACGCACTAGCAGGCGTGGTAGCGGATGAAGGGAAAAAGCCTGAGGATGTGCGCGCCGTAGTAAAAAGGCTCGTACCGACTTACGTATATAAATAGAAGAAATGCCCCGCAGACATTAAAATCTGCAGGGCATTTTTGCAGGATATCATATCTCTTTCCGTAAAACATTCCCCCATGAAAAAAATATCATAAATATGATCAGACTGCCGGCCCCCCAGCAGAACTCAAACATACCGAATGATAGTGGAATCATCATCCACAAAAAGCTTCCCACAAATCTTCCGTCCCTGTTTCCGGCCCACCTCTTTATAGATATATATAATGTTCCAATCAACATTCCGGCAAACAATATCATAACCGGAATACCAAAGTTCGTTCCAAATTGCAAAATAATATTATGTGCATGTCCTATCCAATAATTGGTCAGCATTCTGAAGCCGATTTCATCATCTTTGTGCCCCCGCCAGTTCAGGTCGTTCCAGAAATATTTGTAAATGGCGCTCCTTGTTGTAAAACCATCCCTATATTCATCATCTCTCATAAGCGGCTGATATCTGTCCTGCGCCGCCTGTACTTTCATAGCCGGCATCAGATGTAAAAACAATTCTTTAACGCTCTGCACTATCCTGCCTCCCGCCGTATCCAGAAATTCATCCATATCTATATATTTTTCTGAATTCCACGGATCCCAAGAGTGGACTTTATTCTCGTTCCATTCCTCCTCAAACCAGATGGGATGATGCCGTAACGGCGGAATATAACGTGCCGCCGCAAAGCAGACCGGAAAAGTAAGACAGACACACAGAGCGAGAGCTAACGCTCTTCGCAGCCATACCTTTTTTTCTCTTCCCATAAAAAACAATGCGGAAAAAACTATAATAAATGAAGCGATCCAAGCTGCTCTCCCAATTGTCAGAACAATAAATGACAGCACCACGCCGACTCCTAAAAAATAGTATGCCCTCAGCCATTTACCGCTACCGCCGCGCACCGCACAGTATAATTTTGTCAACACCGCCGCCAGTACCGACAAATAAAAAAGCGCATTGTTATTGCAGTTTGTATACCACCCCACATAACGAACCTGATCAAAGGGCCTATACAGAAAACTGAGCCCCTGAAATAGGAAAAATGCCAGAATGATCCCGCTTAGCGCTCCCTGAAACATATCTTCCCGTTCCGCTTCATCAAAGTCTGTCAGATAAAAGCAGCCAAACATGATCAGATAGCACAACGGCCACCATAAATCGCTTCTGGAAAAAACCATAAGAAGCATCATTAAAAGCCATACCGTCATTATTTTTTTACTAAAAACCGGTCTTCTCTTTTCCGGAAAGATACTGGTAAATGTAGCTATGATCACATATCCCCAGATAAGAATGTCAAAAAGGATCACAAGCCACTCCTCGGGAAACGACAGCCATTCTTTTCCAACCACAAAGAGAACCGGCAGACCTGCCGCAGCCAAAATGCTCCATCCAAAATAAATCTTTTTATACTTGACAATATCTGCCCACTTATAATGAGAAAGAATTAAAACCGCCATTGCTGCGCCGGTTGAATCCCTGAATATCTCCCGGCCGCCGCCATTTGGCGCACAGGTCATGACTCTCTGATCGATCACGCACAAAAAGCAAAAGCACAGAATATACAGCATTCGCTTCCACGAGCCGTTATACAAAACCTTTTTCCTGATTTTTATCTGCATTTTCTTATCCTCTACACTGCCCCTTCTTATGTATCGCACTCATACAAACCGCTGCGCAGACCACTTATTTCACTTTATATTAAAATCCGCAGTTCCTTATCATCCCGGATAAGCGCTGCCATCTTTGTCACCGACACTTTCTTCTCCTCCGCGCCGATATCCTGCGCCGTGATCCCCCTAAAGCTTATTTTTTCTCCCCCATAGGCGGCTTTTAGGAAATCCTCCACCTTGTCCTTCGCCAGAATGCCCTGCTGAAACATGATGTGACACAAGTGCACAGATGAATAGTACTGCATCTCTTTTCTCTTGTAATGCTCTTTGATATAACCCGCCGCGCGGCAAAACCTGTCAAATGCAGATTTATCGTCACTGAGTACCACCATGGGACAAAGCAGGGCGGCCAGCATAATCATGCAGTAGAATATCATTTCTTCTCCCAGACTGTCCCCCTGCTGCTTCAATTCACGGATCGCTCTTATCCCATGATCTCCCAACTCTTCCTGCACCGGCTCACCGCTCACCATCCGTTTTTTCTCCTCATCCGACAAAGCGTCAAGAGCTTTCCCCGTGCCGCTGTTTCCGCCTTTTAAATGCCGAATCGCATAAGTGAAATGTTCATTCCTTTCCGCCCTGTTTCTCTGCATTACCGCCCGCAGAATTTTACAACAATTCTCCTCTGCCATGAAAACGACAGATATGTCATAATCCATGAGTTTCTTGATATACTGTTGATGTTCCTGCAAAATAGTATTCCCGTTATTTTGGGAACTCAATTCGATAATGATCGACTGCAGCAGTATTACAATCCCCTGCGATTTTTTGATATATTTAATCATCGCATCACTGCATTCTCCATGTGCATGGTGCATTAGCGCACAGGTATCATAAAAAAACCATCTCTTTGCCCCAAGCAGCGCAGGAACTATTTCATCTTCCGAAATAATCATCCCCTGAGAAATCTGCGGCCAGTTTCCGGGGGGAAAAGTGTATTGCTTTATCATCTTTCTTCTCCAATTTCCCGATACAATTGTTCCAGTTTTCTCAAAATGTATTTAGCATCTTTATCAGATAACAGATCTTCTTCCTGCAATTTGACCGCCTGAGTTTCCATCAGTTTCTTAAGAGAGGCAAACTGATTGCTGCCGGAAGGTTTTAAGTGTTCCGTATTCAGCCAATACTTTTCATATAGTTTATATATTTCTTCTTTTCTCATATTCAGGAGTTTTTCCAGTTCTCCCGCATCATTGCATAACCCGAGTTCAAAGATCCGGATCGCCGCCGCGGCAAAAGGCGCGCCAAAACATTCCGCCGTTCTCGCCGTAGTTTCCTGAACGGATTCGCTTTCCTTCTGAAATGCCGCATAAGCTCCCTTTATTTTCTCCTCAGGCATCATAAGGCCGCCGGCAAAAGCATTCGCCATCTTTTCATCCTCACTGTCCTGATAATCCATATCCAGAAACATCTCAAGGCCGTGCTTTAGCAGCATCTTCCCCGGGTTCATCGCATGATAGAGTTCGTGACAATAAGCAAAATTTCTATTCGCCTGAGGAATCGCGGAATTTACCAGCATATAGGAAATCTCCTTCGTATGATACAAAAGCGCCCCCAATTCCTTGTCCTTCATAGGCAGAAATACCGACAAAACAGAAAATTTGGATGCTATCATCTTGACATAATCCCAGCTGCCAAATTGCAGAGTACTTCCATAGGTAGCTCCGCTTTGGACATAAAAGCGTTCCAGTTCCCTGTTTATCCTTTCCTTTTGCTCTCTGTTAAAATCTATGATTTTCTTTCCCTTGGAAATATCCATGCTTACTCTCCCTTATACGCATTCCTCCGGGGCCTTATCCCAAGAATCGAATCCATACATTCTATAAATTCAATCAGTTTATCTGTATATTCTTTCATTCTCTCAGCCGCCTCTCCCAGATAAAACTCAGCCGCAGCCCCTTCCGGTGTGAATATTTTTTCATAAAAGCCCTCCTGCATAAAAAAAGCAGGGGTTTTCAAAAATGCCTCAGACAAAAGCTCCATATCCTGTTCATTTACCTCCTGTTCCCCTTTAAACAGCCGTGAAACCTTCGCCTCAGTCATACCGGTCTTCAGCGCCACAAATTTTTGCTTATAACCGTTATCCTTACAGTAATTTTTATAGTTTTCCATAAATATCGCCATAGTCTCTCCTTCAAGAGTGGCTCCACTCTTCCTCTTTTGTAATCTTCGTTTTTATTACAATATCATTTTTCATGATTTTTTACAACTAAATGTTTCGATTTTACCATATTATTTCAACAAAACACATCGCAAATTTCATATTTTAATATTTTGCCCTTGTTTTCGAATTTCACAGCGCGTTTATTCTCTTTTTCAACCACCTATGTCCCTTCCGCGCCGCCGCCGGCATAACGGAAAACAAGAGCAGATAGCTTTTCTGCTTTTTCGTCAATTCTGCATTCTTCAAAACCTCCCTGCGGTTTCTCTTCAGGTAACGCACAATATCTGTGTACTGCCTGTTTGCCTTCTTCATATCTTTAATCGGAATATGCAGAAGATACTCCATCCTCTGATACAGTCCAAACCGCATGGCCGTCTTCTCCAGACGGGGATACTGCTTTTTCACAAGCTCCGTCACCATATCCGCGTTATCCACGCAGTCCCCGTAAACAGTGGAAAATTTTTCCACTGAAAAATGTCCCTCCGAATCCATTCTGGTATTGCTGCCGCTTTTGTAAAATACGGTGTACACTCTCTCCGGCACGCTGACGATCCCCTTTATCTCCGGCAGCATCTGCACCAACAGATAAAAGTCCTCGTTCAGTTTTCCCTCCGGGAATTTGTGGCCCTCAAAAAGTTTTTTGTCGATCAGTTTCGTACAAAAAGAACAGTCCCCTTTGTGCTGCAATAATTCCCGCAGAAAAGCTTCGCTGTTGTACACCAATTCTTCCTCCGGCGGAATACAGATGTCCGGCAGGGCATTTCCCTGCTCGTCCATCTCTCTGCGCCCGCCTTGAGCGATCGGCATCCCCGTCTCCTGAATCGCGAGGTGGAGCCGTTCATACATAAAGGGTTCCACATAGTCGTCACTGTCCACGAAACCGAGGTATTTCCCCCTCGCCTCACGGATACCCAGATTTCTCGCCGAAGATGAACCTCCGTTCGCTTTATGAAAAATACGGATCTTTTCATCAGCCGACCACAGTTCATCTATCAATTCTCCGGTACCGTCCGTTGAACCGTCATCCACCAAAAGCACTTCCAAATTCCCCCAAGACTGCGCGAGGATAGAGTCCACGCAGCGTCCGATATATTCTTTTATATTGTATACAGGAACAATAACGCTGATCAGATCCTGCTGTCTCTCCATACCTATACTCTCCTGTTCTCAGTTGCCCGTCAAATGCCCATACATCCGCCCCGGTGAAATCACTTCCGCCACAGACAAGGGCCCTGCCTCGTACGCCAGATTTTCGATATTCTGCACCACGGTTTCCCCGGCCGGTTTCTTTCCGCCCAACATTGCCTCCGCCATTTTCACAAGCCTGCCTGCAGCTTTTTCCGCATTCCAGTCCTGCCGGATCGTCTCATAAGCGGCCGCTCCGAGCTTTCGCCTCTCCGCCTCGCTCTTAATGAGCCGCTCCGTCTGTTTCTCCAGATCGTTCAGGTCGCCGCTTTGAAATACCAGCCCGTTTTCTCCGTGTCGTATCAAAAACGGCGCTGCTCCGATGGCATGACTTGTCACCACGGCGCAGCCGCTGTTCATCGCTTCGTTCAGCACAGCTCCCCAGCCCTCTTTATAATCGCTGGTGATCAGATAGACTTCCGTCTGCTCCATCATCTCTCTCACTTCGAATGGCTTTCTGTAACCGCAGAATGTCACTTCTTTTTCCAGTCCCTTCTCTGCGGTCAGTCTCCTGATCTCCTCCTCCATCTCTCCGCCTCCCGCCATGGAAAGGTGGAAAGGAACGCCCTTTTTCTTTAATCGCTCCGCCAGAAGAATGGGCAATTCCGGATGCTTCCAATCGATAAAACGCCCCGCCCACATAAGGCTCACCGTACCTTCCTTATGCTTTCCCAACAGCGTCTCCTTATGCAGATTCTTTGTCTCGGGAAAATAACCCCATTTAAGCATCTTATCCGGATATGCCCGCACCAGATGGAAATCTGAGGCCACGTATCCTCCTGCGCACAACAGGTAGACCGCCCCTTTCCGGTAACGGGTGTGATCCTCATACTTCTTTTTCAGCCCTCTTGGCGTGATCATCTTCCACTGACCTGACTTATAGATCCGCTCACTGTATCTGAATACCGGCTTTCCTGCCGCCAGTCTCGGTTTTATATAGCTTTCCTCGTCCGTACCTCCGAATATTACCGCATCGCTTTCCAGAATCAGCCTTTCGCAATACTCTCTCTCCTCATAAAACAGCCTCAGATAGGGAAGCTTTCCGCCCTCATCCTGCCAGCCCATCCGAAGTCTTTCCTCTTCCATCGGCTCTGTCTGGATAAAAGTGTAACCCTCCCCCAAAAGTCTGTACAATTCATTGGACAGCGGAATCTGGTGATGATTGATATAATTGGAAACAAACGTGAGTTTCATTGTACTATCTCCCTGTATATCTCCACTAATCTCGCATAATTTTTCTGCGGGTCGTGATTTTTTTGCGCGTGAGCCCTTGCTGAACTCCGATATCGCTCCACCTCTTCACCGCCGGCAAACATCGTCTTCACGGCTTCCGCCAGTTTCCCGACATCTCCCGCCTGATAAAATATTCCGTCCTCGCCGCCCGCAAAAATATCCGCCAGCCCTCCCACGTCCGCACAAACTACGGGCATGCCCAGCAGCATCGCCTCCCCCACGGAATTAGAGGAATTTTCAATCGAAGAAGAACACACATACACATGGCTTCTCAAATACTGTTCTTTCATCCGCACCGCATCTAACCGTCCTAAAAAGTGTACTTTTGGGAGCGTCCCGGTGTTCTTTAACAACTGTAAAATATACTTCCCGTAGGACTCAAGCTTTAATTTCCCCTTGATGCCGGCAATTCCCTTTTGGGCCGCAGATTTAATGATGCTGTTCCCCGCCACATAAATTTCAGTTTCCGGATATTCCCTTAAAATCTCGGGCATCGCCTGCAGCAAATAGTGCAGTCCCTTGATGGGATAGTCTCCCTGACTCAAAAATACAGAATATTTCTGACAGGAACCCTCCTCCCAACGGCCCTCGTAAAAATTTGACCGCAGCGTCTCGTTCATAAAATGGTATTTCGCATCCGGATTCCACTCCCCGGTATATTTTTTATCCCAATTTGTCCGGCCCGTGATATGCCCGGCCCGCTGCACCGCCTCCACCTCGTAGGCGCCCCGCTGCACAAACTTTTCATGTTGTCTCCGCAGGTCGTCCTTCCTGACAAAGTCTCTGAACGTGATCCGCCTCCAGACATCCTCCGGCAGATCCGCCCTGAAATGTTTTGCATAAATACTGCAAAGCCCCTGAATGCCGACCAACGTCCTCTCTCTGTGTCCAAAAGCTTTCACAGCCGCCAACGTATGGGGAAACTCCGTGCCGAAACAATGGATCATATCCGGCTTAAAAAGATCCATGATCTCCCGCAGACGTTTCTCTGTTTTTTCCTCATAGACCTCCGCCCTCTGCACATCCTCATAAAACCCAAAGGCGTTTAGTTTTGCATCCGTTCCGGACACAGAGATTTCCTGTCCGAATTCCGCCAGTTCTCCGGCAGCCGGAAAACATACTCCGAGCTCTATATCATTTTCCTTCTGACGGTTTAAAATCGTCTCGGAAAGTCCGGAAAGCCACCCCTCTTTATTGCTCGCTTCCATCCCGAGATATTCCGCCACCAGCGGCAGCATAATATTGCAGACCCACAGTACGCGCATCGTTCCGCCTCCTTTTCCTCACTGAAATATCCAGTTTCTGTAGGGCAGCAGCCTGATATCCGTACTGTACGCGCTCCGCAGAAACAGTGCAAAATACGCCAGATATGCAAGGACTGACAACACCGTCCACAAAACTCTCTGCCTTTTCTTCGGTATTTTTACAATAACACCCGGTATCAAAAAAATATTGGTGGCGCTCAGATAGTAACCGACTCTCGACACCTCCGGAATAAACGAACCAAATATATACAACGCCAGCGCCCCGAGATTACAATAAAAGAAGAATCTGTTTTTTCTGTCCTCTTTTACCGCCGCTTTATAGTAGAGCAGCGACAACACAAGCGCCGCCGCACACTTTCCGATATTGCTGACGGATATCTCCCCGTTGTCAAACATGGACCCTTCATAATAGGGATAGAATACAAAAATGATTTTCCTGTAGAGATCCTGAAACAAGATCAGGCTTCCGCACCCCGCCGCAAACAGCAGCATGTGCCATTTCTTCCAGTTTCTTGACGCCAAAAAGTAGAGCGGAATGACCACAAGCACCGACTTGTGGAAAGCGGCGGCCGCCATAATACAGAGAATAAATTTCCCCCACTCATCTTTCAGTATATACTTTATACTGTACAACGCAACGGAAAGCACCAGATAATAGCGCACGGAATTAAGACTTGAAAAGTAGTAGCCTCCCGTCATCAGGAGAAATACCGTAAAGCAGAACTGCTCACTGAGCTTCTCCATGCCTCTCACAAAAAACAGCACCGTAAAAAAGGAAAACACCGCAAAAATAGGCAGATATTGGTCATGATTCAGCATGGACTGCAAAAAACGCACCACCCAGATAAACCCGAACTCAAAGGACACATGCCTGTTCTGCTCGATCAACAGAAAATCATCGCGGTACACCCAGTAATCGTTTCCCACCGCTATCCTGCAGGCGGATACTGCAAAAAGCAGGAAAAACACCGCTGTAATCAGAATGCGATTCACGCTCTGCTGCCTCGTCATCCCACAGCGCCCCTGCATTCTCCCATTATGAAACTGCGCTCCCGTGCGCCCCGCCTGCAGGTTCACAAACCACCCAAGGGCCACCACAAGAGCCGTCAATATCAGATAAACAAAAATGCTGTAATCCATTCCAACCTCTTATATCTGAATTTATACTCTCAACGCCGTCTTTGGCTCTGAATGCCATCCTTCATGATGCGGTAAGCCTCCCGCAGCGGAATCTGCGTGCACAATTTCGCCCTGTGCACAGCCAGAAATCTGAATGCCCACAGTTTCGCCAAAGGCCCGTACAGAAAATGGTAAAGTACCCCTCTGTCAAAAAAGAATTTATTGTGATAGCCGGAAAACCAAGTGGAATCTCCCTCCGTTTCCCTGCCGATCACCGCCTCCGACGTATAGACCCGGTATCCTTTCTGCATAAACTGTTTTAAAAACAGACTGTCCTCCCCCGCGCTGTATTTTGCGCCGCCGCCGAACAGCAGGGAAAATGTCACCCCCGATGCAAACAGTTTTTCTCTCCTCACCGCAAAACTGACAGCTCCGTAGCGGCCGCAGTTATACCAGCGCACCCTCTTTACGCCTGTATTGTAATACGTTTTCCTCTCCTCCGAGACCTCCACATTAAAAACGATCATATCCGCATCCGGACATTCCTCGAAAGCCTGCAGGATCTTCTGCTCATACCCTGTCTGGTAGACGATATCCTGATCCGAAAAAAGGCAGATGTCACCGTCTGCCCGCATCAAGGCGGTATTTCTGCTTAAACCCACGCCCCGTTCCGCCATATAAAACACTCTGATCTTTCTTCCCTTATGATCAAAAGTTTCCACGTCATAGCGGCCGCATTGATTGACGATGACCGCATCCGTCTCTATATGCATTTCTCTCGCCAGTTCTCTGGGATCTTTGTCCACCACCGACGCCAAAACCTGTACTGTCATACCTTATTATCCCTATTCTGCGCTCCGCGGCCACGCGCGAAATACATGCTCCGGCATTTCATATGCCCTGATCAACTTCTCATCCGCCTCCCACAATAAAGCCGCCGCCACATCCAACCCGCATTTCCTGCAAAAATCCAGCGTTTTTTCTATCTGCTTTCCGTTGTGGGCGCCCGCCTTTACAAGAAGCATGATCTCCCTGTCCGCCAATTCCCCGATTCTCTTTACCACCTCCGGATCATCGGCAGTCTCGGTCTGTCCGAACAATTCCGCCACTCTGAAATTTCCTTCCGTCTCGATCCCTCTGTTACCCAGCGCGCTCTGCACCTGCTCCGGATCCACTCCCTTGTCCGCTGCCAAAAGCGCCGGTTTCCCTGTCAGCAATTTTTTTGCAAGAACAGGAAGTTCTTTCGAACACACAGTCCCAAGCATCGGTATCCCATACCGTCTCTCGAAGGTCTCCGGAATACGGATCCCTTCGTCCAGCGCATAATAAAGGCACAGATAAAGAGCAGCAACAAAAGCAAACGATACCGCCCCTGTCATGCACGCCCTAAAAGTACGCACATCCGCTATCACAAGGGTGGCCTGCTGCGGCTCCTGTAAAATCCGTATCTCTGCGATCTCCTTTTGCTGCTCCCCGAAATCAAACATCGCCTGCACCAGCGCTTTCTCGATGCCCATCGTCAGTTTCGGATCCTCCGTCCTCACCGTTGTCGTTGCAATTCTCCAATCGGACAGCACCGTGGCAGAAAGATATCCGCGCAGTTCCCCTTTGGTGATTTTTGCCGCTTTCTCCGCTTCATCAAGGGATTCTGCAGCATCCACTCCTGACATGTGTGTCAGTATTTTATCGGTAAAAACATCGTCTTTCAACAACTGATCCCATGTGGCAAAATTGATATAGGTATGGGGCGTGCCGTCCGCCTGTAGCGCATAATCGATATAAAAGTCCGTCACCGCCTCATATTCTTTCGCCGGGCCGAAGGTCACCTTCACCAGAAAATACGAACCGCCGGCGAGAATCGCCCCAAGCAGCCCCGCAGCTAACAGCACCGGAAGCTTTTTGAGAAGCAGCAGCACAAACAGTCTGATGTTGAGCGGTTCCTTTCCGTATTTGCATTCCCACATGGCAATCATCTCATCCCTTCTATCTGTCAATCTGCTTTTATATTTTCCGGCTCTTTATCCGCCTCTTCCTGTTCGTCCTTTTTCTGCTGTCTCTGGAGTATCTCCGCCTCGTGGGCCGCCCGCTCTCTGTGCGCCCTCTCCACGCGTTCTCTTGCCTCCGCATCCAGCTTCGCACGCCTTTCAAGGAGTTCCGCGTTGGACTGCTTCATCGCCGTGATCTGCGTGGATTCTATGCCCTCCGTGCTGTCCGGCATCAGCAAGATCTTGAGGGTCAGAAACATCAGCTTGATATCCATCCACACCGTATAATTCTCTATATAATACAGATCCAGTTTCAGCTTATCGTAGGGTGTGGTATTGTACTTTCCGTACACCTGTGCATACCCCGCAAGCCCGGCCTTCACCCGCATACGAAATTTAAATTCCGGCATGATCTCCACATACTGGGAAATGATCTCAGGCCTCTCGGGTCTTGGCCCGATAAAAGACATCTCCCCCTTCAGAATATTGAAAAGCTGCGGCAGCTCGTCCAGCCTGCAGACCCTGATAAACTTCCCGATTGGCGTGATACGCACATCATTCTTGGACGCCAGTCTGGCCTTTCCGTCTTTCTCCGCATCCACGCTCATGCTGCGGAATTTCATGATCTTAAATTCCTTGCCCCCGATGGTACAGCGCACCTGTTTGTACAAAATCGGCCCGCCGTCATAAATCTTGACCGCCAAAGCTGTCAGAATCATTAACGGCAATGTCAGGATGATCAGGATAAGAGAACAGGTGATATCGATAAAGCGCTTCCAGAAGCGCTGGTCTATGCTCATCTTATATTCTCTCGTAAACAGGATCGGCGTATCAAACAGATTGAGCTGCTCTGCTCCCTTCAAGATAACATCTGTTATTTTCGGCATGATATAGACGCGGATCGAATGCCCGTAACAAAATTTCAGGATCTTATTCCGCACATCCACCGGAATGTCCCAGATCACGATCGCATCGTAGGGCTCTAAGACTTCCAAAAAAAGATCGTCATAGCCTGCCCTGTAACTCATACATTTCTTGATATTATATTTGTCTTTTCTCGTTCCGAACTTCGCCACAATATCATCGTAGGGCCTGTCCCCGTGAATCAGCAGCATCTGACGCGGTTCAAATATATGCTGGTAAATGAAATTCGCGATATTGATCCAGACTATCACCCACGCGATCTGCATCACCACCATATAGAAAAACGGCTCAATATCGAAAAGCGACGTCACCATGATGGACACCTGCCCATATGTCACGATATTGGCTAGCATCGTGGCAAAGATCTGTGAAAAGATCACCTCGCCGTTCTTTAGATAACCGATCCGCATCCCTCCGTACATATTGGAGAAAAAGAAAATAAGGACCACATAAATTGCAATAAAAAGGGCCTCCCCTTTTTCAAAAAACTGGAGGTTTTGTTTGATTGGTTCAAAAAAATCCCTGTATAAAAAACGTGTATAGATCCATACCTGTCCAAGCAGGCATATTCCCGAAAGCATAAGCCTTACGAGTCTTTTAAACGCCTCTTTTTCCTGCATCACATATATTCCCTTGCTGACTTTTATTATTATCGCTCCCGCCCGTCTTCATCCCATCTCTAAGATGCTTTTCCCCACAGGATAGTTTACACCCGTCTCCTTACAGCCCGGTATGCCCACGGGACAAAGTGACGGACGCTTTCAAAAACAGAAAGCCCCGCAGCCCGCCTGTAGAGATTCCAGATGCGCCGCACCGCTTCCACCTTGTTGGACGATAAACTCTTTCCCGCCCGCCTGTAAACGACCAGATTCTCGTCAAGCCCGAAAGCTGTCACCCCGGTCTTCAATATCTTCCACCAGCTCGCCGTATCTTCGCTCTTGATACACGGCATCTCCAACAGAGATTTCTCTATTTTCTCCGTATCTATCATAACCGTGGAGGTAAAGATCGTAGTATTGCCGAGAGCCTGCTCATAGTTCAGGGTCTTAGGCACATGCACGATCTTTCCGGTGCCTTTTGCGTTCTCATCGCCAAATTCATACCCCGTAAACACAAACCCCGCATTTTTTTCCTGCAGAAATGAAAGTTCCCGCTCCAGTTTATCCTCCCGCCAGCGGTCGTCCGCATCCAGATAGGCGATGTATCTGCCCTGTGCCAGTGCAAGTCCCAGATTTCTGGCTCTGGCCGCACCGAAATTCTTTTCCTCCGGTCCGCGGATCTTTCGCTTTTCAACCCGCATCCGTCCGTCCTTTATCTCTTCGAGATAGGCTGTCATAACATCCATGGTCCGGTCCGTGGAACCATCCTCGATCAACAGCAATTCCCAGTCCTCATAGGACTGCGCCCGAACGCAGTCGATGGTATCTTTGATAAACTTTTCCGCATTGTGAACCGGTATAATAATGCTGACCATAACCTATCGTTTCCTCCTCAAAAACCATCTCTATCTTATCACACAACTCCCCTTTCGTCACCTTTTATTCCAAATTATTTCCGATTTTCACTTTTTTAACAGCCCTGTCCTCTCTGTTTTTCCTCTCTATCCGCCCAAATGCGATAACTTACACTTTTCAAATCGCGACAAATAGTATACTATATTGATAGCAGGAAACATTTTCCTACAGAAAACACGAAACATATCAACCACATGTCATTATTTGAAAGGGGAATTTGAATTATGGACATTGCAAACATGAACGAGGTCGATCTGGAGCGTTACGTCACCAGAATCATGCTGGACATGGGTATTCCGGCCCATCTGAAAGGATATCACTACTTAAGAGAAGCGATCATCCTCTCCGGAAAAGACATGGAGGCTGTCAGCAGCGTCACAAAACTGTTATATCCTACCGTTGCGAAAAGATTTAAAACAACAGACCAAAAAGTAGAACGTGCCATACGCAACGCCATCGAAGTATCTTGGACAAGAGGAAACATCGACACTTTCGAGGAGTTGTTCGGCTACTCCGTGGGAACCGGAAAAGGCCGCCCCACAAACAGTGAATATATTGCAAGAATCGCCGATAAGATACGGCTTGATCTGAGGGACTTATAAGTCCCTCAGATTTTTTCTTTGCAGATATAGATCGGGCGCTCTTTCACCTCCATATAGGCTTTCGCGAGGTACTGACCGATAATACCCATGCAGAAAAGCTGAACGCCGCTGATCAGGCACAGAATACAGATCATGGAGGGCCAGCCGGAAGTCGGATCACCAAATGCCAACGTCTTTACAATGATAACGATGATCATGACAAACGCCAGAGCGCAAAACAATATGCCCATGATCGATGCGAACGCCAGAGGAGCCGTTGAAAATGCCATGATGCCTTCTAAAGAATAGGCGAACAGTTTCCAGAAGGACCACTTTGTCTCTCCCTTTTTCCTTTCCACATTCTCAAACTCCAGCCACTTTGTCCGAAATCCAACCCAGCCGTAAATACCTTTCGTGAACCGGTTGTATTCCTTCACGGATAAAATCGCATCCACCATCTGTCTCGTCATCAGCCTGTAGTCTCTGGCGCCGTCCACGATCTCCGTTTTGGATATCTTATGCATGAGCCTGTAAAACAATCTGGCAAAAAAGGAGCGGATCGGCGGTTCCCCTTTTCTGCTCACTCTCCTCGTAGCCACCGAATCGTACCCTGCCTCGATGTGGGAAAACATTTCCGGCAGCAGAGACGGCGGATCCTGCAGATCCACATCCATCGTCACCACATACTCTCCTTTTGCCTGTTCAAATCCGGCGTACATAGCCGCTTCCTTCCCAAAATTTCTGGAAAAAGAAACCATGTGCACCCTCTCATCCCTCTCGTGGAGTTTTTTGATCTCAGCCACGGTCCCGTCCTTTGAGCCGTCATCAATGTAGATGATCTCATAGTCCAGTTCTTTCTCCTCGAAAAAAGGCTTGTTTTTTATCAGTTCCGCATAAAAATCCGCAACGGTCTCCTCCTCATTATAACAGGGTACGATCACGCTCAACAGTTTCATAAAGTACCTCCTTTTTCCCCTGCGCTTTTCATATCATAGACCACAAGGCTTTCACATCGCCCTACCTCTGTCCCCCCTGCGGCAAGAAGCCGCCTTTCGAAATCCCCGCCCGGCGTCACGCCGATATAGCGGCTGTTCAGCGTTTCCAAATTTGCCTCCATATAGCCCCCATCGCAGAGATTGATGCCGAATCCTTCCGGCACGGCATAGTAAGCGCCGAAATCTACATTCTTATTTATCCCTTCCGTCTGTTCGAAGAGCGTCCATATGACAGTATTGTCATAATTCGGCGACTCTCCGGTCAGTTCCATATTATCTGAAAGCTGTCTTGCCATGCTCTCCAAATCCTCTCTGCGCTCCTCAGAGGCGTAGGGAACCTCAAATTCATAGGGGACATTGCCCCGCAGTAAAAAGAGCAGTACAAAAAAGACGGAAATGCAGACGGGAACGTACAGCTGCTTCTTTTTCTTTCTTTCCGCAAGCGGCAGCAGAAATAAGAAACCCACAATATAGACAAGAGTATGCCGTCCTCCCTCCTGGATCCGGTACATCAAAAGATCGGCCGCAAAAAATCCGGCCATACATAGCGCCATCTGTCCCTCCGGCAGAAAACCTTTCCAATTTTTATAGAGAATCCGCCACAGGATCCTTATCAAAAGCAGCGCAAACAGCAACAGAAAGATAAGATAATACAGCCCTGCCGCAGAAATCAGTCCGCTTTTCACTGTCAGATTCGCCTTGATCAGGCCAAGTACCGTACCTAAGGACGTGTAAAGTTTCCAGATCGTATAGCGAGCTCCCGCTAAAAGCCCCTGTTCAAAATAAACCTTGATCCATTCTGTATAAAAAAGATCGTCGAGATAAGGCGCGCTGAAAAAGTGATTGATCATCCAATACACCGCCAGCGTTCCTGCCGCAATTCCTCCGGTCCATAAAAAGGCTTTCTTCCCTTTTTTAAAGAACAAAAGCATCGCCGGTGTCAAGAGCAGCAAAATCAAGTAAGGCCGCATCCACGTCATCAACATGACGAGGGCAAACATCACGCCGATCATCCACCCTCTGTATCTCCGCTGACAGGATACTCCCAGTCCCAAAAACAGAATAAAAAGCGCAAACAATTCTGCCTCCGGAATACAGGAGAGGGCAAACCTTGTGACCGGTATGAAAGTACCGTACAAAACCGCGATCATTGCCGTCTGCCGCTTATCCGGCTTCGCGAGGATTCCGAAAAGCAGCATAGCCACGGAAAGCAGCGCAGTATTGCAGAGCATCGGAGACAGAAGATTCCACCCAAACAAAAATCCCCAGACGACCCAAAATACCAAAAGCACCGGGCTCCACGCCGCAAAAGAAAGATACAGCCCGTGGCTCTCGTTAAATCCGAAATATCCCTGCGGATAGCCGTAAGCCAGCACGTTCTCCGTCATCTTATAATAGAATAGTTCATCATTCCACGGTGAGGACGGCAGATAGATCTGTGAAAAGTACTGCCTTTCAACAAGGCAGTACAGCCAGACGCAGATCACCGGCACGGCCGCAAGCAAAAGCGCCGCAGCCGCCATATCCCATTTTCTCTTATCCCAATGCAGGAACTGTTTCCCTTGCTCCATATATTTCTCCTGTAAGATTTTTACTTTGACTATCTCTCAGTCCTCATATACTCCTCTATCGCATCCTGCCACGGTGCGAAAGTAAAGTCCGTCGTGAGACGCAGCATATAATTATCCAAAATGGAATAAGCCGGACGCTTAGTGGGAGATGCAAACTCTTCTGTGGTGATATAATTCACCTTCGTGTCCTTCCCTGCCAGTCTGAAAATTTCAGCCGCAAAATCAGCCCAGCTGCAGCTCCCTTCGCAGGTTCCGTGAAACAGCCCGTAATTGTCCGTAGGAAGCAGATATTTCACTGCCTTTGCCAGTTCCGCCGCACTGGTGGGCGTTCCATACTGATCTTTAACAACTCCCACCTCCCGATGATCCTCCGCCAGCCGCAGCATCGTCTTCACAAAATTCTTCCCGTCCCCGTAAAGCCACGCCGTCCGGATAATGAAATGCTTTTCGCTGAACTCTTTCACAAAGTTTTCCCCTGCCAGCTTCGTTTTCCCATACATGCTGGTCGGCCCCACCGGATCAAACTCCGTCAAAGGCCTGTTCTGCGTCCCCGGAAACACATAGTCCGTTGATATATGCATCAGTTTCGCTCCCGTTTCCGATGCCGCAATACTCAGATTCCGCGGTCCCACCGCGTTGATCTTATACGCATTGTCAATATCTGTTTCACATTTGTCTACGTTTGTATGAGCCGCACAGTTTATTATGGCATCCGGCTTTTTTTCCCTCACAAAAGAAAGTACCGCATCCACATCCGTAATGTCAAGGGCAGTGATATTTTCATCAGGAAATACATCCGTGTTAAAAAGCGTTATATTCTGTTCCCTCTCATACAATCTGTTTAAGGCTCTGCCAAGCTGTCCGTTGCACCCTGTGATCATAATTTTTTTCATCGATTTTCCTCTCCTTATCTCAGCCCTCGTCCCCCCTGTCTCAATTTGGGTTTATATCCATTACATTTTACATCTATCATGTTAATACCGCAACTATATTATTTTCCTTATAAGTACTTCCTCAAAAGACATTGACAATCATATGTGTTTTTGTAAAATTAAACTTTTTTACCAATAAATACATCTAAATAATAAGAATAGATTACTTTTCCGTTTCAGTCTGCAACATTTTGCCAAACTTGCAATACTTTCTAATGACTGAAACGCCAAAACGTGATATACTAATCATGAAATTATGAAAAAAGGAAGAGAGGTACCAGTTTAATGAAAAAACGCAATGTTTTCCTGATAGCGGCGCTCACTGCCGCGCTGTGTCTTTCCGGCTGCGGCAAAGACAGTGAAGAAGCTTCCAGTGAAATACAGGATATCACCGTTGAGGCGGAAGATATTCCGGCTCCCAGCACAGAAGAGCCTTCCGAACCGGAAGAGGAAGCTTTTGTCGATGATGAAGAAGCGCCCGGCGAAGGCTATGTGAGGAGTTCTCTGACCAATCTTTGGGTCAAAGAGGAAGTTGCCAACACCAGACCGATTGCCGTGATGATGCCCACCGACTCCGTCGCGCAGCCTCAGTATGCAATCGGCAGCGCCGGCATTTTGTATGAGATCATGGAAGAAGGTTCCATTTCCCGTCAGATGGCTATCATCGAAGGCTGGCAGGAATTTGAAAAAATCGGCAATGTCCGCAGTATCCGCCACTATTACGTTCCGGTAGGCATGGAGTGGGATTCCATTATTGTTCACTATGGCGGCCCGTTCTATGCAGATTCATGGGTGGAACGTCCGGAGGTAAATAATATCACGGGTACGCATACCGGCAATTCCCAGTATTCCCCCGGTGCCGAAGCCTTTTTCCGCTCCAACGATAAAAAGGCGCCGCACAACGCCTATACATCCGGCGAGAAACTGACAAGCGCCATTGAAAAGCAGAATTACAGTCTGGAGCACAGAAGCCAGTACTGGGTTGCGGATCATTTTAAATTTACAAACGCTTCCCATCCCAACACGCTGGAAGACTACAGCGATGCATCCAGAGCTTTCAAGATCGACTTAAGCAACGTATTCCCTGTGACGTTAACTTCTCTGGAATACAATGAGCAGGAGGGCGTTTACTACAAAAACCTCCACAAGACCAAACAGATCGACCAGCTCACCGGCGATCAGCTCACTTTTACAAACGTTATCATCCAGATGACAAACTCCACACAGTTGGATGCTAAGGATTATCAGGATTTCACTATGGTTGACAGCGGAAAGCCCGGTTACTACTGCACGATGGGCAAAATGATCCCGATCACATGGACCAAAACTTCCGACTATGCGCCGACCAAGTACTATGACATGAGCGGAAATGAAATTGTTCTGAATACGGGTAAGACATACATCGCCGTTGCACAGACAGGCACAAAACCCACATTCGAGTAACTTCATAGTAGTAATTTCACAAAAAAGCTGAGCGAATCAAACCGCTCAGCTTTTTTTATCTGATATCTTACTTTCCTAATCCCAGCCTGTTCATCGCCGAGAAAATCGCTCTGATAGACGCTCTTGTAATGTTGGAGCTGACTGCCACGCCATAAGTAACATGCCCGGTATCTCCATCCAGCAAATGGATATAGGCCGCCGCCTGAGAGTTTGAGCCGCTCTGCAGCGCATGTTCCTCGTAATCCAGCACCTTGATGTTAACTCCCAGTTCTTCCGCGAGTCCCCGTCTCACTGCATCAATAGGTCCATTGCCCGCCGCATCAAAACTGCGCTCTTCACCGTGATCTGTATAGACGACTTTTACATGAGTATCAAACTCACTGTCAATCGTGTCGCTCAGATCATCCACCCGCAGTTTGCGGAAGTGTAACGGTTCTTTTTTGTTCAGATATTCCTCCCTGAAGTTTTCCATCACCTGTTCCGGTGAAACCTCCCCCTGCTTCTCGGAAATCTTCTGGATCACATCGGCAAATTCACGCTGCATTCCTTTGGGCAGCTTGAACCCAAAATAAGTGTCCATCACAAATGCGACGCCGCCCTTGCCGGACTGAGAATTGATCCTCACAATAGGCTCGTACTCACGCCCGATGTCCGCAGGATCGATGGGCAAATAGGGCACCTGCCAGATCTCACTGCCCCTATCTTTCATAGCTTTGACGCCTTTGTTGATCGCATCCTGATGAGAACCGGAGAATGCTGTAAACACCAACTTGCCCGCATAAGGATGTCTGGGATGAATGGGAATCTTACAGCAGCGCTCATACAATTCAATGATTTCCGAAATATTCTCGATCTTCAGTTCCGGATCTATCCCCTGCGAGAACATATTGTAGGCGATATTCATGATATCTACATTGCCGGTGCGCTCGCCGTTGCCAAACAATGTCCCTTCCACTCGGTCCGCTCCCGCCAACAGCGCCTGCTCTGCGCTTGCTACGCCGGTTCCCCTGTCATTGTGGGGGTGAACGCTCAAAATAATGCTCTCACGATTTTTAAAGTGCGTATTCATCCATTCAATCCGATCCGCATAGACATTCGGCGTCGTCATTTCCACAGTGGACGGCAGGTTAATAATCATCGGCTCCTCTTTTGTCGGCCCCCAGGCTTCCTGCACTGCCGTACAGATTTCCAGCGCATACTCTAACTCCGTCCCGGTAAAACTCTCCGGCGAATATTCCAGTATGATCTTTCCCGGAAACTTTTGCGCCCGTTCTTTTACCATCTTCGTCCCTTTCACTGCAATCTCAGTGATCTGCTCTTTTTCCATGCCGAACACCACATCCCGCTGCAGCGTAGAAGTAGAATTATAAATATGGAAAACAACTTCTTTACAGCCCTGGATCGCTTCAAAGGTCCTGTCTATCTGTTCCTCACGGCACTGTGTCAAAACCTGCACCCGTACGTCGTCCGGTATCAGTTTCCGGTCCACAAGCTGGCGCAAAAAGTCGTACTCGATCTGGCTTGCCGCCGGAAAACCGATTTCGATCTCCTTAAACCCCATCTTCACCAGATACTGGAACATCTCAATCTTTTCCGACACAACCATCGGATCGATCAAGGCCTGATTTCCATCCCGCAGATCCACCGAGCACCAGATCGGAGCCCTCTCAATCTCTCTGTCAGGCCACGTCCTCTCCGGGTAATCCACTACAGGATTTTTTCTGTAACGTTTGTAATTAAGCATCTCTTCGCCTCCCTGCACTCCTTTATATAAAAACCCGTGTACGTCAGTACACGGGCTTTAAAATAAACTGTCATAAAAATCTTCCTGCTACTCTCCGAGACCGCTCTCAATAGCTCCTATCAGCGCGCGCAGCGCTTCCTCTTCATCCTCGCCTTCGCAGGTCATAACAATTTCATCACCACATTTTACACATGCACCAAGTACACTAAGTACGCTCTTTGCATTCGCCGTATTCTCACGAAATGAAAAAGTAATTAAAGACTTAAATTGCATTGCCTCCTTGCATAGGATGCCTGCAGGTCTTAAATGTAGCCCTGTCGGGTTTTTTATAACTACCTTCTGGCTTACCATGTAACGCTACCTCCCAAATATATTTATGCCGCAGACGCTGCCCTTCTCCACAGCCCCGCAGAATATACTTCACAACTTTACTTCATTATACCATTCAATTTCTATTCTAACAAGCAGAAAATGCATATTTATTCAAAAGGATACGCCGCCGTCAACTGTATCAGAACATAATATCCTGAATCAGATTTGCCAACTTTCCGGCTTCTGCGTTGATCTCCTCCTGATTCTTCCCTTCGATCATCACACGTACAAGCGGCTCTGTACCGCTTGGTCTGATCAACACTCTGCCCTCTCCGGCAAACTTCTTCTCAATCGCCGCAATCGCCGAAGATATCTCGGGATACTCCATGTAATGTTCTTTCTTATGATTTGCCACCTTTGCATTGACGAGAGCCTGCGGCAATACCTGCATCACCGAAGCCAGTTCCGAGAGAGATTTTTCCGTCTCCACCATAACCTGCAGCAGATGCAGTGCGCTGAGCAGTCCGTCACCGGTGGTATTCTCATCTAGGAAAATAATATGACCTGACTGTTCCCCGCCGAAGTTTGCCCCGATCTCCTTCATCCGCTCCAGTACATACCTGTCGCCAACCTTTGTGGTTTCCATATGGATCCCTTTTTCTTTTGCCATCAGCGTAAAGCCCAGATTCGACATCACCGTCACAACAATCGTATCTTTCTTCAGCTTCCCCTGATTTTTCATATGGTTGCCGACAATTGCCATAATCTCGTCGCCTTCCACGATCTCTCCATTCTCATCCACCGCCAGCAGCCTGTCGGCATCCCCGTCAAAGGCCAGTCCCAGATTTGCCTTCTCATACACAACTCTTGCTTTCAGTTCTCCCATATGAGTGGAACCGCAGTTCGCATTGATATTGGTTCCGTCCGGCATATTGTGAATGGGCACCACCGTCGCGCCAAGTTCCCGCAGTGCCTCTACAGAAGTGTAGAATGCCGCCCCCTCCGCACAGTCCACAACGATCTTTAATCCCGACAGATTCACATTGACAGATCGGATCGCATGATTGATATACTCCTCTCTGGCATCTGAACGGTACTTTATTTTACCTACGCCCGGTCCGATCGGGAATTTGATTCCGGCCATATCCCTTTTGATGACGGCCTCAATCTCATCTTCCAGTTCATCGGGCAGCTTGTAGCCGTCCCCGTTAAAAAATTTAATGCCGTTAAATTCCACCGAATTGTGAGAAGCTGAGATCACAACACCCGCATCCACCTTATATTTCCTCGTCAGATACGCCACAGCCGGAGTGGGGATCACTCCCACATAAATACAGTTTGCTCCCACGGAACAAGCTCCGGCCATCAGCGCATTCGCCAGCATATCTCCGGAAATCCTCGTATCACAACCCACCATGATCGTCGGCTTATGCTCTGTTTCCTTCGTCAGGACATAAGCTCCGGCCTGACCGAGCTGCATTGCCAAAAGCGGTGTCAGCTCTTCATTCGCTACTCCTCTCACGCCATCCGTACCAAATAATCTTCCCATTATCTTCAAATCCCTTCCATACCCAAAATTTTCCATAAAGCAGTTCCGCCATACTCTTTTTGGATATTCTATTCTCCAGTGTTTTCTTCCGTTACTTCCGAAACTGTCAACACTGCCGTAACCGGCCTCTCAAGTTCCGTACGCTCGGGATTGTTATACTGCAGCGTCACAGGATAAGCCCCCGGCTGCAATTCCTGTATTCCCTGCTCTTCCATCCACGCCGCAACGTCAAACGACGCCGCCAGATCCCTTCCGCTTATGCCGCTCACGACAGAGCGGATTCCCGTGATGGAAACCGTATATTCTTCCTCCAACCCCTCTAATTCACAGGTCAATCCTTCCGGCACACGTAGAAGCTGCACGTCCTCCGCCCTCAGCATATATGACCCCGTCGTCTCTTTCTCTATTCCGATCGTCACCTGAACCGGCAGGCTTGTGCTGCGATCCGCCATCTGTACATTGTCCGGCAGATAATCGCATACATCGATCTCCACCACCGTATCTTCGCTGCTCTCCGATATCGCAAAGGCCTCCGGCGGAATCACGATCTCACTCACACCTGCCACCGCCGAACGTCTGCCCGCGATCCGCACAGACTGTATATCACCCGTTATCTCCCCGGTCAGTCCGTATCCGGATGCCGGTTCCCCGTCCACGTCAAACCGCAGCGGCACCTCCTTTGTGGACAGTATTTCAACCGTGATCATCACGTTTTCCGGATTCTTTGTCAGAGTGCTGCCCTCCACTTCATTCCCGTCCGCATCATATAACCGCACAGGCACGCTGGTCGTGATATCGCTGGTAAATTCGGACAGCGCGCTCATATCTATATTGATGACAGCCGAATCCACTCTGTTCACAACGGACTCCGCTCCCGCCACCCGGACAAGGTTCTGATCTGTGCTCACATTTCCGACTACATATCCCTCGGGCGCCTCTCCTATAACATTAGTTTTTAATACTTTTTGAACATTTTTCCTGTTCTCAATACTGACCCGCACACTATCCTCACTGCCCCTGATATCGCTGACTTTATTTCCCACTTTGGGAACCGAAAACTGTACTTGCAAAGTATTTAAGCTGTTTAGCGTGTTCATATCTGCAGTGGCCACAATATCCGACTTGCTGATGGTCTCTCCCACTGACCGCGGCGCATATACGGTCACTCTTGGAATCACATCCGTGTTTTCCAACACCTCGTAGATCATACCCTGATTTGTGATCACATCCGCATTTTTTATAGTCACCGGCACGTCCAGATAAGTCCAGCGCACTATCGGATCATCAATATTCACAACAAGCAGCCATAGGGTCAGCGCCAGCAGGAAAGAAACGATCTTCAACCCGAGGTTTCTGGTCAATCTTCTGGACAGTTTATCTTTTTTATCCATTCTTCGCCCTTCCTTTCCAGATTATGCGCTTTTTCTCCTCCACGACTTTATCCTGAATTTCAGACAAATATTCCCGCAGTTCATCCGCCGTAAGTCCTCTGTGAAGCCGTCCGCCGTAAGCTACGCTGATCTTTCCGGTTTCCTCGGATACGATCACCGTCATGGAATCCGTAGCCTCCGAGATGCCCACTCCGGCTCTGTGCCTCGTTCCTAAATCTTTGCTCAGCAGCATATTATCGGAAAGCGGAAGATAGCAGGTCGCGGACACGATCCTGTCTCCGCGCACAATGATCGCACCGTCGTGAAGAGGCGTGTTGTGCTCAAAAATATTGATCAACAACTGGCTGGATACAAGCGCATCCACATCAATGCCTGTCTTTTCGTAATCCGTCAGGCGCTGCTTATGTTCCACAACAATCAAAGCCCCTGTTTTCACTTTGCCCATCTCCACACAGGCTTTTACGATCTCATTGACAGTTCTGTCGGAGAAACGTGCATTCACAGAAGCTTTAAGCATATCCAGTGAAAATAAATTTGCAAATATATTTTTTTGTCCGAGATTTTCCAGCGCTTTTCGAAGTTCAGGCTGCAGTATGACTACTACTGCGATAACAGCAAGAGAAATCAGCCTCTCAGCGATCCAGATGATCGTCGTCATCCCCGTAAAAAAGGCAACTAAAAGAAACGCGCCGATAACCAGCACGCCTCGAAGAAGCGCCCACGCTCTCGTCTCTTTTACCCATACGAGTATCGCATAGATCATCACTGTGATGATGATGATCTCCACAATATCCGTCCTCGTAACAGCGCTGAGCGAAGGCACATAAAGATTTTCCATATATCTGCTGATAGTAGCCGATAAGTCATGCATTGCTTTATTCTTCCCTTTCTGCTTTTCCTACAGTATGATGCTTTTTAGAGGAAGAAAGTTTGAAAGCAGATCCTAATGGTTTTTCTTCTTTTTCCTCTGGGGATTGATCCTCTTTACTGTCTTCTCCGGTTTGGAAAGTATTACTTTAGGAACGGCTTTCACATAATAGTAGTATTCGTCGTCCTCAAACTGCACGTTTTCCGTCCTGCTGTAATCCATCTGGAACATCATAAATTCCACGATCCGCGCAATGCCGGCGCTGACAATGCTTCCTATGATAATGCCTACTATGGACACATCGGTATCCATCATGAGAGCCCCTAAAAGCAGCACCACCATCTGGGTTATCGTCCCCACCACGATAGCGATCGTCCAACTGTGATCTATGGAAAGACGCCTGATCAGGTACACAATAATCACCGTCATCGCAAAAGCCAACGCGACCACAGCCATCGTCTTATCTTTCAGAAAACCATCCACTACATATCGGAACCGCCCCGCCACATCTTCCGCTTCAAGTGCGCTGAGTCCTGACACGTTTCCCGTCACATAACTCACCATATAATAAACTACCACGCCGCAGACCACAGCCACCGCCGAAACCGGCCCGGCCAAAAGCCCCGCGCAGATGGAAACCACATAGGGAACCTTCAGCACAAAGCATATCGGCAAAAGCAATACGATCATGGCATCCCGCGGTGAAAATCGGAAATAGACAAGAGCCAGTACCAAAAACAGAATCAGCGCCACTAATGCGCATTCCATCGACAGGGCATAAAAATGCGCCGTGATAAAAACCGCTCCGCAGATGATCATAAAATTCGCCGGCAAAAAAGAGCACATAAGCGCCACGATCAAAACGATTGACACGCTGTTCAGTCTCTCCATATAGCCGGTGGAAGAATTGATCATCAGCAGCGCGATCAGCGCAAGCAAAAATTTCCCCAACGGTTTCAAATATACTTCATACCTGCCAACGAAAGTTTTCAGCGTTTCCTTTGCTAACAATAACTCAGTCATTCGATATCCTTTCAAGACTCTTCATTATACATGGCGTTTAATTCCTTCAGTCCGCCATAATATTTCTTCAGCCCTTTTTTCGCCTTTGTATAGCGGTAGGCATATACCAGATACGTGATCAGCGCATACACAATCACAAGCACCAGATAGCGTTTGAGCAGCACACCCGCATAAGCTATCCAGTCTGTCTGGTACAGATTTTTCATAAATTCTTCCAGATTGTAAAAAATGTAACCACCATAAAGGATCGCCGTTGCTAACGTCATACAGATAACGCTTTTCAATATCTGCGAACCGATATAGTCCCCTCTGAAATAACCGGCAATCCCAATATCTTTTTTCCCGCCGCCGTCTTCGTAGGCCTGCAGCTTTGTCATCAGGATTACCCTCTCTTCATGAATCATACAACACTCCTCTTGTTACGACAGAAAACGCATTTTTGCCGAATCTTTTGGATCTTTTTTCTTGGCAGGCGCCTCTTTTGGCTTCTTTGGCAGAGCCGTGCTCAGGTTTGCCGTCATTTCGTTTTTACATTTCTGGCAGAATCTTCCTGTGGGGATCGTTACGCCGCATTTTTCACAGGTAATTCCCGTCACGCCTTCTCCGCTGAACTCCAGCCTTTCTTCGCGCACCCACTGACGCACCTGCTGAGAATCCACCTCGCAGTTTTCCACCACATCGTGAATCGTGACGCCTTTGTTGTCCTGCACATACTTTTTCACTTCCTGAAATTTTTTCTCCAACGCGTCTTTACAGGTGGGGCATATCGGAGCGCCAGCCACATAGTTAAATAATTTCCCACACTTTTTGCAGTTTCGTACGTTCATGTCTTTCCTCCGTTCCTGTTCTAACGCAGCTCTTTTCCGATCGCCGCCGTTATAAAATATACTTCTTTCACACCTGCTCTTTTTAACTCTGCCGCGCAGGCATCCACCGTACTTCCGGTAGTATAAATATCATCTATTATAATCACTCTTTCTAATTTTACATCATTTCCGTTTATTTTAAAAGCCCTTTTCAAATTATTTTGCCGCCCTGCATCGTCAAGCAATTTTTGGGGCAGCGTATTTTTTACCCGCCCAAGCAGCCCGGCGGCCACCGGAATTCCTGTTCTCTTCCCGATCTCCTTCGCCAAAACCTCCGCCTGATTATAACCTCTCTCCCGCCTTCTGATCCGGTGAATAGGCACCGGCACCAGTGCATCCGGCCTCCACCTGCGGATTGTACCGCCCATACGGCCCACGATCTCCTGTGCATAAAAGCGGGCATACTCCTGCCTGCCCGCATATTTGAAGCGGTATAGGGAACCTGCCACAGAGGAATATAAAAACAAGCCCCTTCCCTGAAGAAATTCATGTGTGACAAGTCTGCAGCCTTTGCAGTATTCCTCCCTCCCGTCCTCTATATGCTTTCCGCACCGCAGGCATCTGGGCGCCTTGATCACCACCGCTTTTTTCCGGCATGCCGGACAAATCAGCGCCGGAAGCGGCGCCGGTTCATCACAAGCGGGACATCTGGACGGAAACACAATGTCCAGACATGTCTCCCAAAATTTCTGTGTCTGCCTAAGATATTTTGCTTTTTGTTTCATAGATACCTTTCCCTCTCCGGGCATCCATCTTTTGATCATTTCCTGCAGACTCCGACGCTTTTACCCGTTTCCCCCACTCCCTCCGGCCATCTCCCGAATCCGAAGATCGAGTGATGTGTATCGACGGTTTTCCCCCGCATTGTCGATCATCTCCTGCAGCGTTTTCGAGGAGCCGAGAATCGTGACGCAGTTTCTCGCCCTCGTCACCGCAGTGTACAGCAGATTTCTGTTAAACAGCAGCTTCGGGCCGGTCAGAACCGGAATCACCACCGCCGGATATTCGGATCCTTGAGATTTATGGATCGTCACCGCATATGCAAGTTCCAGCTCCTCCACACCCGTGAAAGGATATGTCACCCGTCTGTGTTCATCAAACTCCACCACTAAAGTAGAGGAAAAGTCATTGATCTCCCGGATGATCCCCATATCTCCGTTGAACACTCCCACTCCTCTGTCTATAGAAATATTGTATCCGGACAAAATCTCCCACTCAAGCTGGTAATTATTTTTGATCTGCATGACCTTGTCCCCCACCCGGAACAAGTCTTCCTCCCCGACTTTATATTCTTTTTTCTCCGGCGCGGGCGGGTTCAGACAGTGCTGCAAGATCCGGTTTAACGCCTCCACGCCGAGACTCCCCTTTTTCATCGGCGTCAGCACCTGTATATCCATCGGGGATGCCTGCACATACCGCGGCAGCATATCCTGCACAAGCTGGACGATATGTTTGTATATGACATTTGCGTCACTTCTTTCCAAAAAGAAGAAATCCCTGCTTTTATTATCAAGCGAAATATTTTTCCCCTGATTGATCAGATGTGCATTGACTACAATATCGCTCTCTCCCGCCTGTCTGAATACTTTTTTTAACATGATCGTCGGAAAAGCCCCGCTCTTTATCAGATCGCGCAGCACCTGCCCCGGCCCGACACTCGGCAGCTGATCCACATCTCCCATCATGATCAGCCGCGTCCCGTGCATAATCGCTTTAAGCAATGCCTGCAGCAAAAACAAATCCACCATAGACATTTCATCTACAATGACCGCGTCCGCTTCCAAAGGATTGTCCGCATTCCTTTCAAACCTCGCATTTCCTCCGCCGGCGTCCCCCGAAATACCGCCGTTTAGTTCCAACATCCTGTGAATCGTTTTCGCCTCGTAACCGGTCGCCTCAGTCATCCGTTTTGCCGCACGCCCTGTGGGCGCCGCCAATAAAATGTCCATTCCTTCCCGTTCAAAATACCCTATCATCGTATTGATGGTCGTCGTTTTTCCGGTACCCGGTCCGCCGGATAAAATCAGTACGCCGTGGCGCAGACTCTGCAGCACCGCCCTTCTCTGCAGTTCATCCAGTTCTATCCCCTGCTGTCTCTCCAGTTCCCGAATCTTTTGTATTTGACGGTTTTCCTCCGCCCCGGAGATCTTCCCCTCCTCTTCCATCGCTCTGTTCAGATCGATCAGCATTCTGGCACAGTTCATCTCCGCATAATAAAAAGAAGAAGTGTACACCAGATTTTTGTTCTCTATCTTTTTCAGGATAACTTTCTGTTCCATCACCAGATTTTCCAATTGCCCCGCCAGCGCTTCCAAAGGCAGATCCAACAGTCCCGACGCCTTCTCAAGAAGAACCTCTCTCGGCAGATAAGAATGCCCCTCCCCCGAAGCCGACTGCAGTGCGTAAAACAGTCCGCTGCGGATCCTGTATTCGGAGTCCACTTGGATTCCGATCTTCGCCGCGATCTCATCCGCCCTCTTAAATCCGATCCCATTTATATCTTCCGCCAGTTTATAGGGATTTTCCCGCAAAACGCCATAAAGGCCCATGCCGTATGTATCAAAGATCTTTCCCGCCAACGCCCCCGAAATACCGTAATTCTGCAAAAACAGCATCGCATCCCGCAAGTCCTTTTTCTCTTCTGTCTGCATGCCGATCTCTCGGGCTATCCGCTCGGAAATCCCCCGCACTTCCGACAGGCGCTCCGGTTCCTGCTCCATAATGCGCAGTGTATCTGCCCCGAATTTTTTCACGATGCGGGAAGCTAGGGCAGGTCCGATCCCCTTCACCGCGCCGGAGCGCAGATAACGTTCTATGCTGACAATATCCCCCGGCTTTGTCACGCGAAAGGAAGTCGCTTTAAACTGCATGCCGTACAGTGCGTGTTCGGTAAAATCTCCCTGTACCTCAAGGCTTTCCCCCTCGTCCACACCGCGAAACATGCCTACACAAGTGGTTTCTTCCCCCTCCGCCGCCAACACAAGCACTGTGTATCCGTTTCTCTCATTCTGATAGATGATATGCTCTACATAGCCCTTTATTGTCTCCAAATTACTTTTTGCTTCTCCTTTGTCCGGCTTTTTCTTTCTCTCAGCCATATCCTTCATGGCTTTCTTCGCATATTCATACAGCCGGGCGCCAAAGCTCCCGGCTGTTCTCTCTCCATTCTATTTTCCTCTGTCGTTTTCTGCTTAATCCGGCAATTCCGACACGTCGATCGTATTGCGCCGCATAGACTCATAAAGCTGCTCGGCAAGCCCCAGATTGGACTGCTCCGTAATCTTCTCCGCAAAAGTCTGCACCATACTGTCCTTCATCAGATCCTTGCTGGTAGACATCGCATTAGAAGTGCTTTCATTCATCCCAAACAGATCCACTGTTTTGAATACCTCTTTCAGCGTCATCTCCACAAAATATTCTTCAAACTGTTTGCAGGCGCCCATGAGTTCCTCATCGGTTGCATTCGCATAATCCATATTCTTATACTGATCCATCTTCGCCGATGCCTGAGAGGACTGCGATAAATATTTAGAATAGTCTGTATTTAAACCGTTGATATCCATCTTCTTATCCCTCTACTCTTTCTACGCGCTTCTCTTACTGCCTGAGCTGATTAGCCTGCTGCATCATTTGATCCGATGCCGTGATGGCTTTTGAGTTTAACTCATAAGCCCTCTGTGCTACGATCAGATTTACCATCTCATCCACCACCTGCACATTGGAACCTTCCAGATAGCCCTGACGGATAATGCTCCGCTTCGCCTGATTGTTCGTCGCCTCATTGATCGCAGGTCCGCTGGCATCAGACACGGAATAGAGGCTGTCCCCTTCTTTGTTCAAACCGGTAGGATTGTTAAACTGATATGCGCCGATAGTCACACCGATAGGAGTGGCGACATTATTCGCATTCGGATAGCATATCTGCCCATCCGAACTCACTGTGATCTTATTTGTCATGTAATTGGTACCCAGTTCAATCGGCCTGCCCTGAGTATCCAACACTTTCAATCCTTCCGAATTGGTCAGCGTTACGCCGCCGCCGCTGTTTATCGCCCAGATGAAACTGCCGTTTCTCGTATAATAGGTCTCGCCGTCCTGACCTCTCACCGCGAAGAACCCTTCACCGTCGATGGCAAAATCCGTATCGCTGGTGGACTCCAACATATTTCCCTGTTTGAATCTGCTGGTGATCGCCGCGTTCCGCACACCCAGGCCAACCTGTGCGCCGGTGGGTTTTGTCTCGCCGTTTCCCGAGGTCGTTTCCGACTGGATCGTCTGATATAACAGGGATTTGAACTGATTCACCTGTGTTTTGTAACCGGTGGTATTTACGTTCGCCAGATTATTTGCAATCGTGTCAACGTTTGTCTGCTGTCCGATCATGCCGGTTGCCGCAGACCATAAACTTCGTACCATTATGCATTCCTCCCGTATCTGCCGTGCGCCAAAACCTCCCTGCCATATGACAGTATCATAAGAGCGCAGTATTTTTATGCTGATTTATGTCTACGGTATGTATCGGCAGAATCCTCGTCTTTCTTAACCCCATTTTCACTTATTCTAAAGTTTTCCAATCTGGTTTGCCGCAATCTGCAGAGTATCGTTGTGAGCCTGAATCACTTTCTGATTCGTCTCATATGCTCTTGTCGTAGCGATCATCTGCACCATCTCGTAAACAGTCTGCACGTTTGACGCCTCCAGATACCCCTGACGGGTCTCAGCCGTCGCTTCCCTCTCCGTGATCCCATCCAAGGGTCTGTACAGGTTCTCTCCATACTTCTCCAGATAATCATAATTTTCGAAATCCGTGATCTGTAATTGTCCCCGCAGCACGCCGTCCTGATAGATACGGCCGCCCCTGTCGATCTGAGTCTCCGCCGCTGTGGTCTGCAGCTGGATGCGCTGTCCGTTTGTGCCCATCACAAAATCGCCGTCCTGAGTCACAAGATAGCCTTCTTTTGTCATATTGAAATTGCCGTCCCGGGTGTAGAGCGTAGAAGTCTCTCCGGCTTTATTTGTAAATTCAATCGTAAAAAATCCTTCGCCCGCCAAAGCTATATCGAACGTATTGTCGGTCACTTTCAGCGGTCCCTGCGTGTAATCGGTATAGACTTCTCCGATCTTTACCCCGAGGCTCATATCGCCGATATGTTTCGCGTCTAAACCCGGCGTGGACAGATCCTTGATACGGTAGGCCAGCAGACTGTCAAAAGCCTGACTCGTCGCCCCCTCTTTCTTAAATCCCGTTGTATCCGAGTTTGCCAGATTGTTCGTCAGAATATCCATCCTGCGCTGCTCATTCCGCATTCCCGTGTAAGCTGTGTATAAACCTTTTACCATATGTCTTCCACACCTTTCTGTCTCTTCTCATTTTGATTTGCCGCTTTGTCAGTCTTCTCTGTAACCCGCCAAAAACTCTACATAGCGCCCTGTGCCGACGGCTACCGCCGTCATAGGATCTTCCGCCGTCATCGTATTGATGCCGGTCCTATCATATATCAGTTCCTCCAACCCCCGCAAAAGGCTGCCGCCGCCCGTCAAAACAATGCCTCTGTCAGCAATGTCCGCCGCCAGCTCCGGCGGTGTCTTCTCCAGCACGCTGTGGATCGCTTCCACGATCTGAGAAGTGGTCTCCTTTAACGCCTCCTCCGTCTCCTCCGAGGAGACTCTGATCGTATTCGGCAGACCGGACACGAGATTTCTCCCGCGCACATCCATAAAGTCCGGTTCCGGGCTGTGAAAAGCCGTGCCGATCCTGATCTTGATATCCTCCGCAGTTCTTTCTCCGATCAGAAGATTATGTTTCTTTCTCATATACCGGACAATGGCTTCGTCGAAATCATCTCCGGCTATCTTGATGGATGCGCTCACAACCGTACCTCCCAGAGATATAACCGCCACATCGGAAGTACCTCCCCCGATATCCACGATCATATTTCCGCAGGGTTTGGAGATATCAATACCCGCTCCGATAGCCGCCGCGATAGGCTCCTCAATAACAGAAACTTCTCTTGCTCCGGCCTGATATGTCGCATCCTCCACCGCCTTTTTCTCCACTTCCGTCACACCGCTGGGCACACAGACCGCAATTCGCGGCTTTCTGATGCTTCTCTTGCCGAGCGCCTTCTGGATAAAATATTTCATCATCTTCTCCGTCACGGTGTAGTCTGAAATAACACCCTGACGAAGCGGCCTTACCGCCACAATATTTCCCGGCGTTCTGCCTAACATCAGTCTGGCATCTTCGCCGATCGCCTTAATCTTGTTTGTATCTCTGTCAAAAGCCACAACGGAGGGCTCTTTTAAAACAACCCCCCTTCCTCTTATATACACCAGAATGCTGGCTGTTCCCAAATCAATTCCAATATCTGTATACTGCATTCTTAACCCCTTTCTATGGTTTTCACTCTATTTCACCGTATCTTTTAAGCATTATTCTCTACTTTTTACTTTTTCCATTTAACATCCGTTTAAACATGGACCAGTACAATATCGAATATACAAAGCCATTATAAACCACATGAAAGGATTTTCAAAGACATTTCATGAAATTTTTATAAAAAAAGGACGCAAAACAAGATTGCTCTCTATTTTGCGTCCATGCTTTTTCAAATTTCCTTTTCCTAAAATATTTTTTACCGTCTTCACAATCGGAACAACCGCACTAAAGATCAGTCAAACGCTCCTTTTCTTCCCCACAGGAACGCGTAGGTACGGAACTGGTCGGTATCAATCGTTATCGTGCTCTCGTTCTCGTCAATATCTTTCATGATCGTCACGGTACCATCCATATTTAACACTGCCACTGCGTAGTCCGCATATGCCGGGAAATCATAGGGCACAGCCATCGTGATCCGCAGCTTTCCGTTTGTATTCGTTATGCGATCTGATCCGGCCAGCATCTCCATCTCAAAGTAAGAAGGGATCACTTCGTCCGATTTATCCTCTTTTGTTGCCGCTTTTCTCTTGTTTAACGCGTTTGTCTGCTTGATCGCGTTGTCAAGCGCATACTTCGCATTATCGCCGGGAATTACTCCGGTCATCTGCAGTCTGACATTTCTTCCGCCGGTCGCCGCATTTACCTGTCCCGGATCCGTAAGCACTCCCATCGGGAAATCTTTTTCTATTTTGACTGTGCTGCCGATCTTTTTCACATAAACAGGAATCTCCAAAGCGTCCAGCGCATTAGGGCTTGCCACCCGGTAAGCGTCAAACGCGCCCGCCGGTCCCGACACGATCATAAAAGTATCAAAACAATCACTGTCAACCGTTATTGTCGCAGGATCCGGATCCAGATCGCCCAACACTTCCACTGCTCCTCCGTCTCTCAGGCTGATCACCGCATAATCTCTGGTCGGATCGCTGCCCGCGGGAAGCGCTATGCACACTCTGATCTTACCGGTTGTCTCCTTTACCGTCTGAGTCCAGCCGCCGCTCTTCAAGTATTTTTCCAGCCGCATATCTAACGTCTTCACCTCACTGGCCTTCAAAGTTGCGGCCATGTTGGTGAGCGCTCTTCTGGCCAAAGGGCCGCATCCGCTGTCCGTCACATTTAACCGCACGCCTATGCCTGCCTCCAACAGCTGCCAACTCAATCCCGAATATAATCTTACCGTCTCCTGCGGTGTCTGTATATTTGCACTGGGGATACCCGTCGCCTGATTATTCGTATAAACAGTTTCCGCTGCTTTTACTTCCAATCCCGTCTCCGGCGCTGTCAAAACGCCAAACATCAGCGCCGCTGTCAATGCGGCTGCCATTATTTTTTTTAATTTCATAGAAAACCTCCTACTACAATGTATTTATGGTTAATATCCCTTACAGCCAGTAAGGAA